>TARA_R110002049_G_scaffold256629_3_pt1 | contig 13185 bp, 16 predicted proteins | sample TARA_R110002049 | Tara Oceans TARA_R110002049 (sample SAMEA4396941) | marine metagenome | biome: Polar Biome; feature: [SRF] surface water layer (ENVO:00010504); material: water (ENVO:00002006), including particulate matter (ENVO:01000060) such as... | depth 5 m | reverse complement strand
AATATCTTGACCTTCCGTTTTACCTTTCATATCCTCTAGGTAGGTTCTTAGAAAAAAGAGTCTATTCCCATCTTTGCAAGGTAAAGGCATACTCTCTTCAGCATATGAATTTAAGGCATCCACCTTTGTTGGCGCCGTAAAAGTTGGAATCTTAAATTGAGAAAAAAGGATAGAACTGTATAATAGTGCGGTAACTAAAAAAAGTGAACGAAAAAAAGTAGACATAAAACTGATAATAATTTACTAATCATTTAATTTTTAAGAGTATCAAATGTTAAATAGCAATGCGAATATAAAATAAAAAACATAATAAAAGCGATAAATAAAAACCTATCTGTAGCGATTAGTAAAAAAAGTCCAATTTCAAACATATATTTGCATCGACTGTTTAAATATATTAAATGCTGCATTATTCAATTCATAAACATTCTGAGACCTCTGACTGGGTAACATTTATTCACGGTGCTGGTGGTAGCAGTTCTATCTGGTATAAGCAAATACGTGATTTTCAGAAACACTTTAATGTTTTACTGATTGACTTAAGAGGGCATGGAAAATCCAAAAAACCATTTTATGAAAAGTTAAAACAATACAGTTTTGATGTAATAGGTGATGAAGTAATTGATGTACTCGATCATTTAAAAATCCAAAAGACCCACTTCGTTGGAATATCATTAGGGACAATAGTGATCAGAGAGTTGACAGAACGTTTCCCAGAAAGGACTAAAAGCCTAATCATGGGAGGAGCAGTAATGAAACTAAATTTAAGAGGTCAAATATTAATGCGTACCGGTGCATTACTAAAATCCGTTATTCCTTATCTTCTTCTCTACCGTTTTTTCGCTTATGTAATTATGCCGAGAAAGAAACACAGAGAATCTAGAAACTTATTCATTAACGAGGCTAAAAAGCTCTATCAGAAAGAGTTTAAACGATGGTTCACGCTAATATCTGAAGTTAATCCACTATTATCCTTATTTAGAATTAAAGATAGCGGAGTGCCAACTTTATACATTATGGGAGAAGAGGATCATATGTTTTTGCCTTCCATTACCAAGTTAGTCGAAAACCATCATTCTGCAAAGCTTTTTGTAATACCAGCATGCGGCCATGTGGTAAATGTGGAGCAACCACATATTTTCAACAAAGCATCTATTGGTTTCTTAAAGGAGATTCGTTAACGTCCTTAAGGTTTATTTAAATTTTATTGGCAATAGTTGAAATAACTTATCATTCGATATAACGTTACATTGGTATTCATTCACGAATATCAATTATCATGATTCTACTACACATTATTACGCCAGATCAACAACAAGTATGGGATATTTCAGACTACCTCTCTAAAGAAAAGTTGATTCTAAATCCTATTATTATAGAACAAGCCCAAAGTAGACGAATAGAAGATGATGGAAATACGATCACTTCTACCATTCAATATTTATTAATTGGCAAAACAAAAGGGCTACTTTTCAATGAAATCGATCTAAGATTAAGAGAGCAATACCCTAAAAATATGCCAGTGTTTTATTCCCTTCCAATTACCCATATGGACTGGGAACAAGCCGATGAATTAATCAGTAAAACGGTTAAAATCTAATTTTTTATCTCTTTTTACACAATTTTGAATTTTAATTCAACAACCTAATTATCAATAATAAAAACGTTTTTAAACGACAACAAACGAATGTTAAACGACTAATAAACGTTTAAAACCGATTTAGACTTTCCTGTCGTCTCACCTTTGCCTCGAAATAATTCACAAACAATTAAAACAAATTATTATGAGTTCATTAAGAAACAGTGTTAAGTTAATCGGAAATTTAGGCGCAAAACCAGAAGTAAAACATTTAGAAGGCGGTAAAGTAGTAGCGAGAATGTCTATAGCAACCACAGACACTTTTAAAAATGCGAAAGGCGAAAAAGTACAAGATACCACATGGCATCAATTAGTAGCTTGGGGAAAAACAGCTGAGATAGCGGAGAAATTTTTAGATAAAGGCAGTGAGTTAGCTATTGAAGGAAAACTAACCAACCGATCTTACGAGGATAAAGAGGGCGTTAAAAAATACATTACTGAAGTATTAGTGAGTGAAATTGCTATGCTAGGAAGTAAATCTTAAACTATATCACTCAGTCATTCAAAAAAAGCGGTCGCTCATAAGAGCGAACCGCTTTTTTTGTTTTTACAATTAGATTGTTAAAAAGTTAAATCTACTCCAGCATTTTTAAAAATTATATTGGTCAATTTTGATTAAATCAATTTATACAATGATGTTTAAAGTAATTGCCTCCCTCCTTTTCATTTTTCAATTCGCCACTAGTTTTGCCCAGCATACACTAGTTTTAAAAGGTGGCGAAAAAGTTAATGGTGTTGTCATCGAATTAAAAGATGATGTGCTTTCAATGGTTGTCGACCGAAAAATGAAAACCTACGATATGGTAGATGTAAGTACCATTTTTTTCAACGAACATATTCCCTATGATGGAGCATTATTAAGCGATACAGAAGAAATTAGCTTTAAAGTAGACCAATTTACTGTAAAATATGCCGTAAAAGATCGTACAATCATCAGAAAACCAAAGGTATCTATAGGAACCCAAGATAAAGGAACCATAGTAGTAGATATAGTAATAGACCGCTACAGGAACATTAGAAGTGTACTAGCCGGTGCAAATGGAACCACTACGAGTAATGAATACTTGCACATAAAAGCTGAAACTGCTGCAAAGTCGGCCAAGTTTGATGAAAATCTTACTGGCCCTTTAGAAACTAAAGGAACAATTACGATAGTTTACCCTTAAAACCATGAGACCAAATAAAACCCTTTGTGACTTATTGCAGATTAAATATCCTTTAATCGTGGCTCCTATGTTTTTAATTTCCAATACTAAAATGGTTATTAATGCATTAGAATTTGGTGTTTCTGCTGCTTTCCCGGCATTAAATTATCGGACCACGGAAGAATTAAGAGCAGCCATTAAAGAGATAAAATCAGCGAGCAGTGAGGCTTTTGGTGTTAATTTGATTGTTAACAAATCAAATCCAAAATATCTAGGTCAGTTGGATGTTTTAATAGAAGAGGTAGTTCCTTATATTATCACTTCTTTAGGTAGCCCAGAGGAAGTTATCAAGCGTGCACATAAAAAAGGAATAAAAGTATTTTGCGATGTAACCAACTTAGAGTACGCTAAAAAAGTAGAAGCTCTTGGAGCCGATGCATTAATTGCGGTAAATAGTAAAGCTGGTGGTCATTGTGGAAATAAAGATCCAAAAGTATTAATTGAGGAGCTTACCACAAATTGTACTATTCCTGTGATTACTGCAGGAGGAGTTGCCAATAAAAAGCAACTGAATGAAGCCATGTCATGGGGAGCATCAGGCGCAAGCGTTGGTACTATTTTTATCGCTTGTGAGGAAGCAGATATTTCTCAAGAATACAAACAAGCTATGGTGGACTATGGCGCTAAAGATATCATCCTTACTGATCGAATTTCAGGCTCTCATTTAACGATTATTAATACCCCATATGTTCAAAAGGTAGGTGCTAAAGCAAGTTGGTGGGAGCGAACACTCCTTAAAAATAAATGGCTCAAGAAGTATGTAAAAATGTTTATTTATGTTAGAGGAATGAACCAAGTAAAAAAAGCAGCTGAAGGAGCTACTTACAAAACATTTTGGTGTGCAGGTCCGTCTATTGAATATGTACGTAAAATACAACCCATTAAAGGAATCCTCTCTGATTTCTTTAAACTCTAAAAAAACTAATCTTTTTACTTTAGACTTGCGGAGATTATAAGGAACTTTGCAAAAAATAATATTATGAAAATTTTTAAAAGCTTCACGTTTGATTCTGCACATTTTTTACCAAATGTACCTGATGGTCATAAATGTAAAAACATGCACGGACATACCTACCTTTTAAAAATAATTGTAGAGGGGCCTTTAGATAGTCACCTTAATTGGGTGATGGATTTTACTGATTTAAAAGATGTCGTAGATCCAATCGTTAAGGCTTTAGATCATAAAGTTCTCAATGAAATTGAAGGATTAGAAAATCCAACTTGCGAAGGATTAGCTGTTTGGATCTGGAACCAGATTAAGCCAAACTTATCGCAGCTATCCACTATTGAGCTAAATGAAACACCAACTTCAGGGGTTATTTATTCTGGAGAGTAAACATTTAATTAATTACTCGTGTTTTGCATGAAAGGTGAATTGAGTTACCTTTGCTCTAAATTAAAAATAATATGAGAATTCTATTCGTTCTTTTAATAGCCCTGTTTACAACTAAAACAGCTTTCACTCAAGTAAAGAAAAATCCTCATTTTTTTAGTTTGAATGCAGGTGCAAGTATCCCTGTTGGAGAATACAGTAATTTAGACACCGCTTTAATTTCATCAGCAAATTTGGGAAAGTATTTTGGTTTCGAAGGAGCCCTTTATGTCACTAGATTTTTAGGATTTGGAATCAATGTAGGTGCATACATGAATCCAGTAGATGAAGATGACCTTATAGAAAGGTACACTGAACAATTCACCAATAGTAAAAACATAAGTATTAATGCGGATGAATGGCTCAATGGTTATGCTATGGCAGGAATGTATTTGACCATTCCGATTAAAAAAATACGATTGGATTTCAAATTCCTAGGCGGTGCTGTAAACTCAGATAAGCCTTTAGTTGAAGTAGATATTGATGAACGTGGTAACCAATCGGTTATTATTAATAAATCAACAGATGCGATGGCATTTGGAATTAACTATGGAGCACATCTAAGGTTGCCAATTGTTTCTAAATTATACCTCAGATTAAACGCAGAAACATTTACTTCTTTACCAGAATTTAAAAGCCAAACAGAAAGTATTATTAATAACTCTAGCTCTATTACTAAAAGAACCGTAGAGCAAACTATTTCAGTTCTTAATTTAGGAGTTGGTTTAACTTTTAGTCTCTAAAAAAAAGACAAGCAAAGAGAGAATCCCTAATAAGAATACGATTAAAGCTAATAGATAACTTACCCAATGATTTTTAGGTGATCTGGGATTATTTCCAAGTAATCGCTTTGTCCATTCAAATAAATTGTAACGATTATCTGCCACCTTTTGATAACCCCAATCTGATAAAAGTTGAAAAGGAGTAAACTTTTCATACAACGTTTGAAGAAAAGTATACTTTCCTGCTAATGCATAAGCTTTATAAGCTGCAGCAGGACCACTATAAATCTTACCATCCGGCATTATTAACCTTACCGCTTCTCTAAATTTTTCTTCTGGAATATCATGGTAATTAGCCGAAACCAATTGATACTTTTTATATTCTATTAAATTTCCCGTCTTAATCCACCACTTAATAATCCAATAATGACAAAAACCACATTCCCCATCCCAAACCATCATAGGTTTTAAGGGTGGAAAAGCGGTTTTATCTATTTTTGAAAACATCCTATAAAATTACTTTCTATTCATGAATGAATGAATAAATCGCCATTATTTTTATAGACTTAGTGTTTCCTTGCTTTCATCATGAGTAAAATTACTGCACCAACTATAATATGCATCGGGAAAGTTAATATATATAATGCCCCCGGATTATCTATTGCAGCGGAAAGACTAACCGCATAAGGACCCACTAAACTTATTAAAGTACCTAGAATAATAATCAGTGAGTAGATTCTAAAGGCATTTTGTTTCACAAATCGTTCTACTATAAAGTAGATTATACCTGCAAAAATAGCAGGAATCAACGACCCTAAAGCAATACGATAACCTGTAATTAGCGGTTCTGAATAATCTGTGTAAGTTTCATATATAAAAAAGTACCCCAAATTTATAATCGCTGAGATTATACCAGCGAATAAACCTGTGGTAATATATTGACTTAATGAGTGTTTTAATTTGTCTGCTTTGGGTTCCATGCTTTTAGTTGTATTATAAGTATATTTTGTATTTTAGTTCTTTAAACGCATAAATTAATCCAAGAATTGATTTACCATGACTAGAGTATTAATAACAGCCTTATTTACAGTACTATCAATCACTATTTATGCACAAAAAAAACCAAAAGTAAACTATGTTGCTTTAGGCGACTCTTACACAATCTGTGAAGGAATTAACACAAAAGATTGTTGGCCAAATATCTTAACAAACAATTTAACGAAACAAGGTACTCTAATAGAGTTGACTGCTAACCCATCTAAGACTGGTTATACAAGTCAAGATTTAATCGATTATGAACTACCTGTTTTAGCAAGAAGCAATGCTAACTTTGTAACTATTCTAATTGGCGTAAATGACTGGGTACAACAAATTGACGAGGAAGTATTTGAAAGTAATCTCATTTACATCGTTGAAACCGTAATAGAAAAAGTAGGCAGTAGTAACCGGGTTTTACTATTAACGATTCCTGATTTCTCTGCTACTCCAGAAGGTGCCAGGTATGGGAGTGGAAGAGATATTTCCAAAGGAATTGCACATTTCAACTCAATTATTTTAAAAACAGCCGACTATTTCGATATTAAAACAGTTGACCTCTATCCTACCTCTCAGAAAATGAAAGGGAATGCTTCTCTCATCGCTGCGGATGAATTACATCCATCAGCGAAGGAATATGTTCTTTGGGAAAAATTGATTTATGAAGAAGTGATTAAGTTGTTGGAGGTTAAATAACTTTTTTCTCGATATAATCACTGTTTAGTAAACTTAAGGCGCCCATATATTTCAAATCAAAAGAAATTAGATCGCCAACTTTATACTCACCTTCCGATTTTCCTAAATCAATTACAAGCATATCTGAGCTTGCTCCGGCTATTTCTATCGACTCATCAACAGAAACTAAAAACTCAGGATTAATATCCAACAAGCCCACATCTAGAATAGCGCGATAAGATTTTTTACCATAATCTTCTGGATTAATTTCTAACATTTCTCCACTTGGATTTTCAGCTAAGGTTCCTGTAGGTGTTTTGGGTTTTTCCGTTAACTCTATAATTTCTGCATATAGTTTTATTACATCGGTATGCATTCCTTCTACAGGCAGCTCAGTGAATAAGTTATTCCCAAAATAAAGCATCTCTCCTACTCTAAAGTGGTTAATACCCGCAGGTAACATTCGCTGCAACAAAAGTGGAATTACAACTGAAGTTCCTCCTGTTACGTATGGAATCTTCTTATTAAACTTTGCCTCTATTAATTGCTCGTACAAGCTTAGCTGCACTAACTTATCAGGTGATGGCATTACTCCATGCAAACAATTTAAATTGGTGCCAATTCCTGTAATCTCTATATTCGGAAGATTAAAAATATCGCCATAAAAATCCATTAACTCCTCACCCATTACGCCTTCTCGCAAATCACCCATTTCTATCATAATGATAATCTTATGAACTTTGTTTTGCTTTACTGCTTCATCAGAGAGCATTTGAATGGTATCTAATTCTGTATTAAAACTAACATCAGCATATTTAACGATCCGTTCTATACTTCTTTTTGCAGGCGGTTTTATATAAACAGTCTGGACCTCAGGATTAATCGATTTGATGGTCTTGAGATTTGAAATTCTTGAGTCGTGTGTTTCTTTCACTCCTAAATTGAGCAGTTCTTTTAAGAACAGTGGATTCCCACAAAATACTTTCGTCACCACACCCCAATCAATATTATTCGACTTGAATAAGTGATCTAAAAATTGATAATTATGTGCTAGTTTTTCTTTATTTAATGTAATAAATGCCATAATTTTTACTTTATTATAATTCTAGGAATATTATGAGGTAATCGTGTTAATAGTTCATAGTTTAATTGGTCACTTAGCTCGCTAAATGAAGAGACCGATAAATCGTTTTCTCCTTGCTGCCCTATCAAAACGACTTCATCTCCTTTTTTTGTATCCGGTACATCGGTAATTTCAATGACCATCATATTCATATTTACAATTCCAATCACACTTACGCGCTCACCATTTACAAGTACCCTTCCTTGATTACTTAATGATCTGCTATAACCATGACTGTATCCAACTGGAACGGTTGCAATTTTCATATTTTCACGTGCCATATAAGTGGTTCCATAACCTATAAACTCTCCGGTTTCAACAGTTTTAGTACTCATTACTTTACTTTTCCAACTCAATATGCGTTTTAACGGATCAGTCTTATCAACTTTTCCTTTAAAACATTGAATAAACGTTTCTGTACTAGGCCAAAATCCATAACTTAATATACCTATTCTAACCATATCCATGCGTGTTTGTGGATAGGTTAATGTTGCAGCTGAGGAAGCAGTGTGATAACGCTCAGCGATAATTCCTTGCTTCTCTAGTTGCTTTCGTTGTTTTTTAAACGACTTGATCTGCTCTTGAATACGTACATAGTTACCAATTGATTCAGCTCCGGCAAAGTGAGTACATATTCCTTTAATTTCATATTCATCACTTGTTTTTAGCAGTTTTACTGCTTCTTTCACTTCCTCTTTTCGCAAACCAGTTCGATTCATTCCAGTCTCTAATTCTAAATGAATTAATGCTCTTTCTCCTAATTCCTTTGCTTTCTTCAATGCGAAGGTTAACCGATCTAATTCAAATATATAAAACTGAATTTGATTTTGAAGTGCCCAAATAATCTCCTCATTGTCCAACATACCCATAATAAGTATCTCAGCATCAGGCGCGATCTCTCTGCAAATCTGTGCTTCATCAGCGCTAAAAACGGAGAAATGAGTTTGACCTGCTGTTAACATCATACTCACAAAGTCACGAATTCCATGACCATATGCATTGCCCTTAATAACAGTACTGATTTGCGTATCAGGGCCTACTACCTCTTTCAAGTAGTTGAAATTATGTGTTAACGCAGCTTGACTTAGCTCTATAAAAGATGTTTGAAACACTAATAATGGTTTAGTTGTATATAATTCTTGTAAATTGAATAACCAATTGGAATTAATTCATCTGGAAAATTAAATTCTTTATGGTGTAACACTGGCTGATGAATGCCTGAGCCTAATCCAAAGAAAGTTCCTTTGGTTTTCTTTAGAAAATGTCCAAAATCCTCCGACCATTTAAATGGTTGATTAATAATAGTCCTCTCTAATCCCAATTGATCAACGACTTGAGTTAATTTTTCGGTTTGCTCTTTATGATTGTTTGTTGCCGGAAATACCTCTGTCTCTTCTTGTCTGATTTCTAGTTGATAGGAATCAGCCAACTTCTTTGAAAAAGAAGTAATTTTTTTCTCTAATTCTTCCAATGCGGCATCTTCAAAGCTTCTCAACGTTAGCATAATTACCCCATCTGCAGGACTAATTCCAAAAGCAACTTCACCTACTTTAACATGAACTATAGTAGCGATAGCATAGGTAGATGTCTCCGATGAAACTTTTAATGTCTGTATAAATTGAATTAACTCAGCAATTGCAAAGGCCGGATTCTTTCCTTTTTGCGGTTCAGCTGCATGGGATGTACTTCCTGTAAAGTAAAGCTTTAGCCCTTTTGAGGCAGCTGCAAAATGACTATTACTAATCAGAACTTTACCCATCGGCTCTTCAGGGATATTGTGCAAACCAATAATTTCATCAGGAGAATAGTGTAAAAACTTCTTATCGTTTAACATTCTTGCTGCACCTTCTCCTGTTTCTTCTGAAGGTTGAAAAAGCAAAATCACATGACCATATTTAGGTCGATTATTAGATAGAAATTCAACTAATGATAAAACCATTGCCATATGCCCATCATGGCCACATAGGTGAGCATTTCCTTCAACCTTAGATCTATAATCAAGATGATGATTAGCTTCTAAAATAGGTAAAGCATCTAATTCTGCGCGAATTGCAGTCGTTTCCCCATCATTTTTACCTTTAAAATTAACCAATACACCATGACCACCTACTTCAGTAACTAATTCATCAGGATGGAATGGAGTCACAAAATCAATCACACGTTGAGCTGTTTCTTTCTCTAAGTTAGAAACCTCCGGATGCTGATGAAGCTCTTGTCTAAATTTGATGAGCTTTTGAAAAAAATGATCACTTAAATCGTTCATGTTATTTGGTTAGTCGCATCTCTAAATACTTATTAGTAAAGCCCAAACGCTCATATAATTTTTTTGCAGGATTGTCTGGTTCTACATGTAAAGCCACATCACCTTTAGTTAGCTTTAATGCTTCTTTCATTAATTTACCTCCGAGTCCCATTCCTCTATAATCCTTATGAACAGCTATGTATACTAAAATATTTTCAGGAATGTATTTACTCATACCTGTTTCATTAATAACCACAGCTCCAATTATTTCTTCGTTGTGAATTCCTAGGTAAATAAAACCTCCTTTACCTAAATTCTTTTCAAATACATAGTCTAAACAAGCTAAAATATCCTCCACAGGATCACCAAACTCATCTAAATGAGTATTTAAAAATTGTGCGATTTTTTGATTATTAAAAAATAAGTCAGGTCCTGAAAAGGAGTTTAAAACTTTCGGAGTTAGTATGATTTTTTCCATTATTTTGATTGTATTGGTGTGTTTTTATCTAAATAGGTGATTATTAAAAATAAGATAGATGCAGCTAAGATGCCAAAAAAGTTTGCATTAATGTCGAAGGGTAGCTTTATGTTGAATAGTTCTAAAGATATAGTAGTCACTCCGCCGATAATCATAGACGACAAAGCCGCTGTATAACTTACTCTCTTAGAATATAATAAACCCAATATAGGCACAAATAATCCGGATACCATAAAGGCATAAGAGAGCAGCATTAACTCCAACACATTTTCCATGCTCATGGCTAGCCAAATGGCAAAAGCTCCAATTAGAAAAGTAAAAAACTGTGAATATTTCAACCCAGTTTGGTGACTTTTCCCTTTTAAATAACCACCTAGAATATCTGTGGTCAAATTTCCTGAAGCGGCCATTAAGCAACTATCTGCTGTAGATAGAATGGCAGAGAAATAAGCAGAAAGCATGATTCCCATTAATCCAACAGGCAAAATATGACTCAATAATAAGGGTAATCCCATTTCAGGATCTAATGCAGCTGCTGACATAAAACCTACATCGGTAAACATACCTTGCTCTGCAGCAATTTTTGAAAACAAGCCCAAAAGCACGCCCATAAAGGCCATTAGCGGCCATTCAAATAAGCCAGCTATAAACCAGGCTTTTTGCGCTTCCTTTTTTGATTTACTGGCAAATATCCGCTGATACAACGTCATACCAACAAACCAAATAGGAATAATGGTAATGGCCCAATTGAGCAATTGTGGCCATTTAACGTTCGTTAGACTCAAGAGCTCAGGTTCCACAGTTTTCTTAATTGCTTCATAACCTCCTATAGTGCTATATGCAATAGGAATAGCTATAAAAATGAGGCCAACGAGTAATAAAATCCACTGGATGGTATCGGTATAAATTACCGCCTTCATTCCACCCATCACAGTATAAATAACAGCAATTACTCCCATGATTATTAATGCAGTGGTTAGCTCTAACTCAGGTATAGATGCAGAAGCCAACTTAGCTCCTGCTAAAATCTGCGAACTTGAAAACCCAGTATACCCGATGAGTGAAATAATCCCTGCAACTAAAGCTACTTTTGGACCATAATGATTTGCAAACACTTGGGGAAATGTAAGAAATCGGAATTGCTCATTCATTTTATACACTTTAGGAATAAGCAAAACAGCGCTCAACCAAGCACCTACTAATCCGGTAAAAAGCATCCATGAACCACTAAGACCCATTACAAATCCTAAACCGCCTAACCCAATTGAAAATCCACCTCCAACATCTGTAGCAACTACTGAAAGGCCAATATGCCACCTTCCCATATTTCTGCCACCTACAAAATAATCATCAGCATCCTTATTTTTCTTGAGAAAGAAAAACCCAACGCCCAACATTGCGAGCATGTAAACAATGAAAATACAGCCGTCAATCCAATGCAAATCTGATCTACTTTTGGTAGAAAAACAAAGGTATCCATTCTAGTGTGGAATGTAAAGTGCATCCTCTATTAGTTAACTTTACCTACCACATTTGCTTATCTAAATTTAATTACCCTAGTGCTCATCATTTACAGTCGCTCAATTTGTAATAAAATCTATTGATTTCAACCCACATTCTATCCATAATTGTAACTAGATGAATAATTAATGCTCTTTTTAAAGTTTTCAATTTTATAATGGATAGCGTACAGCAGCGCAAAGCCAAATACACCAAAAGCACAATCTATTAGTTGCCATAAGATGGGTATTTGACGGAAATATCCTGCGACAAAGGCTACTGGAAAAATTAAAACACATGCATACATTCCATAGCGTAAAACCCATCTATTTTCAACTGGTTTTTTATATACTTCTATAAAAAATAAGGAAATGATAATATGACCAAATGCCAACCAATCAAAACCATAACTCAAAAAGGGGTGTTCAATATTTATTTGAACGATAGCTCGATACACTCTACTGAGCCAATTATTAATGACATGCCCAAAACTAAAGTGATCAACAATAAAATTTAGTTCGGTTTCTAAAAAGAAAGCTGTAACTCCGCTTATCAATAAAGCCACTATGAATAATAAAATTAAACGTTTGATTTCTAAAATTGCATCAGCTGGATTTTTCATCGTAGTTAAAATTAAGTCACACTTCGAATTTCTTCGAAGTGTGACATGAGTGGATATTATTTATCTGATATTTTCAAGTTGTACCAGTCTACTTTTCTAGTAAAGAACATGGTAGCTGCAAGAATAATTACTAAGCCTATACTTCCCATTAATAATGCATAATCAGTCAACTGCAAGGTCACAAATAAGAATCCGTAAATGAGGATTAGCAAACTGATCAGGATCCAAGTCATCCGTTTGGCTTTAAATATACTCAGGGAGTAGAGTGAAATCATGGCGACAATTCCAAACGTAGAAAAACCGTAAGCGATATTAAAATCAGAATGCTCTGATATGGCGACTAATAAAATATAGAACAAACAAAGTGCAAGCCCAACTAATGCATATTGCAATGGATGAATCCGTTGATTATTCAGAATTTCAATTAAAAAGAAAATCAAGAATGTTAAAGCTATCGTCATGGCTGCATACTTAACCGAACGAAAGGACTTTTGATAATCATCTAACGGAACGATTAAATCGACACCAAAACTGGCTTTTTTCATTAAATGAGCAGTGCCGTTCCCAATAAA
>TARA_R110002049_G_scaffold35037_11_pt1 | contig 13188 bp, 10 predicted proteins | sample TARA_R110002049 | Tara Oceans TARA_R110002049 (sample SAMEA4396941) | marine metagenome | biome: Polar Biome; feature: [SRF] surface water layer (ENVO:00010504); material: water (ENVO:00002006), including particulate matter (ENVO:01000060) such as... | depth 5 m | reverse complement strand
TGATGATGAGAAACCATCATGAGTTGGTTCAACAACTGGACGTGGCCCACGCGCTTGCGTGATAAAGGCATCATTGGCATGAATCGGCGTAATATCCGCTACATTGGCCGTTATAACAGCCGCCGACTCTATCCCTTGGTGGACGATAAACTTAAGACCAAACTGCTCGCCCAGCAATATGGGATAACGTCGCCAGAATTGATCGGCACTGTGACCACCCAGTTCGGGGTTAAGCACATCGGCGAAATGCTCACGGGCCATGCAGGCTTTGTTATCAAGCCTGCTAAAGGTAGTGGCGGCAAAGGAATTTTGGTGATTGAAAAGGTCGAAGATAATGCCTTTATCAAGCCAAGTGGCGCCAAGCTAACCCTCACCGATGTTGAGCGGCACGTCTCTAATATTCTTTCCGGTCTCTACTCATTGGGCGGCTCGCCCGATGTGGCGGTGATTGAGACGCTGATCAATTTCGATGAAAGCCTGATGGATTACACCTACGAGGGGGTGCCCGATATCCGGGTGATCGTCTTTAAGGGCTATCCCGTTATGGCCATGATGCGGCTTTCCACCGCCGCCTCTGATGGCAAGGCAAACTTGCACCAGGGTGCCGTGGGAGTGGGGCTAAACATTGCAACGGGGGCTGCACTACGCGCCGTTCAGTTTGACCGGCCCTGCTTTAGTCATCCCGATACGGGTCACGACTTGGCAAGCTTAGTGGTGCCTCAGTGGGAAACGCTGCTGAACCTGGCCGCGGGCTGTTATGAAATGACTGGCCTGGGGTATCTCGGTACCGATATGGTGTTGGATCGCAAGCATGGGCCGATGCTGCTTGAACTGAATGCACGCCCCGGCCTAGCCATTCAAATGACCAATGGGGAAGGTTTGCGCCGTCGCCTGGATCTAATTGAGCGGCAGCCGGATGGCGTGCCTGCCAAACAGCGTGTCGCCTTTTCCCAACACCATTTCGCGCGGCAAAGTGAGCTGGTAGAAAGCCCTGACACCACCTCTTCCAGCGCGTAGACTGGCGATAAGAGCCTATTGACGAGAGCCTAGGCTAACCACGTTCAACGAGTTGTCCATGACCCAAGCGAATACACTACTGCAGCAGGCGGAGTCTCAGTGCCACATCCGCGGCGTTCGTTTCACGCCTATACGTAGGCGCGTGCTAGAGCTAATTGCCGAAAATGGTGGTGGGCTGAAGGCGTATGATCTGCTGGATAAGCTGTCTACCGAACATGCGGCGGCTCGGCCGCCGACGGTTTATCGGGCGCTTGAGTTTCTGATTGACCAGGGCTTGGTGCATCGGATTGAGTCACAAAACTCCTATGTGGCCTGCGCGTGCCCTGAGCATGTGCATGGTTTTCAGTTGCTCATTTGCCGACACTGCGGGTACGTAGAAGAGCTGCATTTAGATGAGATCAGTGATCAACTGGCGGCTCTGGCAAACAGCCAAGGGTTTAACGTTGAGCGCCAAACCATAGAGCTACAAGGGCTCTGTCAGGATTGTCGAACAAGCTGATGTGTTCAATAGCTAGCGAGTAGAATGTATGTCCCGTTTTGACCAAGTAGCTCCAGACGCCCTTTTTAAGCAGCTTGAGCGTGCTACCCCTGATGATAGCCTGCCCGCTATTGCAACCCTGCTAACGGCTGTGCGCTTTAATGCCGATGGTTTAATCCCTGCGATTGCCCAGCAGCACGACTCCAAAGAAGTGCTAATGATGGCGTGGATGAATCGTCAGGCGCTAGAAGAGACCCTAGCCACTCAGCGGGTCTGTTACTACTCTCGCTCACGGGAAAAATTGTGGCGCAAAGGGGAGTCATCGGGCCAGCAGCAACAGCTTGTGTCCGCTGCCCTTGATTGCGATGGTGACACCCTGCTTCTGCAAGTTGAGCAAACGGGACCCGCTTGCCATACCGGACGTCGTAGCTGCTTCTATATTGGCGTGGCCCAAGAGCAGGCATCGATTACCAGCACGCCGCTAATCGATCCCGATGAGCTCTACGGCAGCAAAGCCTCTTCCTAGCCATGAAGCGCCTAGCCATGAGCCGCTGGCTAACATCACTGCGATCAGCCCTGCGCTGGGCATTAACTAGCGTGATGATTGGCTGCGTTAAAACCTATCAATACACGCTTAGTCCTCTTTTGGGCCCGCGCTGTCGCTTCTGGCCCAGTTGTTCGTCCTACACCATTGAAGCAATTCAGGTGCATGGGCCGATAAAAGGTGGCTGGATGGCCGTGAAGCGTATCGTCAAGTGCCACCCAGGCAGCCCTGGCGGCATGGACCCAGTACCCGGCGGCCGAAGCGAGCAGCTTTGCCGCGAGGACGAAGATGCATCCTCTTCCTGTTGCAGCGACCACCATTCCCGCTAGCGCTGGTGTGCCACCTGATAGATCTTTTCAAGCATCGCATGTAAGCCGTTGCTACGGGTTGGCGAAAGATGCTTATCCAATCCCAAATCAGCTAAAAAGTGCGGTTCGGTAGCACGAATCTCTGCTGCTGAGCGGTCACTATAAATGCGCAGTAATAAGGCAATCAGGCCCGACACAATAGCGGCATCGGACGTCGCCTTAAAAATCAGCTTATCGCCCTCCTCTTCATGCCGCATCCATACATTAGACTGGCAGCCCTGGATTTTAAACTCCTCGACTTTCCAATCGTCGGGGAAGTCAGGCAGCTGTTTGCCCATATCAATAATGTACTGATAACGATCCATCCAGTTATCGAATATCTCGAAATCTTCAATCAGCTCTTGCTGGGCCAGTTCGGCGCCGGAAGTGCTCATGGTATTTCCTTCTAAATGGGTAATGGCTACTGGTATAGCTATTAAGGAAGCTATGAATCTGCCCCATTATAACGAGTCAATGGCGAATTGCTTAACCGATGAAGCTGCTGCTCGTTATGCCACTCAATGTCTTCGGTATGCAGGTAGCGAGATGTGGTATCGAGACGCGCATGACGCGCGCTTTCAGCCAAATGGCGCAGACTAATGCCCGACTGAGCCTGATGGGTAATCGATGTATGCCGTAACCAGTGTGGCGTTGCCTGGCGCAGCGCGTTGACATGCTGTGAAGCGCCGCCCTCCTTTTCAAGCGCTAGGGCTGCCTGCTGAAACGTTGCCCGAATCAGCCTATAGAGCTGGTTGTGCCCCAAGCCGCGCTGCCCATCCAGGGCGCGTAGAGCCGGCGCATTATGCTCCAGCTCGGTAAGCTGGTCAGGCAAGCCTAGCGCTTGGCGCCACTGTCGCAGGCAAGCCAGCATGTCATCGGGTAGCGGTATCCGCGCCACCTTGCTGCCCTTACCTACCACACTCCACCACCAGCGCCCTTCGCTGCGCTGGAAATCGCCCATGCGGGCATCTGCCATTTCGCTAATTCGCGGAGCGAGTAGATAGGCAAAACCAAAGATAAAGCGTCGACGCGCCTGCTCAAAAAACCTTCGACTACCCTCTTCCACCGCTAACGGCTCATTGAGCCACTGCCAGAACCACGCCCATACATCGCTCTCCAGGTAACGCTCAATGCGCGGCGCCTGATTGTTCAAGCGCCTTGATTTATCACGCATCAGGCGAAACGGGTTATGGCTAACCCACCCGGCTTCTACCAGCCAGGCAAACATGCCCTGCAGAATCACTAAGCTCTGGCGCCGACTGGCGGGCGATAAAGGCCCACGAAACGGCCGCCACGCTGGGTGTGCGCGGGGCTTGGAGGGCCCTACCCACTGATCACTGGGCTGAGGGTCGGCAAGGAACAGCTCAAACCGGCGCAGCGCATCTCTATGGATATCTGCCAGCGTGAGTCCTTGGCTATTCAGCCAGAGTAAAAGCCGCTCGGATTCCCGGCGGTACGCTTTCCAGGTTTGTGGGCTGTCAACGTACTCTTCAAGCCAAGCCATCACCGCCTGAGCATCATTTTGTGCCGTAATTCTGACGTTAAGCTGCCCGCTTACAGGTCCATGCTCCAGCAGCAGCGGCCCTACTCCACCGGGTGTTAACGCATTTGGCATGTATTACTCCCTGAACCGCCGATGTTCTCTATGTGCCAGAGTGTGCCTTTGTAGCAGTATAAATTCAAGATAAGACGGATAATCTTGAATTTATATCTTATTTGATAAATAAAATTACGTATTATGTAATACGTAATAATTGCTTTTTAACCCTTAAGTACCGACAATGGCGGCTATAAAATTCCCAGCAAGGATGTCATATGGCCCGCAACGGCATTCAGTACGGCGATGTTCAAAACGCCATTGATGAATTGCTCGCCCGTGGTGACACACCCAGCGTGCAGCGTATCCGCGATGTACTGGGCACTGGCAGTTTTACAACAATTAGCGATCACTTCCGCCTTTGGCGCAGCGAGCGCGAACAAAACCGTGATGTGCCGCCACCCAAAGGTGTGCCAGAAGTTGTTGTCACCATGGCCAGTGAGCTGTGGCGTGAGGCCCAAAATGTGGCCAATCAAACGCTGCTCCACTATCGCGAAGATGCCAATCGACAGGTGGAGGACGCGCAGCGGCTAGCGGAAGAGGCTAAACAGCAGGCGGCAAACGCCGAGCAGCGTGAAAGCGCCCTGGCCGAGCACTTACGCCACATTGAGCAACGAATGGAGGCACTTAATCGGGAACTAGCCGCCAGTCAGACCAATGAACGCCACTGGCAGCAGTTGGCCGAAGCGTCGCAAGGAGAGGCCAAGCAACTCAAGCAAGTTCAGCAACAACTAGAGAGTCAGGCAGAAGCGCAGCGCGAAGCCCATCACCTTGCTCTCAACGAACAGCAAGCGGCCTGGGAACAGCGACTGTTACAAGAAGAGCAGCGTCACGAAGCGGCTGAAGGAAGATTGATGGCGATGCTGGATAGCGCCCAACAGGCGCGGGCGCAAGAAGAAAAGAGCTTCCAGAAACGGCTCCAGCAGTCAGACCAGCGGATCGAAGGACTAAGCCAAGAGCTAAAATCAAAGCAGCAGGCATTGCATCAGCTACAGCTGGAAACCAGCGAGCGGGATCAGCAGCTTAGTGAGGCTCAGCAGCAAAACAGCGTGTTGGAAAAGCAGCACCAAACTCTTGCAGAGCAGTTGGAGGAGGCGCAGTCGGCGTTAAAACACCAAGCGCAACGGCATGCCGATCAGGAAACGGCGCTACAGCACGCCTGGCAAGAGAAACTCTGGGCACGAATGGAAGCACTCCAGCAACAGCTAACTGATTTACCCTCCTCGCTGGAAGATAAGGAGCCATCGCCAAAGCGTTAATGTAGCTAGTAACAGTTAGCCAAAAAAAAAGCCACCTCGCTTGAGGTGGCCGATTAGCGGAATCTATCTCGCTCGTTTAAGGCGTATTCGGCTTAACATTATTACTGCTCAAGCCGTCACTGCTAGCACTAGCATCGCTGCTATCATCCGGTAGCTCCCAAGTACCCTCTTTTGTCCACGGGTCATTTTCGGGAAACTCTTCAATATTGATTTCCGGGTCGTTGTAGTCAGGCTGGAAGCGCAGATCATATTTCGCCGCTCGCACCATAGAGATCATCAGCAGCAGCGCAATAACCAGCAGTGGCACGCCGCTAACAATACTGGCCGTTTGCAGTGTTTGAAGCCCACCTAAGAACAGCAATGACATAGGCAATAATGAGAGCGTAAATGCCCAGAAAAGACGGTGCCAGCGGGCTGGCTCTTGATTAACATTTTTCTCTGCCGCGGAGGAAAGGATATAAGCAATGGAATCGAACGTGGTGGCAGTAAAGATGGAAAGCAGCACAACCACCGCTAACGTCACCAGCCATGAGAGCGGCAGTTCGCCTAACACAGCATAAAACGCTGCGTTCGCCGACTGGTCGTTCATGATCTGGATAACATCCAGCGCACCCGAAAGCTGTAGATAGAGGCCATAGTTGCCCAAAATCACGAAGAACAGCGCGCAACCAAGTGAGCCAAAAAAGATCGATCCAGCCACCATGGTCTTGATCCGGCGCCCTTTGGAGATCCGTGCGATAAATAGCCCTACGGTAGGGGCAAACACTAGCCACCAAGCCCAGTAGAAAATCGTCCAGTTTTGCGGAAAGCCACTGTCTTCAAAGCCATTTAAATTGCCAAACGGCTCAGTCCAGGTGGCCATCTGAACGAGATTGCTTAACATCAGGCCGAGTGAGTTAAGGCCGGTATCCAGAATAAATACCGTTGGCCCCATCGTCAGTACAAACAGCAGTACCGCCAACCCTATCCACATATTAATATCAGAAAGTATTTCGATACCGCCTTTCAGACCACGCCAAGCGCTGACGGCAAACAGTGCGGTAGTGCCTACAAGTACCCCGATCTGACTCAGAGCATTCGGGGTAAAACCAAATAGCCCGCCCAGGCCTTCATCAATCAGTGGCACTAAAATACCCAGTGACGTTGCGCCGCCGCCAAGCATGCCGAAAATAAATAGGATATCAATTACGTTACCTAGCCAACTACGGGCGAGCTTCTCACCCAGCACTGGGCGGATCGCCTCACTGATGCGCAGCACCTTGTGCTTGCGCACGTGTAGGAAATACGCCATTGGCAGCGCAGGAACCAAATAGATTGACCACGCGATAGGTCCCCAATGGAACATGCCGTAAGTGGCAGCCCAGGCGGTCGCTTCTTCAGAAAATGGCTCAAGATGAAACGGAGGGTTCTGCAAGTAATACATCCACTCGACCATTCCCCAGAAAACCACCGCACCACCGATACCGGCAGCGAACAACATTGCACCCCAAGAAAACAGCGAGAATTCGGGTTCGGCGTCCACATCGCCCAATTTAATTTGGCCGATATCGCTAAACACGATGTAAAACATGAAGCCTAACGATGCTAGCCCCATCGTTTGATACAAGACACCAAAATTCTGAGTCACAAACACTTGTGCGGCCATTACCCATACTCGCCCCATCTCGGGGAAAAGTATCAATGGAAGCGTCACTGCTAACAAAAGCCCTAATGAGCCGAAAAAAATCGGCTTATGGATATTGGCAAATGTGCTGCGAATGTTAATGTTCCTAACTCCTTATTCTATTGTCTATCTAGCTAGCCAAATGAGCCCAGCGCCATACTAGTGCCAAGCGTGCGGCTTTATCGCTTGTGTTTATTACACGACTCTTGCGTTGAGCACAGTTGGAATGTTCAACGTAATTTGCCGCAAAGCTATAGGCGCGCACAAAAAAGCCCAGCACGTGGCTGGACTTTTCTGATGTGGTATTACGTTTAGATTTAGCGGTAGTAGGCGTTGGTGGTGTCGGTATGGTCGGTCACATCGCGAATGCCCGCAAGCTCCGGGATGCGCTCCATCAATGTTTTCTCGACGCCATCTTTCAGGGTTAAATCAACCGCTGCGCAGCCCTGGCAACCGCCGCCAAAAGCTAAGACAGCGTATTGTTGTTCAGTCAGCTCAACCAGCTTGATCTCGCCGCCGTGGGCCGCCAGCCCAGGATTGATCTCGCTGTAAAGCACGTAATTGATACGGTCTTCAAGCGGACTATCCGCATTCACCTTAGGCATCTTGGCGTTGGGCGCCTTGATGGTTAGCTGGCCGCCCATGCGGTCGGCATTGAAATCCACCACCGCCTCTTCCATAAAGGCCAGGCTGTTTTTGTCGAGATACACATTGATCTTCTCGAGTTCTAGCAGCACATCCGTCGGCTCTTCTTCACCCGGACGACAATAAGCCAAGCAGGTCTCTGCGTAAGGCGTGCCAGGCTGGGTAATGAAAATGCGTACAGCGATACCTTCAACGTTCTGCTTTTCAAGCAGTTCTGCCAAGTATTCTTGCGCGCTATTGGTAATATCAATACTTTGAGTATCGATATTGGTATCTATTTCGCTAGTCGTGGTCATGAGGGCTGTCTTCCTCCCGTGGTAGTGGCGGCGCCACTTCACATGTCATTTGTCACTATGGTAAGCAAAACGGCGCGCTGACACAATCCCGACTGTTTTAGTAGGCTATTTAAATGCTGTTTCTCAAATGCGTGTAGTGATTGTCTTTGCTTATGCACCGTATAGCGCTCCCTGGGGGCGCCTTTTGCTATGCCTTTTGTTATCATTATGCGCCTTATTACGACAGATACTGCTTTTCCGACGATAACAACATCCCCTTTGACGACTGTGACGCTGGAGAACTCCCCCTGCCATGGCTGATAGTGCTTTGACCGCAACCCTCACCCAACGCCTTGCCGAACGTATCCTAATTCTGGACGGCGGCATGGGCACCATGCTGCAGAATGCCCAGCTGAGCGAGGAGGATTTTCGTGGCGAACGGTTCAGTGACTGGCCCTCGGATCTCAAAGGCAATAATGACCTGCTCGCGCTCACCTGCCCTGATGTCGTCACGCGGATTCACCGTGACTATTTAGAGGCCGGTGCGGACATCATCGAGACCAACACTTTCAATAGCACCCAGTTGTCGCAGTCCGATTACGGTATGGAATCGCTGGTGGTTGAGCTTAACCGCGAATCAGCACGCCTTGCTCGCGAGGTGTGTGATGCAGTGGCCGCTGAAACCGGTGTGCCCCGCTATGTTGCCGGTGTGTTAGGCCCCACCTCGCGCACCGCGTCGCTATCGCCGGATGTGAATGATCCCGCTAAGCGTAACGTCACCTTTGATGAGCTGCGCGAGAACTACTATGAAGCCGCCGAAGCGCTGATTGCAGGCGGTGCCGATCTAATCATGATCGAAACCATCTTCGATACGCTTAACGCCAAGGCAGCGATCTATGCCCTGGAAGAGCTATTCGATGACCGCGGTGAGCGCTTACCGGTAATGATCTCCGGCACCATTACCGATGCCTCTGGCCGCACGCTTTCGGGTCAAACCACAGAAGCGTTCTGGAATTCGGTGCGCCACGCTCAGCCACTCTCGGTGGGCTTAAACTGCGCGCTGGGTGCAGAAGAGCTTCGCCCCTATCTGGAAGAGCTCTCTACCAAGGCCGACACCTTTGTCTCCGCCCACCCCAACGCGGGGCTTCCTAACGAATTTGGTGAGTACGACCAAACGCCGGAAGAGATGTCGGAGATCGTCAGCGAGTTTGCTGCCAGCGGGTTGGTGAATATTATCGGCGGCTGCTGTGGTTCCACTCCCGAGCACATTCGCGCGATTGCTGATTCTGTTCGTGATATGGCGCCCCGGGTCATTCCCGAACGCAGCCACGCCTGCCGTTTATCCGGTCTTGAGCCGTTCAATATTGAGGCCGACTCACTGTTCGTCAACGTCGGCGAGCGCACCAACGTCACCGGCTCGGCGCGCTTTAAGCGCTTGATTGTGGAAGAGGACTTCACCACCGCCTTGGAAGTCGCCCTGGAGCAGGTAGAAAGCGGCGCCCAGGTCATCGATATCAACATGGACGAGGGTATGCTCGAGTCCAAGGAAGCCATGGAGCGCTTTCTAAACCTGATCGCCGGTGAGCCTGACATCGCCCGCGTGCCGATTATGATCGACTCCTCTAAGTGGGAGATCATCGAAGCGGGCCTGAAGTGCGTTCAAGGCAAGGCGGTGGTGAACTCCATCTCACTCAAGGAAGGCGAAGATGCCTTCCGCGAACAGGCAACCAAATGCCGACGCTATGGTGCCGCTATTGTGGTGATGGCGTTCGATGAAGAGGGCCAGGCAGACACCTTTGCGCGTAAAACCGAAATTTGTCAGCGCGCCTACCGCCTGCTGGTCGATGAGATAGGCTTCCCCGCCGAAGACATCATCTTCGACCCCAATATCTTTGCCATCGCCACCGGTATTGAGGAGCACAATAACTACGCGGTCGACTTTATCGAAGCGACCCAGTGGATTCGTGACAACCTCCCTCACGCGATGATTTCCGGCGGCGTATCTAACGTCTCTTTCTCGTTCCGCGGTAACAACCCGGTGCGCGAAGCGATTCACTCGGCGTTCCTTTATCATGCGATCCGCGCGGGCCTCACCATGGGGATCGTTAACGCGGGTCAGCTCGCGGTCTATGACGACCTCCCCGCTGAGCTGCGCGACGCGGTTGAGGATGTGGTGCTCAACCGCCGCAGCGACGGCACCGAGCGGCTGCTGGATATTGCCGATAAGTACAAAGGCGACGGCAGCGGGGCTCCCAAAAAAGAAGACCTTGAGTGGCGTAGTTGGCCGGTTAACAAGCGTATTCAGCATGCGCTGGTTAAAGGGATTACGGTGTATATCGAAGATGACACCGAAGAAGCCCGCGCCCAGGCTAAGCGCCCTATTGAGGTCATCGAAGGCCCGTTGATGGATGGCATGAACGTGGTCGGCGATTTATTTGGCGACGGCAAAATGTTCCTGCCTCAGGTGGTCAAATCAGCACGAGTCATGAAACAGGCCGTGGCCTACTTGATTCCTTATATTGAGGCTGAGAAAAGCGAAGAGACCAAAGCCAAAGGCAAGATCGTCATGGCCACGGTCAAAGGCGATGTGCACGATATCGGTAAGAACATCGTTGGCGTGGTGCTGCAGTGTAATAACTACGAAGTGATTGATCTGGGGGTCATGGTTGCCGCCGATAAGATCCTGCAGGCGGCCAAAGATCACAACGCGGATATTATTGGTCTTTCCGGACTGATCACTCCATCGCTGGATGAAATGGTTCACGTGGCCAAGGAGATGCAGCGTCGGGGTATGGATTTACCGCTTCTGATTGGTGGTGCCACTACCTCTAAAGCGCATACCGCGGTCAAGATCGAACCGCAGTATGAGCATCCGGTGATTTATGTCACCGACGCTTCCCGTGCCGTTGGGGTAGCGGGCAAATTATTGACGCCAGCTTTAAAAACACCTTACGTCGCCGAGATCCGTGAAGAGTACGAAAAGGTCCGCGTGCGTAACGCCAAGCGCCGCCCTAAAGCAGCAGACCTGGACTACACTCAGGCGCGCAAGCGGCGCTTCCGTACCGATTGGAACGCCCACACCCCAGCTGAGCCCAATATGCTGGGGCTAAAAACGTTTGACGACTACGATCTTGAAGAATTGATTGAGCGCATCGACTGGACACCCTTCTTCATGAGCTGGCAGCTGGCGGGCAAGTATCCCAAAATCCTCGACGATAAGGTCGTTGGTGAAGCTGCCCGCAACCTGTTTGAAGACGCCAAGGTCATGCTACGCAAGTTGGTAGAAGAGAAGCGCGTGCAGGCACGCGGCGTAATCGGCCTGTGGCCCGCCAATAGCGTGGATGATGACGTGATCGAAGTGTATGCCGACGAGTCGCGCAGCGAAGTGATTGAACGCCTCTTTCATATTCGTCAGCAAACGACGAAAGGACGCGACGGTATTTGCTACAGTCTGGCTGATTTCATTGCCCCAAAAGAGAGCGGCAAAGGCGACTGGATTGGCGGCTTCGCGGTCACTACGGGCCACGGCGTTCATGAGCTATCCAAAGCTTATGAGGCCGCTGGCGACGACTACAATGCGATTATGGTGCAGGCATTGACGGATCGCCTTGCGGAAGCCTTCGCCGAGCGCATGCACGAACGGGTGCGCAAAGAGTTTTGGGGCTATGTGCCGGAAGAAACGCTGGACAACGATGCCTTGATCGCCGAGAAATACCAGGGTATCCGCCCCGCGCCTGGCTACCCCGCCTGCCCGGATCACACCGAGAAAGCCACGCTATTCCGGTTGCTTGATGCCACTGAAAATACCGGTCTGGCGTTGACCGAAAACTTCGCCATGTGGCCAGCGGCGGCGGTTTCCGGCTGGTACTTTGCGCACCCACAGTCGAAGTACTTCTCCACTGGTAAAATCACCCGCGATCAGGTTGAGGCCATCGCCGCACGTAAGAAGATGCCCCTTGAGGAAATGGAGCGCTGGCTCTCACCGGTGCTCTCCTACGACCCGAGCTGATTAATGCCGTTAGTCGCTCGCCGTCACGGCAAGGTTATTCGCCTTGCCTTACCTATCATGCTGGGCATGCTCTCCCAGAGCATGCTCAACTTGATCGATGCCGCACTGGTAGGGCATTTAGGCGAGGTAGCCCTTGCTGGCGTGGGAGTCGGCGGTTACGCCATGTTTATGCTCAGCGCTGTCGTGTTTGGACTCTCCTCAAGCGTGCAGTCACAAACTGCTCATCGCGTCGGTGCTGCCCACACAGAGATCGCCCACCCGCTTAGGTCGGGGCTGGTGATTGGGCTTGCAGTTGCCCTGCCGCTTACTCTCTGGGCCTGGTGGCAAGCGCCGCTGCTGATTAGCTTGATTAGCCAAGCCGATGACGTTCAAGCCGTTGCGGTTGGCTATTTTCGTTGGCGGGTGGTGTCACTGATGGCCATTGCGCTAACACTCTGTTTTCGTGGCTACTGGAATGGTCGTCAACAGACGCATCTCTACTTACGAATTATTGTGGCGGTTCATTTGCTCAACGTGGTGGTCAGCGCCGTTTTGATTTATGGCCTGGGAGGCCTGCCTGCAATGGGGTCTAGCGGCGCGGGTGCCGGTACGACACTGTCGCTGTTTGTAGGCTTGATTGCGTGGTGCTGGGTAAGCATAAAAAGCCCCTCTAGCGCGCATTTTTTGACACACCTGCCAAGCTTAGCCACCCTGCGTACTACTCTGGTTCTTGCCGCCCCCCACTCTTTGCAGCAGCTGTTGTTCGCAGCGGGTTACGTGGTACTCATTGGGGTATTAAGCCAGCTGGGCACGGCCAGCGTTGCGGTGGGTCATGTGTTGATTAATCTGTCGCTGTTGCTGATCTTGCCCGGAGTGGGGGTTGGCGTTGCGGCCATGAGCCTGGTGGGTGAAGCGCTAGGCCGGGATGCTCAGCAGGAGGCCCACCGCTGGGGGCTAGATGCGCTGCGGGTCGCCTGGTTGCTCCTGCTTGTTCTGGCGCTGCCGATGCTGCTTGTGCCCGAGCAAGTACTCGCACTCTTTTTTACCAACAGTGAGCTAGTCGCGCTGGGTAAACTTCCGCTGCAGCTAACCGGCGTGATGATTGTGCTGGATGCCGCCGCTCTGGTGCTTGCCCAGGCGTTAATGGGCGCAGGCGCCCAGCGCACGGTCATGATGCTCACCCTGGGGATGCAGTGGCTGCTTTTTTTACCCCTGGCCTGGTGGGTGGGGATTGGCTTAGAACAGGGTTTATTAGGTATTTGGCTTATGCAACTGCTTTACCGATTGATAAACTCAGCCGGTTTTTTATGGGTATGGCAGCGCCGCCGCTGGTTGGCCCCGCTTTCTAACTCGTTGACTGGCCCATGATATGTGT
>TARA_R110002049_G_scaffold131150_2_pt1 | contig 13188 bp, 11 predicted proteins | sample TARA_R110002049 | Tara Oceans TARA_R110002049 (sample SAMEA4396941) | marine metagenome | biome: Polar Biome; feature: [SRF] surface water layer (ENVO:00010504); material: water (ENVO:00002006), including particulate matter (ENVO:01000060) such as... | depth 5 m | reverse complement strand
GCGCAATAGCATTGTCGATACCGACCTGTTTAGTACCTGCTTAGCAGTGCAAAATCTTTGGCTAGCGGCGCGGGCAGAAGGTATTGGCGTTGGCTGGGTGAGTATTCTCGATCAAGAGCAGCTAAGCGCGGCGTTGAATTTGCCCGAACATGTCTATCCTCTGGCGTATCTCTGCCTTGGCTATGTGAGCGAGTTTTTAGATCAGCCGGAGCTTGAAGCAAAGGGGTGGCGGAGTCGGTTGGCATTGACTGAGTTGGTGCACCACGATACTTGGGGGCAGCCCCTAGCCAGCCAATGGTTCGACCCTCTATAGCGCTAATACTTATTTGTCGCTAATGTATCCGTTTGTGCTAAATAAGGTTTGGAGCGAACTATGCGAGGCGATATCACTATTCAGCGATTAAACGCGGACGCTCCTAGCGCTGAAATAGTCGCGTGCTGGACATTTGAAGCCTGGGGACACTTGCACCCTGGGCTTACTAAAGAACAAGCCATTGCACGTTTAAAAGCAGAATGTGGGCACGCTGGTGTGCCAACGATATTTGTGGCCTTGAGTGAAGAAACGCCAGTGGGGACTGCCAGCCTCATTGTCGATGATATGAGTATTCGCCGCGACCTTACCCCATGGCTTGCCTCCGTGTTTGTTGTGCCCGAATGGCGGGGGCAAGGAATTGCTTCTGCATTAGTGCGTCGGGTAGAAGTAGAAGCAGCCGAGAACGGGATTGAGCGCTTCTATCTCTATACCCCCGACCAGCAGGCGCTCTATCGGCGCTTGGGTTGGCAAGATGTAGAAAGCCTTGAGTACCGGGGCGAAAACGTCACGGTGATGTCGCGGCAGTTGGGGCTTTAAGGTGCGCTTATGATCAGTGGCCGCGCATTACGCTATTTTGATACTGTGGCCCAGTGTCACTCCTTGCGCCAAGCCGCAGCTCAGTTACATATCGCCCCCACGGCAATCAGCCGTCAGATTGATTTACTGGAGCATCAGTTGGGGGCTCCACTGATCGAACGCGGCCCTAACGGTATTAGTTTGACGGCAGCAGGAGAGCTATTAGCTGCCCAGGCCCAGCGAACCCTACGCGATCTTGAACGGGTACAGGAACACATTGCCGACTTGAAAGGCCTACGAACCGGCCGGGTCAGTCTGCAAGTAGCGGAGGGAGTCGTCGCCGGACTGCTGGCGCCGGCATTGGCCAACATGGGGCTACGCTATCCTCATCTTCGCTTTGATATCGGCACCGCTAGCGCCAGCCATATGGTCGAAGCGCTGCGTCGTGGCGACGCTGATATTGGCCTGTCGTTCTTCATGCCACGCCATGATGACATTGTGCCGTTCTCCAGTTCTGACTTGCACCATCATGCCGTCATGGCGCCTGCTCATCCCTTGGCAGATGCTAATGAGTTAAGCCTTGCCATATTGGCAGAGCATCGCCTGATTCTGCCTGATGAATCCTATGGTGTGCGTCAGGCGCTGGAGCGAGCTGCCCATCATCAAGGGGTGGCGTTGGCACCTACCTTCAAGACCGCTTCCTTGGAAACCCAGAAAGCCCTCGCGCTTAACGGTGCGGGCGTGCTCATCCTTCCGCCGATGGCCGTGGCGCGTGAGTGTCAGTCAGGTGAGCTGGTGAGCATCCCGTTGTCACCTCTGGAGCTTGAGCCGGCGCGGATTGATCTTTGCGTCTATCGTCATCGCCAGCGCAGCTTTGCCACCGAGGCGTGCCTCTCGTTACTGACGAGTGCCCTGCAAACGATGACGGAAGCGTCGTCTTGAAAGCAATGTGCACACAAAAAGTGGACACGCTGTGGTCAATATTGAAATAGCAGAAGACACTGAGTGGGTTCATGCTGACATTAGTGGTAATGACGACATGATAACAACAGCAAAGGTGATGTGATGCCCGAACTACACCAGTTGACCGCTACTCAATTACTCGAAGGTTACCGCACTCAAACATTTTCTCCTCTGGATGTTGCTGAAACACTGATTTCCCATATTGATCAATGGGAACCGCATATCAACGCGCTTTACACCTATCGCCCCGAGTCGCTGCTGGAAACCGCGGAGGCCTCGACCCGGCGTTGGGCCAAAGGCGAGCCAGGCGGCGCACTGGATGGAGTGCCGATAACTCTGAAAGAGCTGATTGCCACCAAGGGAATGCCAGTTCCTGGAGGGACAGGGCTGGGGGAGCAGGCCGTTGCTCGAGAAGATGCGCCTCCGGCTGCGCGGCTTGCGGAAGACCATGCGCTGGTGGTGGCGAAAACCACCTGCCCTGATTTTGGCATGCTGTCATCAGGGCTATCGTCCTTTCATGGTCTGACTCGTAATCCCTGGAAGCTGGCATGTAATACCGGCGGTTCCAGCTCGGGCGCAGGCGCTGCGGCGGCTGCCGGGTTTGGGCCGCTGCACGTAGGTACCGATATCGGTGGTTCGATACGGTTGCCCGCCGCGTGGTGCGGCGTAGTGGGCTTTAAGCCGACCCTGGGTCGTATACCGATAGACCCGTATTATGTGGGCCGTTGTGCAGGGCCCATGACGCGCAGTGTAGAAGATGCCGCGCTAATGATGACAGCGCTGGCCCGGACGGATCGGCGCGATGCAATGCGCCTGCCGCCGGAAGAGATCGATTGGCTGGATTTATCGCTAGAGATGAAGGGCCTGCGCATAGGAGTGATGATGGAGGCAGGCTGCGGCTTACCGCTGGATGACGAGATTCGCCGTCATGTCGAGCAGGCAGCAAAGCAACTGGAAGCCGCAGGTGCAACACTGGTGCCTTTAGCACCAGTGTTGACTCGAGAGATGCTGGATGGACTGGATCAATTTTGGCAGGCTCGTCAGTGGGGAGAGCTGATAAAGCTCTCCTCTGAGGAGCGCGAAAAAGTGCTGCCTGCGATTTTGGCCTGGGCAGATGGTGGTGAACGTTTAAGTGGCGTAGCCGCGTTGCAGGGGTTTCAGCAGACGATGGCCATGCGGCGTGCTACTGAAGCGGTATTTGATAAGGTCGATGCGGTAATCTCACCCTCAACGCCCACTATCGCCTTTCCTGCCGAGTGGCCATCACCCAGCAATGATCCGCGCCAACCGTTCGAGCATATTGCCTACACCGTGCCGTGGAACATGGGGGAACAGCCTGCAATCTCGCTTAACGCTGGATTCAGCAGTCCAGCAACGTCACCGGCCCTGGCCGCTAACATGCCTATTGGTGTGCAGTTGATTGGCCCACGTTTCGACGATCATTTCGTGCTGAAATTGGCTCATCAATTGGAGACGCGCCTGGCGTTGCCATTACGCTGGCCGATGCTGCCAGCGTAATGGCAACTGTCAGTTAACATCGGTCTTTACATGACTCTGCCTCTGAATACGTTTAATCATTAATAACGAAGGGAATGCTCATGCGACGCTTTTTGGTACTGCCCACCTCTTGGGCAGGGTGGGGGTTATTGATTGCTTTCGTGGCACTGGTGCTGGCGGGAACCTGGCCAGTGATTGGCCTGGTGAACCGGGCAACGCTAGTGTTGGGGCTCCCGTTAATGGTGGTATGGAGCTATCTGGTTATTTTTGCCTGCGTGGTGGTCATGCTGATCGGTAATCGGATTGTGGAGCGAGACGACCATGAATAGCCCTTGGCCATTGCTGATAACGCTGACGTATGTGGCCATTGCGATGGTGATTGGCCTGCGCGCCAAGGCAGGCCGCTCCATGAACAGCCTGGAGGAGTGGGGCGTAGCGGGTCGCAGCATGGGGCCGGTAACGCTCTACCTGCTGATCGCCGCCGGTAGTGTGAGTGCTTACACCTTCATGGGTGCGCCCGGTTGGGCTTATTCCAAAGGTGTCGCGGTATTTTATGTAGCGATTTACCTTGCCTATCTCGCGTTGGTCGCATGGTACTTCGGCCCGAAAGTGTGGCAATTCGGCGAGCAGTTTGGTCACGTAACCCAAGCAAGCGCTATATCTGACCGTTACCAGAGCCCTGCACTGGGGGCACTGGCGGCACTCGTTATGGCGATTGGCTCTGTTGCCTATGCGGTGCTTCAAACTATCGGCTCTGCCTATATTTTGTTTGTGATGAGCGGCGGCTTGATACCGATTTGGCTGGGAGTCGTGCTGGTGTTGGCCTGTATTGCCGTGTATCTCTACGTCAGCGGACAGCGGGCGATTGGCCGCACCAATGCCTTTCAAGGCGTGCTGATGCTAATCGTTGCCTGGGCCGTCGGCCTGTGGGCCGTCCATAGCGCCACTGGCGGGTTGAGTTTTGCTGGGGTGTTCGAACGTATTCAGACCGAGCATGGCGAGTTTCTCACCTTGCCAGGCGCCGGTGGCGATATGAGCTTTAGTTTCTGGACGACCTCAATCATCGTTTCGATGTTCTCGTTCATGCCACCCGTCTGGACGCAGTGGATGAGCGCTTCCTCCGCGCGCACCATTCGTCGTAGCGCGACGTGGCTGCCCACTTATTACGTAGTGATTTTGCCTATGGTAGTGGTGGGCTTCATCGGCATTTTTTCGCTGCCTGAACTCGCCCGCGCCGATACTGTGGTACTCGAATACGCCATGCAGCATTTGCCTGTCGTACTGGTCGGGTTGCTGGGAGCGGGCACTCTGGCGGCCTCTATGTCCTCCAGCGAACCTTTTATTCACTCGGTGTCGTTGTCGCTCAGTAAGGATGTGATTCAGCCCGTGTTGAAGTTATCCGACGCTGTCACCGGCAAGTTGGCGCGACTGTTGATCCTACCCATCATGTTCTTGGTGATAGCGCCACTGGCAATTGCCGAACCCGGTAGCCTGGTGATGATTCTGTTGGTGGGGCTGGGCTTTGCCTCCCAGGTAATGCCTGCGTTCATCGGGATGTTCTTCTGGCCGCGAGCGTCTCGCCTGGGCGTGATGGCCGGTATCGTGGTGGGCTTTTTGATTACCACAGCATTTACTATCCTTTGGCCACACCCGATGGGTATTCATGCAGGCTTTTGGGGGCTAATGCTCAATCTGCCGGTATTTATTGTGATCTCATTAATGACGCCATCTACCAACGCAGAAGTGGTTGAGCGCTTCTTTCGTATCGCAGCTCCACGCGGGTTAACACGCTTAGGGCGCAAGGGTGGATAGTAAACGCTGACTTAATCTATTCATGTTCATCGCTTACCCTTGCAGATAACCGCTTTTATGCTCCGAGCGCTTTTTACGCACCGGGCAAACACAGCGAATGAATGCACTAACAAAGGCAACGCAATGAGCCATGCACTGACTGGACATAACCGCCCTCAGCAAGTGATTGAGGCAACCCATCAGGCGAACAAGACATTGGCCACGGCCACGCGCCAAGCCAAGTACGCCAAAATGGCTGCGTCGCCTTACCGATTTTATCGGGGAAGCAATCATCTTTTCTGGCAAGACGTTTGGCATGATTGGCGCTTTGCCCTGTTCGGCGGCTGGCCGGAAACCCAAACATGGCTGCAAGGCGATGCTCACGCCTATAACTTTGGCGCTTATGGGCATCATGATGATCAGGTGCGCTATGGTATGGACGACTTCGACGATGCGTTAATTGGCGATTACCAGTACGACGTTTGGCGACTGGCTATCAGCTTAGTACTGGATGGTCGCGAGAACGCGGAGCTGGATGCCAAGGCGATTGATAAAGCCCTTAAAAAGTTAATAGAGGGCTATTACCAAACGCTGGCGGATCATGTCGATGGTAAACCCATTCACGCCGTAACTCTCGACACCGCCAAGGGCCCGCTGAAGCCGTTCATGAATAAGGTGGCGGATAAACAGAGCCGTGCGCGGATGCTCGAGAAGTGGACGACGCTTGATGATCAGAAAGGCCGTCAATTTGCCGAACGGCCCGGTAAACTCGCTAATCTACCGGCGGATGTCGCCAGCCAGCTAGGCCGACTGATTGAGCAGGAGTACCAGCAAACGCTGCAACACGCCTTTAAAGAGAGCGACCCTCACCATTTTCGTGTGAAAGATACGGCTCGACGTCTGGATGCAGGTACCGGCTCGCTGGGCGTGGAGCGCTACTACGTATTGATTGAAGGAGGCGTTGAGCACGAGCACGACGATATCATTCTGGATATCAAAGAGCAGGTGTCGCCAGAAGCGTTCCAGCTGATGGACAAGCCACAGCAGCAGGCATGGCGAAAGCTATTTCCCAATGAAGGTATCCGCCATGCTGCGGCATTCCATGCCATTGCCGAGCACCCGGATGCTTATCTTGGCTGGCTAACCATGAACGGCAAGGTGTTTTCGGTTCGCGAGCGCTCGCCGTTCAAGAAAGACATGCCGACCCATAAGCTCTCTGGTGGTAAGTCGTATAAAAAGCTGGCGCAGCAGTGGGGGGGAATTCTTGCCCGTGAACACCTGCGCGGTGCCCAGGCGCTTAATCGAGGTGACGCGACACGCTTTGCTAAGGCGGTAGGTCAGCGGTTAAAAGGGCGGGAAGCACAGTTCGTGGAGGTAGTATCAACCCTGGCGGTGGCTTATGCCGACTGCACTGAGCAGGATTATGCAGTGTTTATTGATCACTTTCTGGCGACCGATTCACCCTAGTCGCCAGGCCGATGGAAATGCCTGCTGGGGCCAGCATGAACTGCTGAGCGTGATGCGATTCAGCCCATACTACACAGCGGTTACGGCCGCTGTGCTTGATCAGATAAATTGCTTCGTCGGCGAGTCGCAGCAAAAAAGCCGGACCCGCGGGGCCCGGCTTAAGGTAATTCCTGCGGTTTCTTGATGGCGCTATTAGTGGCCGCTGACGGCACCACCGACGATTCCACTTCGGAAGTCACTGTCACTGCCGCTTCGGCTTTTAAGGTGGTTAGCCACCGTGTCCTCAGGGGAACCCGCCATTTCACGGAACATGCCCATCGAACCAAGCAGTGCAGAGGATTCATAAGGCACGAATACCCGCTCGCCATTCTTCGCCATGTTGGGCAGTACCTTGATATAGCTTTGGCCTAGCAGGTAGCCCACCACCGTGCGCTTATTCTCTTCGCTATCGCCAATGGCGCTCAGCACCAGCTTGATCGATTCCTGCTCACCCTGAGCGCGCAGAATAGCGGACTCTTTATCGCCTTGAGCGTTAAGAATCGAAGATTCACGCTGGCCCTGGGCCATGGCAATTGCCGCTGATTTTTCACCCTCTGCTTCGGTAACGGTGGCACGGCGTTTACGCTCCGCGGCCATCTGCAGACGCATGGCGGTTTCCACCTCTTCTGGCATGGCAATATCCTGCACTTCTACACGGGAGATTTTGACCCCCCACTTGGAAGCAGGCTCTTCCATGGCAGCCTGAATCTCGTTGTTTACCTCTGCACGGGACTCAAACAGTTTATCCAGCTCCATTTTGCCGACTACTGAGCGCAGCGTGGTTTTTGCCAGAACCTCGACGGCTTGGCTCATGTTCTCTACCTCATAGACCGCCCGCTTTGGGTCAATGATCTGATAGTAAAGGGCGCCGTTAATGCGCACGGTGACGTTATCGGTGGTAACGACCGGCTGGCCTGGGAAATCCATCACCGTTTCGCGGCGGTCGATACGGGTTTCGTCTGTGGTGATAGCGGTGTAGTCCTCACCCATTTTGCGGTAACGCAGCATGGTGATCGCACGAGGTTGTTCGATAAACGGGATGATGATGTTGATGCCGCTTTCTAAAACGCGATGGAATGAACCAAGGCGCTCCACCACCATGACTTCCGATTGGCGAATAATGATCAGACCTTTAGAAATGATCAGTACCGCGATCACCACAATAATAAGGCTTATTAATAAACCTGGGCTAATAGGTAAATCCATTGTTAAGGCTCCTTGCGTTGGGAATCGTCTTCGTGAGGGGCTATGTCATCAGGCTGATGTAACGCGACTAGCGCAGTGGTGCCTTCAAATCGTTTAAATATGACCAGCGTACCGCTGGGTAGCTCGGTTTCAACGCTTTCAACGACGCGGAGACGGTAGAAATCGCCGTTAACTTTAATGCCCGTGGCATCATCAAAATCTCGACGTAGGGTGGTGTAGCGATTACCTTTCTCGACGCCCGTGCCCGTGGTGCCGTAAGCCACGCCACGGGGAGAGAAACGAGGACGAATGACCATAATGCATAGCGGCAGCAGTACCCCGGTAAAAATAGCCATGCTAAGCAGTTGCCATGGGAGCGTTAACCCCAGCGCAGTAACGGCCGCCGTTAGCGCTGCGGCAATACCCAGTGCAAGCAGTACCATCGCGCCAGAAGTCAGCTCTGCCAAACTTAATAGTAGGGCGAGTACCAGCCAGCTGTAAGCCGGATTCCAGTCCATGTGCTCTCCAATGCAATGTATCGGTGATGCTTACAGGGTAACCCACTTGGCACGTCTTGACCTGTGGGCTGCCTGTAGGTTTTAAACTTTAATTACTACTATTGCCCAAAAGAGCATTGCTATGCCGATTTATACCGACAGCCCATTGTCCACATCCCGACCACTCTTCGCTTTGAAAACGGCTGCAAGCCTATGTGTCGTAGCTGGAGTGCTGATCGCGCCGTCTATCTATGCCCACGAGCATGGACACCATGGCAGCCACGGCGAGCACAGTGCCACCGCTGATACCCACGGCGACAACACTGCCGTAGCCGCCTACCAAGCTGCCAGTGAGCGTATGCATGAAGACATGGCAATGGCGTTCACAGGAAATCCCGATGTCGACTTCGCGCAAGGCATGATCCCCCACCACGAAGGCGCCATCGCCATGGCGGAAATTGTGCTGGAACACGGCGAAGACGACGAGATCCGTCAACTGGCCGAGGAAATTATTGCCGCTCAGGAGAGTGAAATTGCTTTTTTGAAAGCGTGGTTGAAACGTCAAGGCCTCTAAACGTGATGTCGCCACTGAGTTGTGCCAATCATGTCGAGGAGAGTGCTATCCTGCCTGCCTTCATAAACAGTGAAAATAAAGGAGAAGGGCGTGTCGGGCGTTGTCTACTGGCTGGATATGGCGGGTGTCATCGTGTTCGCGCTGTCGGGCGTGATTTTGGCGTGCCGTTCGCGCATGGACCCGATCGGCATGCTAGTGTTGGCAGCGGTGACCGGTATTGGCGGGGGTACGCTGCGTGATTTAGTGCTCGGCGTTCGGCCAGTGTTCTGGGTGACAGACCCGACCTACCTGTGGGTGATTTTAGCCACCGTGGGTGTGTCGGTAATGGGTTTTCATTATATCCACCGCCTGTCGCGGGGCTTTTTGCCAATCGCTGATGCGTTCGGCCTTGCGCTGTTCACCGTTATTGGCGCCCATAAAGCACTGCTGCTGGGCACGTCTGGCATGGTGGCAGTGTTGATGGGCATGATGACTGGCGTGGCGGGCGGCATGATCCGTGATGTGCTGGCCCAACGAATTCCCATGGTATTGCGCGAAGAGATCTATGCCACCGCTGCGATGGCGGGAGGGATCGTTTACGTGGCACTGCATGCTTTGAGTGTGCCGCTCACTATAGCGATTGCCGCTTCATTAAGCGTGACATTAGGGCTACGTTTGGCGGCGATCCATTGGCATTTGGCGTTGCCGGTATTTGCCTGGGTCACGGTGCCGCCGAAAACCCATGATGAGACGGCAGCGCCGCTCTCCACGCCGCAAAAAGCTAAAGAACGAGTCAGGATGATTCGTCGTGAGCGCAAAAAACGCTAGGCAACGGTTATTTGTGTTACCTGCCATTCGCCTCCCGCCAGCGGTCAAACCAGCGGCGCGGTTGAATAAAGCGCAAGGTTGGTTCGCTGTCTTCAAGTTCAACCCCTAATCCAAGCACGCCAAGGCGCGCATAGAGCGCGCCATTGGCACTGCGGTCTGTCAGAGCGACATCCGAAAGCAGCAGTAGTGGGCCGCCGGTGAGCGTCAAGTCGCTAAGGCTAATCTGCTCGCCGCTGATCTCTAGCTGTGCAGTGCCCTCGATATCGTGAACATTTAACAGTCGCCCTAACCAGTCGCTATCCCTTGCTCGGGCGAGAAATAGCCGGGCGAGCAAGCCCGTATCGCGCATTTCCAAACGTAGTTGGCTGGCTAGTCGAACAGGGTCTTCCCACGCTAACTGCGCATCAAACATTGAAAGTTGCACCCACCAACCCGCATCCGATGAGCCGTTTTCACTCTGAAGGTTAACGTTTTCCAGGCGTAGGAAAGAGTCATTAGCAGTAAAGCGGCGTGTATTCAGATCGCCGTCGGTGAGGTGCAAATACAAGTGCACATCGCCCCGTAGGCGCTGATCCAGTAGCGCCAGCTCGGCACCAAAGGCGCGCAGCGTTATTTCTCCTTGGGCGTTCAATCCTTCCAGCAGCCATTCGCTGGCTAGACTGGCTTGCCCGTCAAGCAAGGTGATGCCCGCCCCTTCTGGCAGGTAGCGGTTGTAACGGGTGAAGTCGGGCACCTCGGTAATCGGTAGCGCAATACGCGTGGTGAAGTGCTCGGGTTGGGGCGATTCAAGCACTTCGCTAAACTGCTTGGTTTGCGTGGTGAGGGCAAAGTGGCGCCCCTGCATGTGTGGGCTGTCATCGTCTTGGCGCTTTAAGTCAAAGCGGGGAATGCCAAGCGTGAGCTGGGCCTGCTCGGTGCTATCCAACTGGGCGGTGAGTTCGCCGCGTCCGGTGGCGAGATAGTCTAAAAAAGTGACTTCTAACTGGTCGGCATTGACCCGCAATCGAGTCGGTGCCAGCAGGCGGTTATCGCGAAAGGCGCCCTGAGCAAAGAGCTGGCCTTCGCCAGCAATGGCCAAACCATGGGCGTCAGGCAGAAACGCATTTAAAAAGCCTAGCCGTTGCACACTACCTTCAAGTGCAAACTGACCACTAGGCACGCTATTGCGGCGCTGAAAACGTCCGTCGGTTAACACTAATACGCTCTCTAGGCGCTCGCTAGGTCGGTCGATATCGGCCACTTGCCAGCTCAGCCGGGTGCCGCTGATGTTCAACTCTGAACCATCCATCGCTACTTGCTGGAGTGGCAGGAATAGCTGCATATCACTGGTTAACGTGCCCGCCTGTTCGCCGTGCTGCCAGCGAGTCGCTAGCCCGTTTCCAGCTAAATGCACCTCACCGCTGAGTTGCTCTGACGTCATAGTGAGCTGGCCGTGACTCGTGGCTTGGCCGCTAAGCAACTGCAGAGGTGCAGGGGTGGGTAAAATGGCCGCTAAATAGCTCTGTAACACGCTAACATCGGGCAGGCGAGCCGCTTGCCAGCTGAGCATGGCGGTGGCTTCATCAGGCGCTTTTTGCGGATTAATAGGGCTTGTGGCGATAATGTTGATGTCAGCGTCGTCAAGTAGCAGGCGCTCTTGGTGATGCAGCGTGGCATCGTTAAAGATGAGCGTGGCTTCCATTATCTCTTGCGGCGTTAACCGGGCATTGAGTGAACCGCTGCCTTGGGCGATAAAGCCGAGCGTATCGGCTGCCAGTTCCGGTGCTTGAATGTTCAGTTGAGCATCGTATGGGCGCGACTCGCGAATGCTGGCTGAGGCATCCATTTGGCCATGGCCAGAAAGGCGGATGCCCTGTTCGTCAGCATACGCCGTAAGATAACGGTCAAGCATGTCCAAACGGATGATATCGCCCTGTAATGCCAAGGTAGCCGCTGTGGGAAGGTCGAGCTGATCCAGGCGTTGATTGGGAATTTGGGTCGCCAGGCGAAGCTCAGCGTGCTCTGCATAGGGGTGCGGCTCGTCCAGTTCTACTTCAGCCAGTTCTATTTCAGCTAGCTCAACATCGGCAAGCTGGGTCGAAAAATGCAGTTGATCGCTCTCAACTGCCAAGCGAACCTGGCCTTTACCGGTGGCGGTGTGACGTGGTGGTGGGTTGTCAGCGATTAGCCAGCGGGGTGAGTCGCTTGGAGCACGTAAACGCTGCTCATCTACCGCTAAGCGCAACACTGGCGCGTCCAGCATTAATTCGCTACCGGGCTGTAACTTACCAGCGGTTAGCTCAAGTGTGCCGGTGAGTGCGCCACGCCCCTCCAGGGTTAGCCAGGGCAGGGCGTCTAAATAGGGCATAAAGACATCCCAGGCATCCGCTTGGGCATTCAACTGAAGCTGTGCCGAAAGCGCCGCCAGCAGTTTGGGGTTAAGTTGGCTACTGGTGGCGTTGACGGGGGTTATCGTGTCGAGTGTCGCATCAGCGGTAAGATCAATATCGTGCACTAGGGTTGCTTGATCACTCAGGCGAACTAAACGACCATTAGTAATGGCGAGCGAAACATTAGGGATAGCTAGGGTGTCGCGACTCAATGTGGTCTCTACTACGTGTAGCTGGCCTTCCGCTTCCAGCGCGATATCACCGACGGTCAGGCGGCGAATGCCCTCAGCATCGAGGGCATTAATATGCAGCTCGCCGCGTAGCAGGGCCAGCAAAGAGAGCGAAAGGGTCGCGCGTTCAGCCTCAATGGAGATGGGTAAGGCTTCATCTTCACGTGCGAGATACAGCCCCTCGACTTCCCAGCGGCCAGGGTGTCGGCTGGCTCCTTGCTCCCAGCGGATGTCGATGCCTTCAAATTGGGAAATGCGTTTGGGTAGCCACTGACTATTAAGCAGCCAATAGCTGCCCGCTACCCAGATCAGGATGATAAATAGCAAGCCAATCAACACCCTGAAAAGCAGTCGGGGTAGGCGATTTTTACGAGTGTTCACGTCTGACATAGTGGCTTCCCTAGCAGATAACTCCTGTTGGGGCGTGTTTTATGGCATTATGCGCGGCGTTGGGCAGTGACGGGTTTTCGATTTCAACGCTAGGCAGGCAACAAACGCCATGTTCAAGGATTTTTATACGCAGCGTGGAGATTATGTGGTGATCTCCGCAGAGCAGGCCAGTCGCTTCGCCAAAGGCGTGGCGGGTGACTACAACCCTATTCATAATCCGGATGCACGCCGCTTTTGTGTGCCCGGTGATCTGCTGTTTGCATTGGTGCTCACAAAGTTTGGGTTGTCGCGGCAAATGGAATTTCGCTTCACCAACATGGTGGGCGCCGATACACCGCTAAAGTTCAGCGAAGCAGACGACGGTACACTTCATGTCTGTGATGAGAGCGGCAAAGGTTACTTACAGGTAGTGCGTAGCGGTGACATTACCCACGATGCCGATGTGGTGGAAGCCTTTGCACGCTGTTATGTGGCGTTTTCAGGCAAGAATTTTCCACACTATCTCAAACCACTTATGGAGCAACATGGGGTTATGTTTAACCCTAAACGT
>TARA_R110002049_G_scaffold188251_9_pt1 | contig 13200 bp, 11 predicted proteins | sample TARA_R110002049 | Tara Oceans TARA_R110002049 (sample SAMEA4396941) | marine metagenome | biome: Polar Biome; feature: [SRF] surface water layer (ENVO:00010504); material: water (ENVO:00002006), including particulate matter (ENVO:01000060) such as... | depth 5 m | reverse complement strand
GGGCTTCCCAACCGCCCTGCTCTTTCTCGCTCTGTTTGCTCCGCCTGGCGGCCTTGGCGAGTTGGGCATGTTTGTCTGGTTGCTAACAGTCTCATTGCTCCTGCGCACTTTTCTGACGATTTACTATATTCCGTTTTCCGCGATGGGGGCGGAGTTGTCCACGGACTATGATGAACGCACCGTAATTGCCAAGGCCCGCGTGACGATGGGCTGGTTGGCAGGCATGTTACTGCCGGCCATCGCGTTCACACTGTTTTTCCCTTCCCAGAACGGCATAGATGGCCGATTGGTAGAGGCCAACTACTGGCACTATGGCGTACTGTCGGCGCTGGTCGCTGCTGTCGCTGCACTGGTATGTATTCTGGGTACCCGTTCCGCAATACCGCGGTTGCCGCAGGCAGCGCCCGGGACGGTGTTCAGTTGGTCCCAGCCGCTGGGTGACCTAAAGCTGATTTTAGGCAATCGCAACTTCAGGGTATCCATGGGTGCAACTCTGGCTTTTGGTATATGCGCGGGGGTCTATACCACACTGGGCTTGTATCTCGGCACCTACTTCTGGGAATTCAGTACAGATCAACTCGCTGGCTTCATTGCACCCACCGCCATTGGCACACTGCTCGCTTTCGTACTTCTCAATGGCTTGGGGCGCCGTTTCGATAAACCGACTTTGCTCGCTGCTGTCAGTTTTGGCTTGGCAATCAATGTAGTGTGGTTTATCGGAGCGCGCCTACTGGGGCTGCTTCCTGAAAACGGACATGCATTGATCTACCCGCTGCAACTGTTGAATCTGGGTATTGCGGTGACGCTGATCGTCGCGCTACAGGCGCTGAGTATATCCCTTTGGGCCGATATTCTGGATGAGCAGCAGGTGGCTACTGGCCGGCGCCAGGAAGGCGTGGTCTTTGCTGCGGGATCGTTCGTGAGCAAAGCCACAACCGGTGCCGGCTCGTTGTTGGCAGGTATCGTTATCGATCTGTCTGGTATCGCCCCGGGTGCGGCGCCCGGGGCGGTGAGTCAACATGTACTGCAGTCGCTGGGTTGGTTCACCCTGGGTACGATTGCCAGTCTTGCGATGGTGGCATTTCTATTTTTTACACGGCTGAAACTCAGCCGAGCGGATCATGCCAGAGTCGCGTCCGAACTCACGGCTCAGGGGCAGCGCGCCGACCCGGGATGAGGCTCAGGCGGGTGACGTCGGTGTGGAGCGCCGATTCTTCTGTTTTTTCATGCTCTCATCAAATATGAGATAAGTGTCTTGCGCTTCCTTGGCGCGATACATCGCCATATCGGCATAGCGGCACAGTGCGCTGAGATCGTCTGTATGCACAGGGAAAACTGCAACCCCGCAGCTTGCCTTCACTACCATGTCCACACCGTTGACGCTGATTGGCTTCTTAATCGCTGACAGCACCTTGGGCATAATGTTTTCAATGTCATAGGGAAAACGAATGCCGGGTAGGATTAACGCAAACTCATCGCCTCCGAGGCGGGCGGTGGTATCCGCCAGTCGCAGGATGCTTTGCAGGCGTTTCGCGACTTCTTTCAATGCCTCGTCGCCCATGTGATGTCCCAACATATCGTTGATGGGTTTGAATCCGTCGAGATCAATATAGACAACAGCGACTTTCTGGTCTCGCTCCCGTGCTTCGTCAAGCCCCGCTTTCAGCCTGCGAAAAAATTCGAATCGATTGGGAATTCCGGTGAGGTCATCATGGCTTGCCTTGTGCTCAAAGCGGTTTCTCTCCTCATTGAGAATGCCCGTGAGCTGGCCGTTGATGATTTCGTACACAATGAGCGCACCACCAACGATTACCAGTAGAGTGTACTGAAAGGCGACATACATTGCGTCGATCAGGCTTTGGCTCTGGAGCAGTTGCACGGAACCAAAATCGAAGTGCGCGCTGAGGTAGGAAGCAAAACACAGTACAGCCGTGACAGCCACCCAGAAGATGCCTGGTCTCAGTCCGAGCAGTAAAAAGCCGGTCACCGGTAACTGCAATGTCAACTGAAGCACCGGAGAATCCCAGTATCCCCCGGTAATCTGAATGCCAATTGCAATGACGACGGTCAGAATGGTAAGCAGGAAGTTGGCGCAGAGTACGAGGCTCTCAGTGGTTTTAAGCAAAATGAGGGCGGCCAGATAGGCCAATAGGCAAGCCAGGTCGAGACCGACACCGATCGCGGTATTCTGTTCCAGCTCAAGAAAGTAGAGCAGGATGATCAGCATGAAAAGGCTCACGGCAATATTCGTCGCGATCATTCCGATGATGATATAACCACGCAGGGAATCTGCGGGATTGTTGCGCAGGCTCGCGGGCAGGAAGAAATCAAAGAAGCGAAAGATCAGGCCCATAACCTTGCCTGGTCATGCTGATCGGTGAGTTCCGGTGAGCCTGTAGGCCAACTGCACTGATAGGAGGTAGCGCACGTGAGTTCCCGGGCTGGAAGTCGGGAGGTCTTCTCAGCATTGTCTCTGAATCTTTTGATAAAGCGTTACCACGATGGATGTTTAGCGAAATTATTAATATCGTACTCGCCGTGGAGGACATTCCATCAATGTGACCTCCGCGAGTGCTCCATCTCGCCAGTGCCGTGAGACGGTTATGTGCAAAATTCTACTACAAGTTTTACGGGCAGCGTAACCTTTTGATTTGCAAATAGCTTTCATGATTATTCCACTTGCTTTCAGCCAGAAAAATTGTCAGATTCCTTTCAACTCTAGCGGCGCACGGAACACTCGGCAAACAAGCGCTCACTATGACCAGGGCACCAGGGCCGGCTGAAAACAGCAGCAGTCCCGCGGGTCGCGACACCGGCGTCCCAAGCTACACTGCCCGTGGCTAGCCAGTTGACTGCCTGCCGGTACAGGCGATTGCGCGGGTGTTTCATGGTGAAACGTGAGTCTCGATTGATCGGCTGTTGAATTCCCATAGAATAGACGCCTCACTATTCATTCATTAGCCGCGTAACGGACGTACATGGAATTTCGAACAACACCTGTGAGACCGTCAGGTATTTATCGCTGGCTATGGCCGATAGCTATTATCCTGCTGTTCGTTCTGGCTGGATACAACCTGACGCAGTACTACCATACGCGCAACGAGTCCATTGCACTGACAAAAGAGCGCATATCGGCAAATGTTATCGCCGAAGCCAGGGAGTTCCAGCGATTTACTTCCGGGATAGAGAAGGCGGCGCAACGTCTTGCACAAGCCATAGGTAACAAGTCTCTGCCCAGAGAATCCTATCAGCAGGCGTTATTGTCCTTGGTAGAATCCAACGAGATGTACTACGGGGGAACGATTGCCTTCGCGCCATATGAATATGAACCGGATCGCCGTCTGTATGCACCGTACTATGCCAAGAAAGACGGCGGCCTCACGTTCCTGCAAATCGAGGACAATTACGATTACTCCCTACCCGAATACACCTGGTTCGGTAAAGCCATGGAGCTTGGCAGCCGCTGGAGCGAGCCCTACTTCGATGATTCAGTCGGCGATATTCTGATGACGACTTATTCGGCCGTCATCTATGATCGCACGGAACCGGGTAGCAGAAGGCCTGTCGGCGTTGTGACGGTGGATATCGGGATCAGTGACATCGGCCATATCGTAAAGGCGCTTCATTACGGTAGTTCAGGTCTTGTCGAGGTAGTGACGGCTGACGGCACCTATTTGTATAGCCCGAATAAGAGCCGTGTTCTGAGAAAAGCATCTATCCTGGATAAAAGCCGATGGCCGGACCCACAGGATCTCAATCGCCTGCGCCAACAACTCGCATCCGACCAGCCCGGCGTAGTGGAACTTGATAGTACAGGGGTTGACTCCGTCGCACTGCTTAGCATCGCGCCTCTCGAATCGACAGGTTGGCGCATAGTGGATACCTTCAACCAGTCGGAGATTGTACCTCGCACAGTCGCCATGCGTGAGCAACTGATGCGCGCGATTGCCTTTGTGGTTGTGGCGCTAATAGGGGTTCTCTTTTTCGGTAATTTCTTCGAGCCTAAAGAAGGTGTGTTTGCCTGGCCGACGGTTTTTCTGATGACCATTGTGCTGGCCGCGGGCATCTATACTGTCTGGCAGGTGGCCAATACCTACGATAGCAGCCGACACCGACAGCCGTCGGAGATCAGCAGCGAACGACAATCGCTGGCGATTCAGCGTGAGGTTGTTGAGCACTCGCTGGAACACAGCACATTGCCGCCGATTTTTATCCCCACCGGTGTCTACATCGAATCGCTCAAATTTACCTCCCCAAACGATACTCTCATCATCGGCAGTGTCTGGCAGCGCTTTGATATCGAGCAACACGCCAGTGTGAATCGCGGTGTGTTGTTCCCGGGTGCCGAAACAGTGCGTATGAGCGCGCCCTCTGTGGTTAGAAGTGGAAACACCGAGGTCGTGCGGTGGAACTTCCAGGGTTCGCTTCGCCTGGCATTGGACTACAGGCGTTTCCCCCTGATTCTGGATTCTATTTCATTAGGAATAAAACCGGTGGATGCCGTTGGTAATGCCATGCTCGTACCCGATTTGGGCGCCTATCCACAGTTGGCACCCTCTACGCTGCCCGGGATTGGGCCGGATACCTATCTCGCCGGTTGGCGTCTGGAAAGGAGCTTTTTCGAACTCAGGGAGTGGCGTCAGCGCACTACATTCGGTTTAAACGACAATTTTCAGGTGGAGAATTTTCCGGAGTACTACTGGACAGTCGAGATCGAAAAAGTCTTTATCCACGCCTTTATCTCGTTTCTTACGCCGCTCATCATCGCTTTCGTCATGGTGTTTATTCTGCTTCTACTTTCTACCCGTGACAAAGAAAAGCTGGACCTGATGCGCACTGGGATTGGTTTTGATATCGGTGTCAGCGCGAGTATCTTCTTCGTGGTTGTCCTATCTCATATCAGTCTGCGCCAGAAGATTATCAGTGTGGAGATATTCTATCTCGAGTATTTCTATCTGCTGATGTACAGCAATCTGCTGTGGGTCTGTTTTCATTCCATTCTCAACACCACCCACCCGGCACTTGTGCATCGCTTAACGATGGGTGTAACGGCGAAGAAGGCCTATTTCCCTGTGAGCTTTGCAATCATGTTTGCCTTTACCTGGCTGGCTTTTTACGCGTAGCGGGACATTGCTGAGCCCCGCTTCGACGCTCCTCTCAATCGAGTTCCAGCACCCGGATGTTGCGGAACCACACTTTGTCCTGGTGGTCCTGCAGACCGATATGCCCTTTTAGCAGTGTGCCATAGGCGGGTCGCTCTACGAATTTGCTGTTCTCATAGAGCGCCTGCCACTCGGCACTGCCCTGTTCAAACTCCGCTGTCTTCCGCCCGTTCAGCCAGAATTCGATGTGGGGGCCTCGGGCTATGATGTGTACTTGATTCCAGTAGCCAACCGGTTTGCTGGTATCGTGATCCGGGACGATCATATCGTAGTAGGCGCCTGAGCGGTGCGAGGGAATACTGGCGTCGGGGTGACCAGCGTTGTCGAGTATCTGCATCTCGTAGCCAGTGTGGTGCATATTGCTGCCCGATTCGTCGCCGCGAATGAAAATCCCACTGTTGCCGGAATCGCTGATGCGCCAATCGAGTTTCAGTTCAAAGTCGCCGAACTGTTGTCGCGTGATAAGTTCGCCGCCCCTGCCGAGTCGGGTCAGGCAGCCATTCTCAATGCCCCAACCGGAGTTCACGTTGTCTTCGCCATAACTGCGCCACTGCGCGAGGGTTTGACCATCAAACAGAAGTTGCCAGCCCGATGCCTCCTCCTGTGGAGTGAGCGCATTATCGCAGTCGCCGGGAGGGACCGTCTCTTCGCTGCATGCGAGTAACGCACCCAGCAGCAGTGTGACGAACCCCCACCTCAGGTAAGACCCAACTTGCGACATGTCGTTTTCCCTTTTTCTGATCCAATCTGGATATGTGCGAGATAGCCATACCTTAACAGAAAACTTGTCTGCGAGGATGGTGTGGCAATCTGCAACGGTTGAAGATAGCCCAGGGAGAGGGCCAGCAGCCAGCAGAGCGGGAAAGCTATTCCAACGGCCTTGCTTTAGGCGTGCACAGGCCGCTCGGTTGGCTTCAGGGGGTGGAGCAGTGAACCTGCACTCTCACGGGTGGCTATTCGCGACAAGGTCCCACACATACAACGTTGCGAAACCCATATAGAACAGGCCAGATACAGCCATCGCGCCGCTGCTTATCAGGTTAGGCCTGAGCGCAGCCGGCAGTCGTGTGCGATTGACATAGAGTGATACCAGGGCGATAAAGGGCGTGTGCATTGCCGCAATAATCCCCGATGCTGACATGACCTGGACCGGGTCCTTGACCGCAAGCAGGATGCAGACCGGTATCACCCCAGTAACGATCACGATGAAAAGCCGCTTCAGATGTCGTCGCTGGAACAGCGCGATACCGACCAGCGCTGCAGTGCGTTCAAAAAAATCCAGTATCCGGTGGCTGTCTGTCGAGCGGCGTTTATCGCGAGTCAGGATGAGCGTGATATCTGCAAAACTTCGACCCCAGCCGTCCTGGTTGGCAAGAACACTGCCGCCTAGCGCTATAATGATGGCGGCCAGTAGCAAGTATTCGCCTGCTTGCCCCCAGACATCCGAGAACAGGCGCGTCAGGTCGACAGCGACGTCCGTGCCCTGCGGTATTGCCCCCTGTGGCGCGAGCAACTCCGCCCCCAATATCATGAATGCTGAAATGACAGATAATCCGCCAACAACCCCCAGTGTTGCTGTGCCGGTCATTACTGAAACCCATGCCTTGATGCGAGCGATTTTCTCCTGCTCATTATCAGGGGAATCGTGTTGTTCAGACGCAGTGGCGTCGCATTCCTCATCCTGATCGCTGGATTCCAGGCCTCCGCCGAAGCCGCGCGTGGCGGTCCAGTAGCCGAACCATACAATACCCATGGACCCGGCCAGGATTGTCCCCACCCACGGCAGCACAATGTAGAGGTCTGCTTGCGCTGGCCAGGAGGGCCTTATGCCATCCGCGATGTTGCCAAGATCAGGGGAGACTACCGCTGCCGACACGATTACCATTATCATCAGCGCCAGCGCCAATATTCTGCTCAAGCGCTCAATGGCGCCATACTTCCCGGTTGCAACAAACGCGGTGCAAAGAACAACCAGGAGAATGCCGTACAATGTGGTGCCGCCTGGTAAGAATCCTTGCAGCGCACTGCCGACCACGCCGGACAGGCCGGCGATGCCAACCGCGGCGGCGAGTAGTTGCGGCAGCAGGATAAACCACACTGCCCACCCCTTTGGCCCATCCAGTGTATACATACCCTGCAACATGGTTTTGCCGGTCGCGATAGAGAATCGCGCCATCTCACGAATCATGATCCACATGAAAAAGACGATAATCAACAGCAGCCAGAGAAGCTGATACTCGTAGGCGGCAGCGACTCGAGGCGTGAAAAGGATGGAACCCGTGCCTACGGCAGAGAGCATCCACAACAAGCCGGGGCCAAACCAGCGCAGCTTTGTCCACCCGTCGGGTGACTCAGGTATTTTTTCTCGAAGCAATGTCAGAGGCATAATATTGTAGTGGTTTAGGATAAAACTGTTGCAGCCTCACCGATCACAACGACACTTCCGACGCCTGTTCAAGGCGTCGTCTCCTGCAGAGATATCCAAAGGTGATGGTCGTGACGTATCACGGCAACGCTACCATTACAGCAAATGCAAATAGGACTCTTCGCGGTTCACTGGTTGGCTGTGCGAATTGCCTCGACCAGTTCGTCCTTGGTCAGTGAACTCCTGCCCTGGATATCGAGTGCCTTGGCCCGATTGTAGAGCTCTCTCTTTGTGCGATTTTCCAGCGGGCTATTCGGGTTTCCGGTCCCCTGGGATGTGGTGTTCGGCGTTCGGCCCTCGCTGCGTCGCTGCTTGTTGACGGTACGGGCAGCAATCTCTTTTGCACGATCGCCGGTTTTGCCGCGTTGTTGTAGGCTGTTTCTGACTTTCCGGTACTGTCGTTCGTCTTTGTCGCTCCAGGCTTCACTCATGGTCATTTTCCTTTGTCAGGTAAACAAGGGGTTTGCGGCCACCTTACAGTGTTGTAAACACCGGGGTAGTTGCCTACTGAGAATATGTGTTGAATGAAATGCAATCGGCATGCCAGATGTACTGGCAGGTACATATTTTTCCACCCAGCCAGCGTAGTTGGCTTGGTCCGCATTATCGCTAACGGTGGTCAGCCTGTTGTCATCGGGCTACACCACTCTCGGGTGGATCAATGCCAGACGCATGCAGTGTAATTGCAGTTTTTATCCGTGCACGTGTAAAAGTTGCAATCCCTGGCGATAGCGAACCTCCGGAGGGAGCGAAGTACCGCGCTACCCGTCTGTCTACACAGGTCATCCTGGCGGAGCCACATCCAGGCCGCGAGCGCGACCCCAGAGCCAGCTCAGTCCCTGTCGGACAGGCATATTCTGGGCATAGCGGGTGGGATGCACCTCCCCGAGCGTGTCGGTTTGGTGCTCGGCGAATGCAAACGTGTAGGCATAGTACGGGTACTGGCCAGCGAGCAAATTGGTAATCGTGACCTGGTTGCCATCGTCCGCGAGTGCATAGTATCCCCTGGTGAACTCGCGGATTACGTTGGCTTGGTCGAACTCCCGGGTACGCGCATCGATCCCCGCACCGCGTGAAAAGCGAGTGAACTGGATCGGGCGATCGGGCTCGGTCCAGGGGTCGAGTAGCGAGTAAAACCCTTCATCGTAGTGCTCGTCATGCAGCAGTACGATTCGCCACACCAGGGTATTGAAGGGTGTCGGTGTCACAAGTACGCGTTCGGCTTCCAGCCCGTCTGCTTCGGGCGCCGCTAGCGCATGCGCAGTGACATTGGTCTGAGCAGCGATGGACCAGCCCGCGTAAGCCGCGGATAGGGTTAGCCCAAGAGCGCACCAACGCTGCGCCGATTGCCGGCGCAAGGCCAGGGTGAAAACCACGCCGGCCAGCAGGGGCAGAGTGTACAAAGGGTCGATAATAAAGAGGCTGCCAACACCGAACGGTCTATCGGTAAATGGCAGGCCGATACGAGTGCCGTACACGGTCATGGTATCCAAAGCGCTGTGCGTAAACAGCACCAGCACGACCATTGACAGCCAGCGCAGATAGAGTTCGCGACTGCGTGTCATCGCGGCGAGTAGGTAGGCGATCAGTGGCGCAGCCAGAGCTTGCCAGAACAGCGCGTGGGTTTCGGCGCGGTGCGTGATGACAGATCTGAATTCGTCGCCTCCGTCGAGGAACACATCCATATCCGGCAGCGTCGCCACCGTTGCGCCCAACAGGGCTGACTGCCAAACGGGACGCCGGCGCCCCATCACGACGGTAGCTAGGGCGGCGCCAAGCGCCGCATGAGTCAAGGAATCCACTGGCTTTCATCACCTTGTTGTCATCTACAGTAGAAAAATCAGACGTGACAGTGTGAGGTTTGCGAAGATGCTGCAAAAGGTCACAGTAGCAGCGCGTAGCCACCAGCCGTCTACGTTGGTTGCCGTGCCTTTGGCCCTGGCTTTCGCTGAAAGTTCCCTGTTGGAGGCGGCGCATTGGTGTTGATGCTTGCGGGGTGTGCCCGCTATAACGCGTTGTATACGCTACAGCGCCGCGCCGTGGCATATTGCAGGTCAATACCACGGAATGTGCGTGGCTCGTAGTGGCATGGTATTTGCTTTTTCCAGGATATCCATTGACACAGGCAGCCTGGATCTGGGGAGATTACTGTTGGACGTATTTGCCAGATGTTCATTAGGGCCATTGCTCGCAGTTTTAACCGGCCTCGCCCTCGGCAGTATCAGCGCCTGTGAACGCATGGTGGAACGGGATCTTCGTGCCGATCTGGCAGATGCTGACAGCCCCCGCATGCAACTCGCGCCTTATCGGGAGGGAATGACGCTGCGCGAGGTCTATGACACGTTTCCCCGAAACGGCGCGGTGGATACCCGCTTGCGCATCCTGACGGACAATAACGAGGCCTGGCTTGCCCGGTGGCAACTGCTGGCGTCTGCTGAGCGCAGTATCGATATCAGTTACTTTATACTGAAACAGGATATTTTCGGGGTGGCTCTGCTGGGGGCGCTGCTGAAAAAAGCCGATGAAGGTGTGCGCATTCGTATTCTGCTGGATGCCTACGGCACCCAACTGTCCAATTCACCCAAGGGTAACGATTACCTGGATACTCTGGTCAATACAGGCAATGTAGAAGTGCGCATGTATCGTCCTTGGTTGAATCGCGCACTCGATATACTGCTGAATTTGAACATCAAGATCGCCGTCTCCAGTGAACACGACAAAATTCTTGTCGCCGACGGCAAACGCGCGATTACCGGGGGGCGCAATGTCGCGGTCGAATACTTTTCCCACCCGGAGGATGCCGAATTCGTATTTGAGGATCTCGATATTGAAGTTCTGGGTCGGCGCAGTGCGCAGGATCTCGTCGCCGCCTTTGAGGCGCAGTATAGCGCCGACAGTGCAGAACTGCTGGCGCGTGAGCGCCTCGACCTGGTAACCCAGCGTGACGATCTCGAACTGGTCTATCAGAGTATGGCCCAGTGGCTGGGAGACTCCGGATTAACCCCGAAAACCAAACAGGAACTGGAATCCCGACTGCCCGATCTGGCTGATGAACTAGCGGGGATGAAGCACTTGCGGGGTGGACTGAGCAGGCCATTTGCGCCCTATATCGTCGCGGAGACGCGCATACTGGACAGCACGGCGCGCTACGAGGCAAGCAAAGACACGATTACCCGCGCGGCGCTACGCCTGATCGCCAGTGCCCGCGAGCAGGTATTTATCGTCAGTCCCTACTTTGTTCTTCCACAGGGCGCGGCCGAGGTCGTCGCACAGTCTTTGCGGCCGAATGTACCCCTCAGGTTGCTCACTAACAGCCCTGGAGCGACCGAGAGCGTTATCGCCGGAGCCTTCCTGCTGGCGCACTGGGCCGATCTGATGGCCGCCATACCGAAGCTCGAGTTATACGGTAATGCCACTGAACAGATGATCCATAGCAAAGCGGCCACCTTCGACGGCGTTGTCACCCTGGTGGGGACCTATAATGTTTCGCCACTGAGTATCGCTACCAACAGTGAAGTCGTACTGGCTGTATGGTCGCGAGAATTTGCCGACCGGGTTATGCAGCGCGCCCGCGCTCACATCGCTGCGGGCGAGCCTGAGGTGTACCGTTATCGTATCGCCCGTGAGGCCGGGGGTGAGCCAACACTTACTGAGGATCAGCAACCCGTGCCGGTGTTCGGCCCGCTGGATCATTTTGAACTCGAAGACCAGCCAAAACTGGATATGGCGCTCACCCTGCTCAAGGCAATCGAGGCTGTGCCCGGCCTGTCCCCCCTGTACTGAATAGCCAGTCTCCAGTGTTGCCAACACCTGGCAACTCACGTCTGATGCGACTGTGGTATCGAGCCAGTAGAGGGGGGAGGGCGCTTACGATGCGGCATTCACCTGGCGCTTTTTGACCAGTTTGCGCAGCCCGTAGACGGCCAGGACGACTACCGCCAGCAGCGCCCCAATCCAGGCGAGACTCCCCGTGTCCGGGTCCTCCAGCGCTCTGGCGGCGCCCTCCGCAAACAGCGCAATCATGGTGATACCCGGCAACAGGCCCAGCAGGGTGCCGATGGCAAAGTCTTTCAGGGAGATATGCGATGCGCCGGCGACCAGGTTCACCACAGCGAAAGGCGCCACCGGTACCAGGCGCAACGTAAAGATGGCCATGATGCCGCTGCGTGACAGGCGTTCGCTGACGGCGTTGAGGGTTTTTCCGGCGTAGCGGCGCACCAGGTCACGGCCAGCATTGCGGCCGATAAAGTAGCTGACAAGAGCACTTAACTCTGCGCCCATGAGTGAGTAGACGAAGCCTTCCAGCGCGCCAAAAGCGAGTACTGAGGCAATCACCAGCAAGGTTAGGGGAACCGCCAGCGTTCCCGCCAGCGCAATCACCAGAGGCACTACCAGTGGCGTGGCCGCGTAGGCATCCAGGCCCTGTGCCTGTGCAACCAGTGCCTGCACATCCAGGTTCTCCTTCAGCGGTGTCCAACGCCAGGCTGCTGCGAGGCCGAGTGCGGCCACAAGGGTAAACCCCGCCGCGACAATCCGACGTTTATAGCGTGGCGGTTCCCCGTCCCCAGTCTCAGGATACGCTGACATGGAACAGCGGGATCAGCAGTCCGTATCATCGGCGTCCATGCCTTCCTTGGCTTCTTCACAGGCGTCCTCAATGGCATTACCAGCGTCATTCGCTGCATTGTCGATCTCTTCTCCGGCACGCTCCATTGGTCCCTCGTGGTCGCAAGCTGAAACAAGCGCGGCTGCGGTGATCAGAATGAGTACTTTTACGATCGTCATGGTAACTCCTATGTGTGTTTGACGAGTGAAGTGCTACCAGTCGGGCTTACTCTATGAGCGCGCCATGCAAGCAACACGAGGTATCCAGCAAAACTCGGGCCACATTGGGTTCATGCCGCGGTATCAGCCGATTTTAGGCTGAGGATATGGTCCTGATGAGTTGCAACGAAGGTTCATTTGCCGGATGCAATGCCGTGAGTGAGGACGTGTTTACATCGAAACTTGCAAGATTTACACACGGGTATAGATTTTGCGAAGTGCAGACGGGGGTTCTTGGGCACCCCCGCCCGACTACTCTGGGGAATGGTTTTCAGCGTAACCGTTGCCGTATCTATACCTTGGGGCGACGGCCTGTCAGGAAGAAAACAGCCGCCAGTATCAATCCCACGACAAACAGTATCCATGCGATATTGGCCGATGCTCCGGCGATACCAGTGAAGCCCAGTACGCCTGCTATCAACGCGATGATCAAAAAAGTGAACGCCAGCTGAATCATGTCGGTCTCCTTGCTTTTTGTCGATTGCGACGTCGATATGACGTCGCTCCCGGTATAGCTGAAGCAAGTTACATACCATTGTTTTCTTCCCCTACCTCGGACTCCATCGCTGTCAGTTCCTGTCGCAGTTGCCCGCAGTCGGCTTTCTCTGCGGTCCCTGGCTCGACGAATGCGAGCAGGGCGGCAACGGGCGTGGCCGCGGTGGCAAGCGTCGCAGCGGCCCCGAATCGTGCGAGGAGGCTGCTGATGTCGGGGCGGACCTTAATGTCAGTGAAACGGCCCTTGATATGCAGCGGTGATCGGCTTGTGAACAGGCTCATATCCTTGGGATG
>TARA_R110002049_G_scaffold1549_1_pt1 | contig 13206 bp, 12 predicted proteins | sample TARA_R110002049 | Tara Oceans TARA_R110002049 (sample SAMEA4396941) | marine metagenome | biome: Polar Biome; feature: [SRF] surface water layer (ENVO:00010504); material: water (ENVO:00002006), including particulate matter (ENVO:01000060) such as... | depth 5 m | reverse complement strand
TTTTTTAATAAGACCGGGATACAGTTCTGGATCAATCGTGCGTAGCCCACGACCAATCATCTGCACCATTGTAGACTTGTAACTGCATGGTCTTGTAAGGACAATACACGCCACAGGAGGGGCATCAAAGCCTTCTGTTAATACTGCCACGTTCACAACAACTTGAATGTCTCCATACTCTAAATCTTCTAGGATTTGCTTGCGTTCTTCTTTTGGTGTTTCACCTGTTACAATATCTGCTACAATATCAGATTTTTTAAACTCTTCGACCAAATCCTGTGCATGACGAATTGTTGAACAGAACACGATTGTCTTACGATCAATAGCCTTTTCCTTCCATTCATGCACAACACGTTCATTAATAACAGTCGTATTCATAATGCCCTCAACTTCGGACATATCGAAATCATCAACTGTTTTTCTAACATCATCCAGTTCTTCTTGAACACCAACATCAATTACAAATGCTTTAGGTGGTACAAGAAAACCCTCACGGATAAGTGTCGCCACTTCGATTTGATGTGAGCAATTGTTAAATACATCTCGCAAACCTTTTTTATCGCCACGATTAGGTGTAGCGGTAAAGCCCACAATTTCGGAAGTAGGATTATCTTCACGAACTTTACGAATAACTTTCTTATAACTTTCGGCTGCTGCATGATGGCTTTCATCAATGACAAGCATATCAAAGGGACGCATTGTTAAGAGATTGTTTTCTCTTGATAGCGTCTGCACCATAGAAAACACAACGTCACCATCCCAGTTCTTTTGTGTCCCATCTACAATTGACGTAGAAATGTTCGGGTTAACCTTACCAAACTTAATATTATTTTGTGAAACGAGTTCATCTCTGTGCTGTAAGATCAACACACTTTTATTCTTTTTATGTCTGTTACCGACCAGTGCCGATAACATAATTGTTTTCCCTGCCCCTGTCGGAGCAACTACAATTGTATTGGAGTGCTTATCTAACGCTTTACTAGCGTCTTTAATTGCAACTTCTTGATATGGTCTAAGCAACATTGTAACCTCTTATAATTGGTGAGGGAGTTAAACGGCACACGCTCCCTCGTCGTGTTCCCAACTAGGTACAAAGGTGACCTTGCCGTTGGATTATGACTGCGCCCAACTCGGTACATTGGCTTGAGGAGCTAACGTACCTGTAACAGTTTGAGCTTGTGCTGGAGCCGTGGCTGCAACTGTAGATCCACCACCAGAACTCGAAATAAAATCTTTGTTATTTGGAGTTAAGGCTACCATCATTTTGTTTTGATCTGCGTAGCCATTGGTGCCTTTCTTAACACCAACCTTCATGCAAATCTCTTTCTCATTAAGTTGACCAATACCAGAAAGTTGTCGTGACTTCTGAGCATTTTCAGATTGATCGGATGGATCAAGAGAAAAGGCACTATCAATAATACCCTTGAGAGTACGCAAACCAATTTCTTTTGCCATTGGCATTCCGCTTTCACCTAGCTTATCTCCATCAACAAAAATGTTATCCCACACTTTTCTTCGATCATATGGACCACCAACAATCGTGAACTCAATTTCAGCCCACTTTGCTTTTGATGATGCAGAAGTTTTAAACCACTGACCTTGACCAAACTCAGGCAGTTCTGTTGTTCCACCATTTAGTTTTACAATCGCACGAACTACAGTGCCTACAGGAATTAATTCAAAATCCCCACTTTTATTATCTTCTGGTACATTATTTAAATCAAGCATTTTCATTTTCTCCTTCGCTTTGATTTTGAGTTTTTGGATCAACAAAGTTAAGCGGTCTTTCAGCTTGTGTAACCCCACCGCCCATCTTTGCTAGAAGTTTACCAAGATGTGGCTCTTCTAATACTTCAAGTCTACCCGACCTATCTTTTGCTGGGTATCCCCACTGATTAAGAGTTTGACACACAAAAGCCCTATAAGGACCTGTCGCCTCATCTCCTGTAAGAATTGCCATTGTGATAAGATTATCAACAATTCCCGGTAATTCACGAGCCGTTTTCGATCCTTCAATCTGCAACTCATAAACTTTTCGACTGTAATCATCAGTACGCTCATCTAAGATACCAACAAAAACAACATTCTTTTCACGAATATGCTGAAGATGTGTTAACCATCCCATCATTTCTCGACCGTGCATTCCATAAGCAGCCCTCGTATCAAGCTTACCTGATCGGTCAGACTTATTCTCAGGCTGTTGCATACAGTGTTGGAAACACAACCGTCCTGCGACTGTAATACTATCAATAAATAATGTTTCATATTTTGATAAACTATCTCCGGGATCACCCATAGTTTGACACACATAATCATAGTGAGCCTTACTGTAAGGTTGATCGTCGGATAGTGATGGGTTCGCACCCCCAAGATAACAGGCAAAGTCTCTACATTCTGCCCATGTTCGGGGACGAATAACATCAAGGGGCCAACCCTCAATGGCTGCATCCCCAGCTTCTAAATCCATAAACAGTGTCGTATCACTGTCCAGTGTTCGAGCGAGGGTGGTTTTACCCACCCCACTTGAACCTATGACCACAATTTTGTGACCACGTTTTTCTTTCATTCTTGCTTCTGCATCAATAATTGCTAATGCCATTTTTACTCCTCCACGACTTCAATGATAGCACCACTAATATTAGTAGTACGAGCTTCTTGAAAAAGACGTTGAAGATCAGGGGGAGCAGCCGTGTATTTTCTCTCCTCAATGCTCAATGTCTTCTTAACGTAATGGTCAACAAGATCAGTCCTCATAGATTGACTGATTCGCTCTAGTGCTTCTTGATCCCACTCGACACGCTTCTTGACTTGAACTTTTACGCTCTTGTCATTATCAACAATCGTTGTCGTGCCAAAGTCCTTACCATCCTCATGGAGTTGAGACTTTGCAATCTCAAGGTATCGACCTTCAATTTGTTCGTTGACTTCTTTTAATGCTGTTTTTAAGTGACCCATTCGCTCTCTAATAGAGTCACGCTGGGTGAATAGATTTGTATCAGGCATTATGCCCTCCTTTGATTTTGTTTATAGCTGATTGGGATATCAGCTTCGGAAATACATATAAGCACACATTTCTGTAAATGTCAATCTATTTTTTTTTGGATAAGTAAATTTCTATATTAAACACTGCTTTCATTAGTTTTTTCTTTAACTTAAACTCTGGTGTTTCGACTCCTTTTGCATCTTCAACTATATCTTCTATAGTGCCATTAGCGTGTTCGAGCTTGTATCGAAAGTCAGCTATGTACTTACAAATTTTTTGATCGTTGACTTCTATTATATAAGGCACCTGTAGCTCTAACTCTGTTACAAGACCACCACGTTCCATAGCTTTGAGTTGACCATAGCGTTCTGATTCCCACTTGGAATCAAAGGTTATACCATCCACTACAGTTTTCTTGGCACCATACTTACTTCTTGACTTAAAGAACTTGGGATTATATGTTTGTTTTATAGCCATTTGTGGGAGAATAACAGAATGCCAGACGTTAGTAAATTTAAATCTGTAGGTATTGGAATAGAAACCTACAAAAAGCTGGCTCGAATTTCTAAAGAAGAACACAGGTCCATTGGTCAACAGGTATCAAAGCTTGTTGATAGTGAGTACGAAATTCGCTATGGAAACGAGGTTGTTGAGTTTGGAAGTAAAAACCCTGTATCAAGAGGCGTAGGATCTCTTAGCGATTAAGTAACGATGCACTCCCCAAACCACCAAGTAAAGATGTTGCAACGGCTGGATTTTGTGAAGCACGTTGTCTAATACTATTGTAATTATTAATAGCAGCGTCACTAGGCACTGGAATAGCCTTATATGGTTTTGATTGCGGTGTAACAACACTTACATTAGAAAGTGAAGACCCCGGAGCAGGAGGAGTAACATTTGGCATCTGCATAGGAACCGAAGATTTGTTCGGTTTAGTGGATGATTCAAAAATTGCTTTAGCTTGTTTATTTGTTTCTTGAATACCGCCTTGAGTTTCTTGAGCTATAAATTGACTTAAAGTTGTTCGCAACGCTGAACCAAAAGTAACGCCTTTTTTTACTAATTCGTTTTCAAAGTTTTTATAGAATACTTCTGAAGAAAACAATCTTCCTAATATACTATACTTTGCAAGCTTACCTAAGTTCTGCAAAGGACTAGCAGCAATATTAGCAGCAATTAAATCTCCACCTTCAGCAGTCTTAGCATTAAATTTTAAAACACGAGCAAACTTAGCCATTCTTTCGGCTGTTTCTGTTCCATAAATAGTTTCAAGTTTACCAGAACTATATGCTTCATCTATTCTTTTACTAAATGCTGTAAATTGTTTTGGTTCTAATAAAAAATTATCTCCAAAATCACCAATAACATCTTCCATAAAATTAGAACGAATATTATTAAGAGATTTTTGATCTCCTTCAAAATATTTCATTAATCTTTTTAAATCAGCAGATGTTGTATTTTTACTGACAACAAGTTCAGAAGCTTGAATATCTGTTAGATCTCCAGTACCTAATTTTTTCATAGTTGAAGATCTTTTAAGATCTGCTAAATCCGTTTGCTTTTGTAATAAATCTTTTAATAAATTAACAGAGTTTGCATTTGGTTTTAATTTAATAAATTCGTCTATATCAGCTTTTGAAACATTTTTTAAAGACAATTTGTTTAATTGTTCAGACAATGCTTTAACTTGACCTACTTTGCTTCCAAATAATTCATCAGCAGTAGAACCTAAACTATCAAGTTTTGATTTTAATATAGATCCTCTAAATTTGCTAGGATCTGTTGGATCAAGTGAATCTTTTAAAGTTTGTCTTAGCCATTGACCTGCCATTTTTTCTTTAAATTCATCCGCAGATGTTTTGCTAGATTTATCAAGAACTTTATATAAACTTTTTAACGGTTTTGGATTATTATTTTTAATTAAACTAAGATAAGTTCCTGAAGCATCTAAATCTCGACCTGTTCTAACTTTTGCAGCTATATCTTTATATATTCCAGCTTTTTGTAATTCTTCAAATTTTTCCATGCCTTGTCTGTAAAATCCACGAGCTTCGTCTACAGAGTTGACTGCTTTTCTTATAATTTCTTTAGAACCTGTACCAGAACCTTTAAATATGTTAGGTGATAGTGCTTCTACAGCTTGAGGGGAAGTAATAGCATCTAATTGTACAACAAGAGAATCAATGTTATCTACTAATGTTTTTGACCCAGCGTTTTCAAATCTTAAATCTCTTAATGATTTTCTAACATTATAAAGTTGAGAATAAGTAGCATCGTCGCCAAGTTGATTTATTCCTTTTAAAGTTGAGTCTAACAAATTAAATTCTTTTGTAGGCGCTGTTCCTAATAATTTTTCTAATTGTTCTTTTGCATTAGCTTTCATAGAAACAACATTAAATATTTTTGAATTTCCTATTGCGCTTTCTAATGCAGCATCTACTTGTGCAAACTTAGCTGCTGATTGTTCGTCAAAATTTCTAAAAGCATCTACAAAAGACATCATTAAATCGTCATCAAGAGCTTCATCTACTTCTGCTGCTCTTCCAATATCATCAGAAACAGCTTGCATATGTTCAAGTAATTTCCTAGATGCTGTTCTTTCAGCTTGTATTAAAGATGTTTCTCCAGTTTGTGCAGCTTGATTTAATGCTCGACCCAAAGCTTGTGAGGTATCATCACCTGTAATATTAGCCTTTTGTTTAAGATCATCCAAAACAGCGTTAATAGTATCATTATTCTTTTTTAATCTTGGAGAAGTTTTAAATATTTTTTCAGATAATGCTTGCTGTCTTGCAACAAGTGCTGGAGCGCCCATAAGATTAGCGCTAGGATCAATCCCTAATTTTTCATTATTTAATAAATCTTTTCCTAATTCTCTTGACTCTTTAATAAGTTTACGTTGTTCATCTGAAACACCTTTACCTGCTGGTCCTTTTGCAAAAGTTTTAAAAGCTTTTCCTATTACTCCGAATATACCTTCACCAGCAGCAGCTATGGCAGCTTCAGTTGCTGTTTGTTTTGCTATCTCTCCAGCCGTTTGTCTTGATGTACCTGCTATTCCTTCTCCGGCTTCTTCAAGTAAATTACCACCGCCTCCACCAATAGCAGCACCAATCATAGCGCCAAGAATAGGAATAGGTATAGCTGCTTGACCTGCAATAGCTCCTGCAACAGCACCTCCTATTTCTGGAACCAACCCAGATAGGTCAGTAAAGTCTGACATTGAAAACCCAGATTCATCAACTAAAATATTTTTATCTGTATCTATTCCAAACACTTGTGCGCCTTCTGGACTAAGCGCTAATCGACCTCTGTTATCTCTAAGGTATTGTCCTTCTTGCAAACCAAACTTTTGAAGAACAGCTTCTTCTTCTGTACCAGTGTCAGCAAATGATAAAGCAGATCTAAGTTTAGTATCTTTAACACCTGTCTTAGTGTCAAATGATGGGTCATCTCCACCTTGAGATGTTTTAAAAGAATCTATTTTTTCTTGTGGAACATAAGTTTCTAAGTTTTGCAAAACTTTGTTTATTTTAATTTTTTCTTGAAGATTAGGTTGATCTCCAGATAGATTAAAATCTATTGCTCCATATTTAGTATCAACAGTTATTGAACCCATAATGTTCCCATTTTTATGATTTTACGTCTATTTGCATATTTGTATTAGAGTTTCCTGAATCAGAAACATTAAATTGTGTATTTACTCCTATTAAACTATCTAAAACTTTTTGTGATTTATCTGCTTCAGATTGAGTAGCAAAGTAACTGCTATCTGACATCATGCCTATGAATGGATCTATAGATTGTAGTTTTGATCTAAATATTCCTGCTGCTTGTTCTAATCTAAACAAGGCATCTGTAGGGTTTCCTATTAAATCTATTTCTGCAAACATTTTTTCAACTCTTTCAATATCACCTTCTGAAATTCCGTTTCCTGATTCTTGAGTTATTAACTTTTTAAATTCTGATATTAAAGAATCTCTTAATGCTTTTGATTTTTCTAATGGAGACACGCCATCTTCACCATACGAAATTTTTGCATCTTTAAGACCAAAACCTATAAGTACATCAGTTATTTTTTCTGCAATAATAGCTCCAGTAGGAGAACCGCTATCGACTATTTTTTGTATTTCTGATCGCATTACATTCATTGTGTTAAGAGCTTTTGTTGAGCCATTATAAGCTCTTGATAATGTAGCAGCAGCAGCAGAACCACCACTAAAAATTAACCTACCACCAACATTACCCATTTGAAATTTTACACCTTGCATAGGTTCTTCAAAATAAGTATTTTTAATTTCCACACCATCTAATTTAGCTTTTTCTAAATCAGCAGCATATTCCATTCTTTTTAATTCAATATCTCTTGCAAAAGTTCTTCTTTCTGCTGCTAACGCAGCAGTTGCAGATTTACCTGCAGCTATTTGACCAAGAGCATATTTACCTGCAGCAAGTTTTGCAGCTTTGGCTTCTGATTTAGCTTTAGTAAGATATGGCATAGCTTTTTCACCAGCTTCACCAGTAGCTTTTAACATTTTCCCAAGGTTAAAACCTTTACCAGCTTTGTTTTGCATAAGAGCTAAACCAAAAGCCATAAGAGCATCTTTTTTATCTGGCTTACCATCAGTTTTAATTCCTGTAGCATTAGTAAATTCTTTTTTATAATATTCTAATAATTCTTCATTACTTTTAGATGGCTTTTGTCCTTTTTTCATTTGTTCGTCTACTTGACCTGTTAAAGCTTCCATATAAGCACTTACTCCACCCATATAAGCTTCATCAAAGTTTGTTATATCTTCACCTGACCTAATTAATCCTTTATCTTTATTAGTAACCCCACCTTGTTCTTTAATAATTTTAGCTTCTTTACTTCTAAAGTCTTCAGCTTTTTTACCATCTTTTATTCTTTGTATTTCATTTTGAATGTTTGCAGAGTCATCTCCAACATTAAGATTTACAGGATACCCATAAATATCATCTTTTGGATTTAAAAATTCAAAACTTTTATCTCCTCCTCTTGGGTCATAAGATTGATCGGAGGGGCCATATTGAAACATACCAGATTGTTGCAAAGCATCTAAAACTTCTTGGTTACTAAAAGAACGATCAATATCTTTTTCAAATGGAAACAAAGCTCTGCTTCCACCCGGTATATCTTTTCTGTCACCACCTCCAAACAGACCTTTTTCATATTGTTGTTGCGCTCTTTTTCTCATTTCTTCTGCAGCTAATAAACTTTTAGAAGATTGATCGTCAAAACCTAGAATAGAATTAAGAGCAGAATCTGCTCTTAAAATTCCTCCATAAGCGTCCAATCCTAATCCACCAAAAATTCCTCCTGCTCTATCAAGACCTGTTCTTACTTTAGGTCCAAAATCTTTTGATCTTTTAAGAGCTTCTTCTTTTTGTTTTTGTTTTAATAAATCCGTTTGTCTATTTAAAATAGCATATGGGTCATTAATTCCTGCCATAACTTTACCCCCTAACCGTACAAGCCTTGGAGTGAGGCTGCTGCCCCAACACCTTGCAAGAATGGATTCGGGCTAGGATCTATAGAAGTTTGGTACTGAGCCAAAGCCCCTGCAGATGGACTGCCAGAAATAAACTGTTGACCTATTGTCATTGGAGCCAAAGCACTCTTGAGTGGGTTTAATGCGTTAGCTCTATCGGCATCAAGTTTGGTTTGATCGTAAGCTTGTCTCTGAGCGCCAGCACCAGACAATGCAGATATATCTTGACCTCTAAGACCGCTATATACTCGACCTATATCAGCAGAGGTACCAGCAAGAGATCCAAACTGTTGACCTATACCTCCTGCAATTTGGCTTCCTGATAACGCACGTTTTCTAGCAGCTTCATCAGCAGTCATAGAAGATGACAACGCTGAACTATATCCTTTGTTAAGTAAATCTCCTATTGTTCTATTCTTTGCCTCTTGTACTCGACCTGCTGTTTCAGCACGTTGAACTCCTTGTCGAGATCCACCAAAAGCACCAGCGGCAACAGCCTTTGCATCTTCTCCTGCACGAGCCATTTGTCCTTGTCGATCTATCTGGCTCATAGCGTTGTCAATAACTTGTTGCTGATATGGGTTCATAAATTTATCGACTTGTGTTGATGGATCAAAAGAACCCATGCCTTGGTCAACCATTCCTAAACCTTTTGACAAAGCGCTTTCTGCCTGTCCTGAGTATCCTCCAGCAGCATCAAAATAAGGATCCATTCTTTCTAAATAAGCTTCAGAACTTAACGTATCATACGCTTGAGTTTGCATAGGATCTAAACCAGCAACCTCATAACTTGGCAAGTTAAACATATCTTTATATTTTTCACCACCAAGAAGACCACCAAATGCTTTACTTCCATCTTCGTTTCTAAGGTAATCACCAAAATTAGGGTTTGGAGTTACTCCATCCTCTAAAAATTCATTTTCATCTCTGGAATAAAACAGAGAATCAAAGATACCTTTTTCAAGGTCTTCAATATATTCTGGCTTACGTTGTAGTGTTTCTACATAAGAATTTGCAGCCATTATGCCATCCTCTCTAGTTTATCCATCATACCGTATGCCTTTTGTATACCTGAATCTAAATTACCGTTTCCAAGACCTTTAACAGCATCTCGTGTTAAAACAAATTCGCCAGCCGTTAACATTGCTGGTACATCATCTTTTGTTCCTGAACCTTCAGATGGCATAATCCCACCGTTTCGTCTAGGAAAAGAAGCCACCCCACCTTTGTTATAAGGTACTAAGGCGTTATATCTATCTGTCGATCCAAACTTAGCACGTTCAACAGCTTCTTCTTTTTCCTCTGGACTCATAGCTGAAAATGCTTCAGCAGAAATACCTAATGTAGCTGCAAGAATTAAAGGATTATTTAAAAGGTCAAATGCTTTGCTATCAACAAAAGCACTGTCTGGAAACATAGTTTTTATACCTGACGTAGCAAAATTTAATTTTTTGTCTGCTATTGGGTCTAAAGTTCTACCTTCATTACTAAAAAATCCTTGGCTTTTATCAGCAGTACCTAATTTATTAGCAGTACCTGCTTTATTAAAAGTGTACCCACCTATCCCACCAAGCAAAGCACTTCTTAATAAATCTTTCTTTTTACCACCTGTTAATGCAGACGTTCCTGCAGCACCAAGAGCGCCTCTAAGAGCGCTTCCCATAGCTCCTGCACCACCTAAACCACCCAACATACTTCCAAAAGCTGGTCCCAATACAAACGGTGCTGCAAACTTTAACAACTTCTTGAGATTAAAATACTCAGGTTGTCCTGTCATAGGATTTATGCTGTTTTGAGAAGCGCCAACAGTATATCGTCTAGGGTCCATGCCCTCTTGAGCAATAGCACCCATAATACCACGTTGTAAATTAGGTCGCCTATTTAATATTTCTTTAGGTACAACCATTTCACCGGGAGAAACGTGAGCCATACTGGTATCACCAAATCTACCCATCTGTGCCATGTTTTGCATATCATCTTCCTTAATATCAGGCTGTTTTAAACATAACAGACTTTTTTTGGTTTTACTATCCCAAACATTTGTTCGGTTTATTTTTTAATTTTTAAATTGTTCGGTTTATTACGTTGTTACAGTTACGCTTCCTACTCCACTTGTCGCTTCTATGCCTCTAAGGTTTGAGGCGTTTGCTACGGCAATCTTTACATATCCCATCATTCCAGAAGCATCTCTATACTCAAATAACTCTCCTATTGACAACCCTTGGTCATCCGTTTGTAAGTTTGTAAGAGTTAATTCAGTATTTCGCCCTTCTCCGGGGTTTTGTATCTGTGTTAAATACACAGAAAAAGACCTCATTATTTCTGCCATGTACTCCTGACTGTACTCCTCTGGAGGAGTGGGAAAGAATGGTAGAACTAAATTTCTGGACATTATCTTCTACCATCTGGCTTAACATCTAATCGTGGTGATCCTAACCTCCATGTAACTCCTGTGTCAGAAGAAGCAACTTTTACTGCAAAAGATCTTCCTCTTAGTCTTAAATTAACTTGATTTGTAAATTGCTCAACAACAGAAGATGTTGCTGCTTCTGATCTGGTTATATCTTTTACATCAGATTGTAAGTATTCCCCTCCCGGAAAGTTTCTTGTTTGCAAAGTAAAAGTAGCTTTTGGTGAATTGGCAGTAGAGTCTCTAAAAGTTAAATCAGGTATAATTCTGTTAATAAAAGAAAATTGATCCCCATCTCCAATATCAAACTGACTTGATTCAACATAAGAAGCAATAGCAGATGCTGGTTCTGTGCTGCCATCATCAAGTCCTGATTCATGTTGATATAAATAGTGATCCGTACCTGCTGCTACAGGATTACTTTCAATACCTCTATCTAACCACACAGTTCGAGCCAAGTTACCGTAATACCAAATTTTTTGTTGATAGTTGTAAATAACATACTTATCGTTTTCTTGGCTATTTGCACTTGGGTAAAACCACCATACTTCAGAAAAAGATGTGTTTGTTCCTGCTGTTACTTTTTCTGATTGTAAAATATTAAAATCCGTAAAAATATAGTCTCGTACCGTGCAGGGTAATCTTTGCACACCACCACCATAGACATAAAATTCTTGCTTACCCATCCAGAAAACCATATCTTCAACGGCTATAGCAGAAAGTGGGCCTGCTATTGTAATGTTTTCAGATATAACAGAAATACCAAAAGTAAACGGAGGTCCTAAAAACTGCATAGCGTGGAGAGACTCATCTGTAAAAACAAGAACCTGTTGCCGTGTTTCAATAGCCGTTACAATTTCAGACCCAGACCCTATACGCAGTTCTCCTGCGGTGTTTGTAGCCAAACTTTGCCAATCCGTTAAACTTTCTTGAGAACCAAATCGAATAAGGAGTGGATCTTGCGTTCCTATAGACAATTCCCCATCACACCCAAACGCTATAATGTGTCTGTCTGCATCAGAAACAAGAACCTTTTTTGCTATTGTTGGTGCTAAATTTGAACCAGATAAAGACGAAAGCTTCACGGCTCTTGCTCCTGTCCCACTAGATTTATCCCAGTAGAATATTCCACCATCTCTAGCATTAAGTATAAGATCCTCACCAAAGTTATCGTGGCTCCATATTCTTAACGTCAAACCATTAACGCTAAGATCTGCGGAGCTATTCCAAGTTCCACGACCATAAGATCCTGCGTTCCAACCGTTACCTCCAACTTGAGTATCTAAACCAACCGTCACTTGGTAAGCTGCATCCGCACCTGAACCCCCATTACCTGTGTCACTGGAGTTTGCTACAACAGGTGTTGGATTTAAACCAGAAGTTGTGGTAATACTTCCTATAGACGTATCTGCTACTCTTGCTACAAACGTAAACGTATCATCACTAGGAACAGTAACAACTTGATATTCTTGATTTAAAACTCCTGCGGTAATTACACCGCCAAGAGTGGCTGCTCCTGATATAGTAACAAAATCATTTATCGACGCACCGTGGTCATTGTCTGTCGCTGTAATAGTAGAAGATCCGTCAGTAGCTGCAAAGACAATACCGTTTGTAGTTGTCGCTCGAATAGGGGTTATATCGTTGTATCCACCGCCTTCTTTTATATAATATTTAAGGTGTGTTCCAATACCAAGAAACTGTGTACCATCTAACGATAACCAAGGATGCAAAGCCCTACAACTGCCTAAAAAGGCAGTATTCGTGTCTCTTGTCCAACCACCTATCTTTTCTGGAAATCCAAACCGAAAGCGTGTTTTGTCTATATCAAACCAACCGCCCTCATTAGAATAAGAAGTTGTTTCTCTATTAACACCCGGCTTGAATTGTAACTTCGTTAAGGGCATTCAGATATATCCTTTTAGCCTACAAACGTAGTTCCTGCTGATATTGCAGCTTTAATTTTAGTCATGTCTTCACTGCCCCAATCATCTCTAGCCATCATGCCTACAAGGTAACCCATTGACCTTGACACTCTGGCTTTCTTTTCGTCATGTGTCATGTCAAATGCAAAGTCTTCACTTGTTGCGTCATCGCCCTTGTCATGTGTAGCTATTACGGCTGTAATAACACTTGCACCATTTAAACACGCTGCGTGGTTCTGTGCTTTGAGTTCGTCTGTTCTTGCTTCTTTAGCCATTTAATTTCTCCTTTAATTGTTTGACTTCATTTGATAGTTCCTGAACGGCTCTTATTAGTGGGTGAATAAACATCTCTTGCGATATACGTTGTGAGCCATCCTC
>TARA_R110002049_G_scaffold21792_20_pt1 | contig 13238 bp, 16 predicted proteins | sample TARA_R110002049 | Tara Oceans TARA_R110002049 (sample SAMEA4396941) | marine metagenome | biome: Polar Biome; feature: [SRF] surface water layer (ENVO:00010504); material: water (ENVO:00002006), including particulate matter (ENVO:01000060) such as... | depth 5 m | reverse complement strand
AGCGAGGAGGTCGTCGAGGTAAGCAGCTCGGGCCCGCCGATCTATCAGAGTCTCCATCCTCCGCTGGTGGTTAATTTCAAGGACCAGGCGGGCGACTCCCATTTCATGCAGATCACGATGGAAGTGATGTCGCGCAAGCAGTCCGTGATCAATGCAGTGCGTGAACACACACCCGCCATTCGCAACTCCCTGATCCTGTTGTACGGCGGTGCTGTCTTTGAGGACATCCAGAGTCGTGAGGGCAAGGAAAAAATGCTGGCGGACGGTCGCGAAGAGATCGCACGCATTGTGGCCGAAAACAGCGGTGAGAAGGGCGTAGAGGCGCTTTACTTCACCGCGCTGGTTATTCAGTAGTTGCCGCCGCTATGAATGATCCGATTATTTCCGACGACGAAAAGAACGCGCTGCTCGAAGGCGTTGAAAGTGGCGACGTTGAAGTGCAGTCGAGCACCGGGCCGCGTTACGCGCAGGTAACGAAATTCTCGATTCCGCCGCGCAACTGCATTATCTCCAACAGCTTTCCCCGCCTGCAGAAACTTAATCGAAACCTTGCCGGTGCCTTCGGTAAGTCGGTGTCGGCTCTACTTAACGAGAAGGTCGACGTCCTGCCGGGTGAACTTGATGTAGACACCTGGGCCGAGTTCACCGGTCGCAGCCAGTCGCCGGCCATAATCTTTGAGTTTAGCGCAAGCCCGATGAGCGGCACGGCAGTCGTCTACGTGCAAGCCGAGATTGTTCGCTATCTCGTTGAGACATTTTACGGTGGCTCGATTGCGCAACCGGCGCGTCATAGCGCAGATGGGTTTACACAGGGCGAGCGCAATGTGACGGCCCTTTTCTGCGAGGAATTCCTGCGTGCCGTTACCGGAAGCTGGCAAGGCCTCGCAGAACTTGCGACGCAGCGCGTCGGTGTACACCAGAGTATCGACATTGTTGAGGTGCTTGAGAGCGGCGCCGACATTGTGAGCTGCAAGTTTGACGTGCAGCTCGATGATGTAGCGCTCCCGTTTTACCTGGTGTGGCCAGTTGCAATGCTGGCGCCCTTTATCCCGGTCCTCGAAGGGCAGAAGCAAACCCGCGACGCCGCGGAGGATGCCCGCTGGGAGCAGGTACTGCGCGCGCGTTTGCCAGAGGCGACGGTGTCACTGACATCCTGCACGGGCCGGGCGCAACTCAGTTTACGCAAGGTTGCCAACCTGGCGGCCGGCGACATTATCGATCTGGAGCAACCGCGCAGGGGCACAGTATTCGCAGGTCCCGTGCCGGTACTTTCCGGCCGTTTTGGCGTGCACGACGGGCGCTATGCAGTTGAGGCCAGCGAATGGCTGACCCAAAGCTCCAGCCAGTAACCCCAGTTTGTAAATACACACAGCACAAGGAATGCAGGAATGAGTGAAGAGACAACAAACGACGGCGCCGAGACACCCGCAGCGGGTGAGGCTGCTCAGTTCGCGCCTGACCAGTTGCAGGACAACGGTGCCAGAACCGCCAATGGCGAGATCAATCTCGACCTGGTGCTGGACATACCGGTTAACGTCAGCTTGCGGGTCGGCTCTACCGATATCTCGATTCGGGATCTGGTAAAGCTTGTGGATGGTTCGGTTATTGCTCTCGACCGTGACGCAACGGAGCCGATGGACCTGTTAGTCAACGGCACGTTGATCGCGCGAGGCGAGATTGTCGTTGTTGACGAGCGCTTCGGTGTGCGTCTGACAGAAGTCGTCAGTCCGCTTGAAAGAATCGAGTCCCTGAACCAATGACCGTTACTCCTGCAGGCGGCCCGGAACTGTTGAGCATGGCGGCGAGCTTGCTGGTCGTCGTCGGCTCAATTGTTTTGCTCGGCTGGTTGTACTCGCGCAGCAAACTGGCAGGGTCCGGCAACAGCGAGGCGATCACAATCGTGGCAAGTCGCGCGCTGGGCGCCAAAGAGCGACTGATGCTGATTGAAGTGGCTGACAAGCAGTTGCTAATCGGCATGACGCCGGCGCAGGTACAAACACTGCACGTATTTGACGCACCCGTCGTTACGCAACAGCCTCCGACCGAAACAATGCCGGCCGGTTTCGCAGGTCGCCTTCGTTCAGCCCTGCAGGAGATTCGGCGGTGACAGCATTTCGCACTTGCACGCGGCTGGCTCTGTTGCTGCTACTTGTTGCTGTTGGGCCCGCATTGGCCCAGGAGCCGCTTGCGCTGGCAACCGAGGCTGTGGAAGGGGAGTCGTACTCGCTGAGTATCCAGATACTCGTGCTGATGACGCTGCTCACGCTGTTGCCTGCCGCGGTCCTGTCGATGAGTGCATTCGTTCGCGTAATTATCGTTCTGTCGATCGTGCGCCAGGCCCTGGGTACCGCACAAACGCCGCCCAACCAGGTGTTGCTCGGTATCGCGCTGTTTCTGACCTTCTTTGTAATGGCACCGGTGATCAGCGAGATACAAACGACCGCTGTGGAGCCTTACATGGCGGGAACGCTCGAGGCACCGGAGGCCTTCAAGGCCGGCATAGCACCGTTGCACACGTTCATGATGAACCAGACCCGGGACAGCGACTTGCAGTTATTTGCAGGTATCGCCGGTCACGATGACTTTGCTTCAGCGGCTGATGTACCACTTTCGATCCTGATTCCAAGCTTCATGGTCAGCGAGTTGAAAACGGCTTTCCAGATAGGCTTTCTCGTTTTTATTCCGTTTCTAGTGATCGATCTGGTTGTGTCGAGCGTGCTGATGTCGATGGGCATGATGATGCTGTCCCCGATGCTGATCTCGTTGCCGTTCAAGATCATGCTGTTTGTACTGGTCGACGGCTGGGCGCTGTTGCTCGGCACGTTGGCATCAAGCTTTTACACCTGAGGGTATGCAATGACACCGGAAACAATCATTACGATCGGGCAACAGGCGATGTGGGTAACCATGATTATCGCGGCACCTTTGCTGTTGTCGGCACTGGCTGTCGGATTACTGATCGGTATGTTCCAGGCGGCTACCCAGATTAATGAAATGACACTCTCGTTCATTCCCAAATTGCTGGTGATGGTAGGTGCGCTGGTCGTTGCCGGACCGTGGATGCTGAGTGTCATCGTCAACTACACACGAACCCTGATCGAGCAGATTCCATCGCTCATCTCCTGATGACGTGAGGGCAAGAAATCATGCAAGCGAGTACATCCTGTGACTATCGATATTCAACTGACACCGATCATCGAGCATTTGACGACCTATATCTGGCCTTTCATCCGGATTGGGGCATTTGTGATGGTGATGCCGGTAGTGGGCGGCAGCTTTGTCCCGGCAAGAGTCCGGCTCCTGCTGGCTGTCGCACTGACTGGCGTGATCGCGCCGGTCATTCCGATTGCATCGACACCGGAAGTCTTGAGTGTGGCGGGTCTGGTCATGATAACGGAGGAGGTCGCGATTGGCGTCGTGCTGGGCTTCTTAGTACAGCTTGTCTTCGACGCGATAGCACTGGGTGGGCAGATCATATCGATGAGCATGGGGCTCGGCTTCGCGGTATTCCTGGACAAGGCGCGCGGCGTCAACGTGCCGGTGCTGGGGCAGATGTTCCTGATGCTGGCGATGCTGGTATTTCTGTCGATGGATGGGCATCTGGCCTTGATTCAGTTACTCGCCAGCAGCTTTCACGCGTGGCCGCTGACAGCAACGGGATTGAACGCGGCCGTCATCGGCGAGCTTCTGCAATGGAGCAGTCACCTGTTTGTATTCGCGCTGAAAGTGGCATTGCCGGCGATCACTGCGATTCTCGTGGTCAACCTGGCGTTCGGCATTATGAGTCGCGCCGCACCGACGTTGAACCTGTTCGCCGTGGGCTTTCCGGTATCAATGTTGTTGGGCTTCACGGTCATTTTTCTCAACATGGACGTGCTGCTGCAGAACACGATGACGTTCATTTCCCTCTCGCTTTCGGCACTTGCTGATTTACTTGGACTGTAGACGACGAGTCGATGGCTGACGATCAATCACAACAAGAGCGTACTGAACAAGCGACACCGAAACGCCTGGAGGACGCGCGCAAGAAAGGCGACGTACCGCGTTCCCGTGAGCTAACCATGACGGTTGTGATGCTGTCGGGCGCTACAGCAATGCTGATGATGGCGCGACCGATGGGCGGGCAACTCATCGAGCACTTTCAGAGTGCGCTGGTACTTGAGCGAAAGCAGATCTTCGATCCCAGCCAGATGGCCGTTGCATTTGCGGATATCGCGGCCGGCATGTTTATCAGCATCGCGCCACTGGCAGCGGTTCTGCTGGCCGCCGTTTTCCTGAGTGCGGTTTCCATCGGCGGCTGGTCATTCAGTGCCCAGGCTGCCGCGCCAAAGCTCGAGCGCATCAATCCTATAAAAGGCCTCAAGCGCGTACTCAGCGCCAACAGCCTCAATGAGCTGGTCAAGGCACTCGCAAAATTCTCCATTATCGCGGTAATCGCTGTCGCCTGGCTCTGGTATAGCGTTGACGAGCTTTCGGGCCTTGGTCGCGAGTCAGTATCGGGCGGGATCGCTCATGCCATGCGCATCTGCGGTATGTCGTTCCTCGTGGTCAGTACAGGCCTCGTCGTGATCGCGGCTGTTGATGTGCCGTTCCAGCTTTGGCAGTACCACAAGAAGCTCAAGATGACCCGGCAACAGGTGAAAGACGAGTTCAAGGAGACCGAAGGCAGGCCGGAGGTCAAGTCACGGATTCGGGCGATGCAACAACAGATCGCGACTCAGCGGATGATGGAAGAGTTGCCCACAGCCGATGTGGTCATCACCAACCCGACGCACTTTGCCGTGGCGCTTCGCTACGACGAGTCGTCCATGGGTGCGCCGCGGGTGATTGCGAAAGGTAAGGATCTCGTAGCAAAACGTATTCGTGAAATTGCGGCCGAGAACAAAATTCCGCTATTCGCGGCGCCGCCACTGGCCCGTGCATTGTTCCGCACTACCGACATAGGCGACGAAATTCCAGCGCGTCTGTACACGGCTGTTGCGCAGGTACTGGCCTATATCTACCAACTCAAAACGAAACGGGCACCGGGCCAACCATACCCCGATCGCCCAGTAATCAACCTTAGTGACGAGTCTTAAGTCAATGAATAACCCGAATCATATCCAGGACCTGATCCGCGGCATCGGCATGCCACTGTTATTGCTGGCAATGCTGGCAATGATGATGGTACCGCTGCCGCCACTCGCTCTGGATGCGCTGTTCACGTTCAATATTGCTTTGTCTGTCGCTATCTTGTTGACCACAGTCTACGTGGGCCGACCGCTGGAGTTCGCCGTATTTCCGACCATCCTGCTGGTCGTCACCCTGATGCGCCTGGCTCTCAATATCGCTTCTACCCGCGTGGTTCTCCTGAACGGCCACACAGGAACCTCGGCGGCCGGTAAAGTGATCGAGGCCTTTGGTGAATTCGTCGTTGGTGGTAACTACGCGGTGGGTCTCGTGATTTTCGCGATTCTCGTGATCATCAACTTCGTGGTCGTTACCAAAGGCGCAGGGCGAGTATCAGAGGTATCGGCGCGCTTCACCCTCGATGCGATGCCGGGCAAGCAAATGGCGATTGACGCCGATTTGAATGCGGGTGTCATTGACCAGGAGACGGCACGCGAGCGACGCCAGGAGATTGGCGAAGAGGCCGACTTCTACGGCTCGATGGACGGTGCCAGCAAATTCGTGCGAGGCGATGCGATCGCCGGCATCCTGATCCTGTTCATCAATATTATTGGCGGCCTGATTATCGGTACGTCGCAGCACGACCTCACTTTCTCCGCCGCAATTCACAACTACACGTTGCTGACGATCGGTGACGGGCTAGTGGCGCAGGTGCCGTCGCTACTGTTGTCGACGGCAGTCGCCATTATCGTAACGCGCGTCTCTCGACTGCAGGATATGCGCAAGCAGGTATTTTCGGCGCTGTTTAATGATCCGCGTACGCTCATGGTGACTGCGCTGGTTCTGGCGGTGCTGGGTCTTATTCCTGGTATGCCGAACTTTGCATTTCTTAGCTTCGCGGGCTTGTGTGCATTCGGCGCGAGCCGAATTCGCAAATCTCAACGCGTCGTCAAGGTCGAAAGCGAGACAGTGGCACCGGTAGAGTCGGCCGTTCCGGAACTGGGCTGGCAGGACGTGGATCCGGTAGACCTGATCGGTCTCGAAGTCGGCTACCGGCTGATCCCGCTCGTCGACCGTAACCGCAACGGTCCGCTGGTTGGCCGGATCAAGGGAATACGCAAGAAACTGACGGAGGATCTCGGTTTCCTCGTTTCGCCGGTGCACATCCGTGACAACCTTGAACTGGCACCGAATGCCTACCGCATCACGCTCGCCGGAGTGGCCGTGGGTGAAGGCGAAGTGCATGTCGGCAAGGACCTCGCCATTAATCCGGGCCAGGTATTTGGCAAGCTGTCGGGCATAGAAACCAAAGACCCGGCATTCGGCCTTACTGCGTACTGGATCGAGGCCGACCAGCGCGAGGAAGCGCAGATGCTCGGCTACACCGTTGTCGACCCCGCCACCGTGGTTGCCACCCATCTCAGTGAAATTCTCAAGACCAATGCCCACGAACTCATGGGTCACGAAGAGTGCGTGCGCCTGCTCGACCGGCTGGCCGAGAGCTCGCCAAAACTGGTAGAGGAACTCACCCCCAAATTGCTGCCGACCAGCACGATTACGCGGGTTCTGCAGAATCTGCTCGAGGAAAAGATCCCGGTCCGGAATATCCGGAAAATCGCCGAAACTTTGTCGGAGCACGGCGCCAGGAGTCAGGATCCCGACGTTTTATCGGCGGCTGTGCGTGTCGCGCTGGGCCGCTCAATCGTCCAGAACGTAGCAGGGACGCGGCCTGAGCTGCCAGTTTTGACGCTGGAGCCAGAGTTGGAACGAATCTTGAATGATAGTTCCCAGGACGGTGGCGCAATTGGACTGGAACCGCAAATGATGGAACGGCTGCACAAGACTTTGACCGAACGGGCACAGACCCAGGAACTGGCTGGCGAGCCAGCGGTTCTGCTCGTCGCCCCGACGGTACGGCCGTGGATGTCGAGAATGATGCGCAACATCCGCAATTTGCACGTGCTGGCCTACAACGAGGTGCCAGACGACCGACGCATTGAAATGCTGGCGGCAGTCCGCTGAGGACGAGAGACGAACACCGCTGTAAGACGCTTGACGGGTTAAGCCCGGCTTGCATACGAGCGAACCACGAAGTTGAGGAATTATTGTGAAGATCAAACGGTATTTGGATAAGGACATGCGGCGCGTACTGAGGCAGGTACGTGAGGAGCAGGGACCCGATGCGGTAATCCTGTCCAATCGCCGGGTTGCGGAAGGCATTGAGGTCATCGCTGCAATCGACTACGACGAGGCCCTGATGCGGCACGCCGTCGGCGGACGTACTGAGGCTGAAAGCAGCTCCCCCCCGATAGCCGAGATCATCTCTGCGAATATCGAATCGCAGGCGGCGAGCCTCCGGGCGACGCCCGCAGACGTTGACGAGGATCTGCAGGCGGCACCCGTCACGGCGGCGCCAGAGGCACACTTGCGCTCGGTTCAGGATGAGCTGTCATCGCTGCGCGGCATGCTGGAAACGCAAATGGCGGGTCTGATCTGGAAGGAGACCAACGAAAAGTCGCCACTGCGGGCCCAAATGCTGCGCAACCTGGCGCGTCTCGGTATTGCCCCGGATATTGCGCACAACGTTGTCAACGGACTCGAGCCAGTTGACGAAGTGCGCCGCGTCTGGGACGCACCCTTGATGTCGCTTGCAAAGATGGTACCCGTGCATGACGACGCCGTGCTGCAGGATGGTGGCGTCATCGCATTGCTCGGCCCTACCGGTGTTGGCAAGACCACAACCATTGCCAAGATTGCTGCGCGCTATGCGATGCATAACAGCGAAGACGAGATTGCACTGGTATCGGCGGATGCCTATCGAATCGGCGCCCGGGAACACCTGACCGCCTTCTCAAACATTATTGGTGCGAAAGTCTATTCAGCCGGTACTGCCGATGAGCTGTCCGATTTGCTGATCGAGCTGCGCAACAAGCGCCTCGTGCTGATTGATACCGAAGGGCGCAGCCCCCGCGATCGTGATCTTGCAGCCCGGCTGGCGGAACACGGCAGCAACCAGGATCGAGTGAAGTTTTACCTGACACTCTCTGCGGCCAGCCAGGAAGCCTCTCTGAACGAAGCAATACGTGAGTTCAGCAAAGTGCCGCTGGAAGGCTGCGTAATTACCAAACTTGACGAAGCCGCACAGCTCGGCGGCGTGATCAGTTCCCTGATCCGCAATGAGCTTCCGGTGTGCTGGTTGTCAGACGGGCAACAGATTCCCGATGACCTCTACGCAGCGGCGCGCAAGCGCATGTGGCTGATTAACCAGGCCGTTGCCTGCCTCGAACATCACGAGCCTGTGCTCGATGAGCGCACCATGGCAACACAGTACGTACAAGGAGCAGTAGCACATGCGTGAGGGATTACAGGCTGAACGACTGCGCCGTGAATTATCACGGCCACCGGCAAAGGTATTTGCGGTGTGCAGCGGCAAAGGTGGTGTAGGCAAGACGAATGTTGCCTCGAATCTTGCAATGGCACTCAGTGTCTTGGGGCGCAACGTGTGCCTGCTTGATGCCGATGTGAGTCTTGCAAACGTCGATGTATTGCTTGGCCTGCAGCCCCGCTTCAACCTGTCACATGTCGTGGCGGGCGAGGTAGACCTGGAATCAACGGTTCTTGAGGGGCCGAATAATCTCCGCATCGTTCCAGCCTCGTCGGGCAACTTCAGTATGACGGACCTGGATGCCGCGTCGCAGGCGGGTCTGATTCAAGCATTCAGTACGCTGGCCAATCAGCCGGATGTCTTGGTAGTTGATACTTGCGCAGGCATATCGTCGAGCGTTGCACGCTTTGTGCAGGCCGCACAGCACCCGATTGTCGTTGTTTGTGACGAGCCAGCATCGCTGACTGACGCCTACGCGCTGATCAAGGTGTTCAGCCAGAACTATGGCATCACCCGATTCAACGTGGTGACAAACCAGTCCGGCAGCAAACATGCCGGCAGCAGATTGTTCAACAAACTGCGACGCGTTACTGACAGCTACCTCGACGTCGTTATCCGGCATCTTGCCGATATTCCGCAGGACCGCATGCTGGTGAAGGCTGTGCAGGAGCAACGGGCTGTGCTTGATGCATACCCGGAGAGTGCCGCAGGCAAGGCCTTCCTGAATTTGGGCAAGGCGGCGGATGCGCTGCCGGTACGACGCGACGCAAGCGGCGGCATTGAGTTCTTTTTTGAACGTCTGCTCGCAGGCGGGACCTACCAGAACGGAATTGTGGCATGAACGCCTACAGCCTGGTTGCGGCCGCCGACAACACGTCTGATGAGGACCTTGTTGCGGACAATATGGTGCTGGTCAAGCGGATTGCCTATCACCTCGCAGCGCGGATGCCCTCAAGCGTGGAGATCGATGACCTGATTCAGGCTGGCATGCTGGGGCTCATCGAAGCTGCAGGTAACTTCGACGCCAGTCGTGGCGCCAGTTTCGAAACCTTTGCGGGCATTCGTATCCGTGGCGCAATGATCGACGATATTCGCAAACACGACTGGACACCGCGTTCAGTGCACCACAAGTACCGCCAGGTTAGCGAGGCGATGTACGCAATTGAGGCTGAGAAGGGCCGTGCAGCGGAACCGGCTGAGGTTGCCAAGCGCCTCAATATCAGTGTTGATGAGTATCACAAAATTCTCAGTGACAGTGCCAGTAGCCGCCTGTTCAGTCTTGAGGAAAGCCAGAGTGATCCGGTGATATCACGTCAGCCTCCTGCGTCGGAAGATGACACGCCCGACGAAGAGCTGGCGCGGTCGCAGTTTGCCGAACAGCTCTCGGCGGCTATTGACAAACTCCCGGAGCGAGAACGCCTGGTCTTGTCGCTCTACTACGAACAGGACCTGAACCTTAAAGAAATTGGCCGTGTTCTGGACGTCAGCGAATCCCGTGTTTGCCAGATTCACGGACAGGCAGTCATACGCCTGCGCGCCGTCACAGAGCACTGGTAGAGGAGAATACCCGGATGTCTGACTCAATATCACGTATTACCAACATCACGCCTGCCTATCCAGTCAGGCCCGCGCAGCCAGTACATCCGGACAAACATGAAGGCGAAAAGAAAAAGCAACAGCAACCGGCTCAGGAGGAGCGCCCGTCGAATGTCGATGACGCTGATCCTGAAAACCCAACTATTATTGATGAGCTCGTGTAATGAATATTTTCGACAGTGATATTTCCTACCTGGTAATCGTGGCCAACGCATTGTTACTGGCTGCATCGGCACTCGCCATACTGCGTTTCTCGTCGCAGTACCACAAACTGCGTGACTTTTGGCACAGCCCGACGGGCGCTGCGGTCGCCGATGTGCAACCGGAGTCCGAGGCTATCAGCAAGTTGCTGCGAGCGACCGAACGGCTCGAGCGTCGAGTAGAACAGTTGCAACAGCAGGTAGAGAAGCTGGAGCAGACGCCTGAAGCGCCCGTGCAGAACAATATTCGTCCACTGCCGATCGATAACGCGGTACGCATGGCGCGTGCCGGCGCCAGTGTGGATGACCTGACACGCACCTGTGGCCTGAATATTGGTGAAGCAAGACTAATGCAACAACTGCACGCGCGTCGCGCGACGGCGGCGAGTGCCTGAGGAAGAGCGATGTCCAAACAAGACCAATTTCGATTTGTCAGCCTGCTGGCCCTTGAATTGCAGAACGGCGACATAGTATTGCCGTCACTGCCCGATGTTGTAATGAAAATCCGGCAAATGCTCGAGTCTGAAACCGCCGGTTTTAACCAGGTTAGCCAGGCCGTCAGCCTGGACCCGGTGCTAGTCTCACGCCTGTTCGTCTTCGCCAACTCGGCTTACTACAGTCGCGGCAACGTGAAGGTGGAGTCACTCGACACCGCCATCAGCCGCCTGGGGCTGGAAGTGGTTCGTAACACGGCAATGTCGCTCGCGATGAAGCAGTTGTACGGATCAAACAAGCACAGCGAGGCATCGCAACACTTGCGCCGCATCTGGGCGAACGGGATGAAGCTCTCCTGCATGGCCTGGGCGGTCGCAGGAAGAGTACCGGCGGCGAGTCAGGAGTCGGCCTATCTCGCCGGTTTGTTGCACGACGTAGGCAAGCTCTACATAGTTACCAAGGCTGAAGAGTTCCCGACGATTCTGGGCAGCCCTGAGTCGCTCAAGGCAATGTTCGATGAATGGAATGCGCAAATTTCCAAGACCATCATGGAGTCGTGGGGATTCAATGAAGACATCGCGGAGTCAGCCGACTCGGACAACTACCTGGACGAGGATCCACAAAGCGATATTCGCCTGGTCGACGTGGTTTGGGCAGCGAAGAAACTGCTCGACGCAGGCCAAAGCAGCATCGGGCTTGATCCGCAAAGCTTGCCTACCTTCGTTAAGCTCGGCATTGATCGCGATGCGCTGCCGCCGATCATGGGCGCCTATCGCGAGAAGTTGCAGTCGATGCAGCAGTCTCTGAGCTAGTCCTGCGAAACGTTGCCGCTGGCTATTGGCCTGGATCGAGTTCGAGGCGCCGCATTCGAAGCGTCTCGGACTCGCGGCTGAACATGTGCTGGATCAGCGTTTCACGCATTTCAGGCTTCATCCCGGTAAATGCAATCGCGATACCGTGGACAAGTTCCGGGTTTGTGTCATCAGGCGCTTCGGTTTCGCGAATTACTTCGGCAAAGGAGTCGATAAACAGATTGTCGGATTCGAGCAGAAATTCGACATACAGTTTGGTGCCCAGCGGCAGCGCTTCACGCGATGAAAAAACGATACCATCGGCGCTGATTTCGCAGGTTTGCGGTCGCTGGTTGGCGAGCTCGGTTCTGATTTTGCGCATCTCGGGCATCTGTAACATGACAACATTCAGTTTGTCATTCAGTAACACAAGGCACCGACTGGCACTATTGGATTCGCCGCGCAGGCGCTGCAATTCTTCTTTGAGTCGCGCGTCGATTTCTGCAAGCGTCGAAGCGACACCCGGACCCAGTCCCTGACGCATTTTGCGCCGTTCCAGTCCTTCATGAAAGTCGAGGTCGCTCAGGACTTCGTACTTCAGGAACGCCGGTTCGCGTACACGAAAAGACCGCCTTTTCTCGGGTTCGTTCATTCTATTACACCTTCTGCTTTAGCGAAGTCCGGAACCCGGTTCTCGCTGATACTCATCTGACGCATCTGATCCAGTTCGCTACCCCGGACTATTGCGATGTCGACACGTCGATTCTTCGCTCGACCTTCCGGTGTGTCGTTCTCGGCCCGGGGTTTTGTGTCAGCATGTCCGGTCACCGTTACACGCTCTGGATTAATCGGTGAAAATTCCAGTACTTCATGCGCAACAGAAACAGCACGCGATGTTGAAAGCTCCCAGTTTGAGCGAAACCTTGCTGTGGATATCGGTACGTTGTCTGTATGCCCTGAAATTGTGACGTCGCCACTATTGTTGTCTATCAGCCCGGAGATTTTAGCCAGCACCGGCTGAAACTCCGGGCGCACCTTGGCTAGGCCGGAATCGAAGGAGGCGTTCTCCATAATGTGAATGGTAACGCGCAGTCCTTCGGTTTCGATCGAGACGTAACCGCGTTCAATTTCGTCTCGTAGCGCGACGCGCAATCGCTGTGCATGTTTCCGCGCCTCTTCGAGTTCTTTCAGTTCTCGATCCAGTGCGTCGAGCGTATTCCGATTGGTATCAATCGTGAACTGGCGTACCTCGTTAATGGCCGTGACCTCGGGCTTGCCGGGGCTGAACTCCTGGGCAACAACGCTGGTGCCTTTCGGGATGGTTTTTGCTTCGACTTCAGCCTGCACGCCGAATGCCTCACGCATGGATCCGGAAAGCTGCTTGAACTTGAGTACGTCCATTTCCGAAAACGCAAGTAGCAATACGAAAAAGCACATTAGCAAGGTCATCAGGTCCGCGAAGGTCATGACCCAGGCCGGTACGCCGGCGGCTGGTGCTTTTGTTTCGGTGAGTTCCATGGTGGCAGTAACGCGACGGCTTATGCGCCTTCGACGTCATCCTCCTTGCGCTTCGAGCGTGGCAGATAGGCTTCCAGCATGTTTTCGATGACCCGTGGGTTCTGACCGCCCTGAATGCTCAGCAACGCGTCAATAATCAGTGACTTGTTGGTATTTTCTTCGCGGCTTCTTACTGCCAGCTTGTCAGCTATGGGTAGCGCGATA
>TARA_R110002049_G_scaffold177382_22_pt1 | contig 13249 bp, 12 predicted proteins | sample TARA_R110002049 | Tara Oceans TARA_R110002049 (sample SAMEA4396941) | marine metagenome | biome: Polar Biome; feature: [SRF] surface water layer (ENVO:00010504); material: water (ENVO:00002006), including particulate matter (ENVO:01000060) such as... | depth 5 m | reverse complement strand
CCAGCCATTCACAAACTCGCAATTGTCACCGCGCTCGTACCCGGCAAAAACATTCTCCCCACGAACGATCACCTCACCCTTCTGCCCTGCTCTTGCCAGATTGCCGGCTTGATCAAGAATGGCGACGTCGGGGCCGCTACTTTTCCCGACTGAGTTAGGATGCGTGTCCTGCTGATACAGCCCACCGGTGATAACGCCGGCTGTTTCCGTCATACCGTAAATCTCAACGACAGGAATGTTGAAATAATTCTGGAAATCTTCTCGAACAGCCGCCGGCAATGGGCTGGAAACGCTGCGGCAAAAACGCAGCGAATTATCACTGATAGCAGGCTGATCCCGGCGACACTTCAACACAATATCGTGGAGCATTGTAGGTACCGCCTGATACCAGGTGGGGGAATAGGCATCCAGATACTCGAAGAATGACTGCGCACGCATGTCGCGACCAAAGATAACGCTGCCACCCGCGGATAATGGCGCCAGCATCAGATCCAGCAGAGCCCCTATGTGATATAGCGGCAGCATATTCAAACACCTGTCAGCGGCATCCAGCTTGAGGGATGCGACTACATTCCTGGTCGAAACCAGCAAATTTCGATGACTGAGCGCCACAGTTTTGGGGCGCCCGGTGGAACCGGAGGTTTGTAGTATCAGCGCAGTACTATCTAACGGGACCGGCACACGATCGGACCGGTTCTCGCTGCGAACCGTTGGTGCCTGCAGTGGCTGCAGGGAAAACTCTCCAGCCAGACCGCCCGCATCGACCTCCAGAATATGCACGGGAATATCACGCTGTGTGGCCAGTGCTATGCCCTGCGGACAGCTATGTTTATCCGTAATAAGACCATTGATGCCGATCTGCTCAAATCGCTCGCCCAGTTCCGACCGCGTATACCCGGGATTCAGCGGCACACAGATGGCCGCTGACATCAGTGACAGGCAAACCATCGCATTTTCCGCTCCCTGCCCCAGCAGCACACCCACGCGATCAGTTGTGGAGACTCCTGAATGCTCAAGGTAGGCGATGGTTTGAAAAAGAAGACTCTGCAGCCCGCGGTAACTCAGCGGCTCGCTTGCAGGTGAATACACTGCAGGTCTATTCGGATCGACCGCCACAATGTCATCGATATTCGCGCGTAGGGTTTTCGGCGACATATCCGTTGGCATAATCGTCTTACCCAAACCACAGTGGATGCCGCATATCCGGAAACCGCGAGGGCGCGAAGAACCAGGTAATCGCCCAGGAGCGCGGCTTCTGCTCGCCCTTAGGGCGCCGGGCCGTGCGATGCATAGTCATCTCATCGATAAAAATCGCGTCGCCGGCTTCCAGCATCGGCGTGACCAGGGCGTCTTCTCCGACCAGCTCACGCACACCGGCGTCCTTGAGCGACGTGCCGTAGGTCAGTTCCGCCCGCTTGCCCTCCTCAACGCCCACGATGCTGTTGAAGCGGTGAGCCGCAACCGATAACCCCACCGCATCGGAGCCGCAGCTGTCCAGAGCCAGAAAGCTGTTGACGCCACCGGCATTGGCACCGAAAAACGCGCCATCCTGATGCCAGGGAAGCCCGGTCTGGAATGTTTGCCTATCGAGAAGCAGTCGCTCTGACAGTAGCACCGCTGGCTCTCCCAGATATTCGGCCATAACTTCACGCATACCGGCATTCTGATAGGCCTCCACCAACCCCTGCAGGGAAGCGGCAGAACACTTCATAGGCGATGAACCCGGCAGTATTTCTCCCCGATCATCGCCGGGCTGTTGTGGGACAGTCCAGTCCCTGCCATCGATTAGCGAAACCAGCATATCGACATCGGCCGGGGCTATCAGCCCCCTGACCACCAGCGCTCCGTGCTGGCGCAGTCCAGAGGCGACGTGAGCGCCCGTCAATTCGGCGCCGGATATCTCCGGTATGCCCCGCACACCGGAAAACAGATCCATTGAGGGTTCGGGTGGCAATCGCTTGGACGCCTCCGCCACATACCGGGCTCCAAGTTGGTGGCGCAGCACGGCCAAACGCCCCAGATCGGCCGACGATAGGGGCCGGGGCATCGCTGTAATTCGATCGATCTCTGTGCTTGCTTCCAATGTCATCAGGCTTCGTTCCCTGGCAGCGTTTCAAGTGTACGAATCAGCGCGCCATCAGGCCAGCGGGCGGCCGAGATCATCCACCGCAGGCAGGCCCAGCAATCTCCGCGCATGTGCATAAAGTTCAAAATCGAGCGTGTTGTCTGCGCGAACCCGCTCTATCAATTCGTCGGAGACATCGTACTCCCCCGCGCGATTGACACCCAGGCGCTCACCCAGATCCCAGCCGAAGGCTTTCTCCAGCCGCGTGCAGAACGGATCAAAATCCTCCTGTACGCCAATCACATCGCATCGCTCCAGCGCCGCCAATGCGCGATCGAGGTGGCGCTGCTCTGGCTTAACCGATGAAAAAAGACCAACGTCTATTTCCTCGGGGGCAACACCCAGCATCTTGACCATATGGTTGTCGAACAGCAAGTGGAAGCGCAATGGGTTGTTATAGATCGACTCCACCGTTTCATTGGGATCGTGGTCGCTCTGGCGACGCAGCGCAGACAGCACACGATCGAGTGGATGCCGCAGCAGTGTGAATGTCCGCCATTGCCCGACCCCCTCCTCGACACAGGACAGCGGAAAATGTCCCGACACGATCCTGCAGGCGGAGTCGGGGCGTTTCATTTCTTCGAGCGCCGCCTTGGCGTCAACGCTGATCATATCGTCCTTGGCAGGCGGCGGGAAAATTTCGCGCCTGGAAAACTGCCGCTGCAGCATAAAAAACAGCGATGTGCCTCCGGTCTTCATCAAGTGGGCAAAAAACCAGCGCTCCATCATAACGCGGCGTCTTTCTGCGGATTATATTCGCCCATGGTCTATGCGTCCCGGAAATCGTCGATAGTTATGCACAAGAGTATAAGTACCCTGTGTGGGCCCGGCAATCGGAAATACACCCCTGCATCCGCGATACTCCAACACAGTGGGCTCGCAGACCACCCCAATGGCTATCGACAAACTGTTTTGACCTCGGACGCCAACCTCTATACCTTCTCCGTTGCCTTTGTCATGATGCAATCTGCGCGGGTGTTAAACGCGGTACTTGTGGCAATCAGATTTGGCAGCACTATTCCGGAATACTGAGGAGAACTTTCATGAAGACGCTGTTTCGTATATTGGTCGCACTGCCGGCAATACTCTTTGTGGTGATGGGACTGCGCTGGGCAGTTAACCCCGGCGACGCTGCTAGCGCACTGGGCATGACGCTGATGGAGGGCGTGGGCTTAAGTTCGCAGATTGGCGATGTCGGCTCATTTTTTCTCGCCATGGGCATCATGATACTGCTCGGTCTTGTAACGGCGAGGTCCGCCTGGTTTCAGGCCGCTGCGCTGCTGTTGGCGCTGGCCGCGGTATTTCGCTTACTGGCGTGGCTGTTTCACAATGCAGCTCTCACACCGGACATGATTGTGGTTGAAGTCGTACTGGCAACAATCCTGATGCTGGCCTCATCAAAATTGACACAGGGCAACTAGCTCATGGGTGCGCGCGATCGCCTATCAGTTGCTCCGGTGTTCGCTGTATTACTGGCTGCAGCGAGTGTATGGATCAGTCCAGCAGCGCTCGCCGCGCGGCCCAATATTGTGCTTATCATTGCCGATGACCTGGGCTTCAGCGATATCGCTCCCTATGGCAGCGAAATCCAGACCCCGGCGCTGTCAGCGTTGGCGCAACGCGGTATCCGCTTTACCAACTATCACACCGCAGCCAGTTGCGCCCCGACAAGAAGCATGCTGCTCACCGGCGTTGACAGCCACCGCAACGGCGTGCCAAACATCCCGGAAACCATCCCGCCGGAGCAGGCACAACACGCCAACTACCGCGGCACCCTGGGCCATAACGTAGTGACTGTCGCCAGCCTGCTGCAGGCTGAGGGCTACCACACCTACCTCGCCGGCAAATGGCACCTGGGCAAAACACCGGATCTGCTGCCCTATCGCCGCGGTTTTGAACGCACGGTAACCATGGCCGACACCGGTGCCGACAACTGGGAGCAAAAGCCGTACATTCCGATTTACAAGAAAGCCAACTGGTTTGCTGACGGCGAGCCATTTGACCTCCCAGAGGACTTTTACTCTTCGCGCTTTCTAATCGACAAAACGATCGAGTTCATCTCTTCCAATGCCGATGACGGCCAGCCCTTTTTCGCCTACGTGCCGTTCCAGGCCGTGCACATACCGGTGCAGGCACCCCAGTCCTTCACCGACAAGTACATGGGCGTGTACGACAAAGGCTGGGATGTATTGAGAGAAGAGCGCCAGGCGCGTGCAGAAAAACTGGGTATCATACCTCCGGGCACCGCTATGGTGACTATGTCGACCACCGCAGACTGGGATTCCTATACAGCCGGGGAGCAGCGATACCACGCCAAGCGCATGGCGGTATACGCGGGCATGATCGACGCCATGGATCACCACATCGGCCGACTTGTCGACTACTTGAAACAGACCGGACAGTACGAGAACACGGTGTTCATCTTCACTTCCGACAACGGCAGCGAGGCTTCAGGAGGGGACGACCCGCGTAGCCTAGCGATGCGAATCGCCCTTGCTGAACAGGATTACGTGAACGACTACGATACACTCGGACTGAAAGGCAGCTTTAATACCATCGGCCCGAGTTTCGCCAGCGCAGCGGCGTCTCCACTGGGTTATTACAAGTTCTATGCCGGCGAGGGGGGCATGCGTGTACCGCTTATCATCGCCGGGGAACCCGTTGTGCAGAACGCGCGAACGACCAATGCATTGACCTATGTTACCGACATCACGCCGACCATTCTGGCATTGACCGGCGTCAATCCCCCTTCCGGGCGCTTCGGCGGCCGCCCGGTTGAATCCATTGTGGGGCGCAGCCTGCTGCCACTTGTACGCGGTGAGGCCCAGCGCATCTATTCACCAACAGACACTATTGGCTATGAACTGGGCGGCAACGCAGCACTGTTTCAGGGCGACTATAAGATTGTGCTTAACATACCACCAGTGGGAGACAACGAGTGGCATCTTTACAATATTGTGAAAGACCCCGGCGAAACCAATGATTTGAAAGAACAGATGCCGGAGCGTTTTAAAAGCATGCTGGCCCACTACCGGCAATATACTATCGACAACAATGTGCTACCGCTGCCGGCTAACTACAACCCGGCATTCCAGGGCATCGCCAATGGCACACTGGATCGCTTCGGCTCGCAGATACTGCTCGGCCTTCTCTCACTGATCGTACTGCTACCATTTTATTTTGCTTACCGAAGCAAAAACCGTTGAGTTTCAGCGCGCTTGCATCCAGCGGTAACACAAAAATTGCTTGGCGCCGAAATACTTCTTCTACTAAGATAAAAACCTTCCCGGGATACCCCCCCGTGCAATTCACTACACCAAGAGGGCTCCGTCATGCTGATACATCGTTCACCGCTGGTTGTTGCTGCAGCTGTCTCTATTCTACTGACTGGCTGCGCCTCCGGCCCGCCGTTCATCGACCAGATGCAACCCACTGCTATCGACATGGCGGAACGCCGCGGCGCTTTTGAAATGAACTGCCCGGATGCGAAAGGTGAAATCATTTCCAGCGAGACGATACAACCGGTTTCATTCCGCTGGGGCTATGAGCGCGCCGAGTACACCGTCGGTGTAACAGGGTGCGGAAAACGCAACAGCTATGTTGTGATTTGTCCTGACAACGGCGGCATGTCCTGTTTCGCGGGAGCCTCTCGCGTTGACACCATGCAATAGCACAACGGGGCCAGAACCGATGACTGTGACACTGGGAACACCGCTGAGCCCCGGCGCTCGAAAAGTCCTGTTCTGTGGTGCCGGAGAGTTGGGCAAGGAAGTGGCCATCGAACTTCAACGGCTGGGCGTGGAGGTGATCGCAGTTGACCGCTACGCCAACGCACCGGCCATGCAGGTGGCCCACCGTTCACATGTGATCGACATGCTCGATGGCGAGTCCCTGCGCAGGGTGATTGAAACGGAAAAGCCCGATTTGATTGTCCCGGAGATCGAAGCCATAGCGACAGACACGCTGGCCGCGCTGGAGAAAGAGGGCTTCACCGTTATTCCGACCGCGAAGGCCACACAGCTGACGATGAACCGCGAGGGCATTCGGCGCCTCGCGGCCGAAGTGCTGGGGCTGCAAACCAGCACCTACCATTTCGCGCAGAGCAGGGAAGAATATCTTCAGGCGGTAGAAGAAATAGGCCTGCCCTGCATCGTCAAACCCATTATGAGTTCCTCCGGCAAAGGACAATCGCTGCTGCGCGATGAAAGAGAGCTCGAGCGAGCCTGGGAGTACGCACAGGAAGGTGGCCGAGCGGGCAAGGGCAAGGTCATCGTGGAAGGTCTGGTTGATTTCGATTTTGAAATTACGCTGCTCACCGTGCGTCACCGGGATGGCACGTCCTTTTGTGCTCCCATCGGCCACCGACAGGAGGCCGGCGACTATCGGGAGTCCTGGCAGCCGCAGGCCATGTCGACCAAGGCCCTTTCCAGCGCTCAGGCTATGGCGGAAAAAGTCACCACAGCGCTGGGTGGTCGCGGGCTGTTTGGCGTAGAGTTTTTTATCAAGGGCGATGAGGTCATCTTCAGTGAAGTGTCACCGCGTCCCCACGACACGGGACTGGTAACACTGGTGTCGCAGGATCTCTCGGAATTCGCGCTGCACGCGCGTGCCATTCTCAATTTGCCCATTCCCGCGATCAGACAAACAGGCCCCAGTGCATCGAGCGTAATACTGGTCAGCGGCCAGAGTAGCAACGTACAGTTCGGCAACCTTGAAACGGCACTTGCCACCCCCGATACACAGCTGCGCTTGTTTGGCAAACCGGAAGTCTCCGGGTCACGCCGTATGGGAGTCGCTCTGGCCGTTGCCGATACCGTCGAACAGGCACGCACTGCGGCCAACAACTGCGCTGCTGCAGTGGATATCACGCTGTAGCGCTAGCAGCGACTTACCCATACGCCTACATCCAGCGTAGACTGCGCCGCGCCCCTGAACGTCCCGGACACAGGCGGCACAGATTCCGGCAGGTGCGCCACCGCGACCGGAAAATGATCTGCACCCACAATGTCGCCAATCGTAGGATCAAATCCCAACCAGCCAGCACCCGGCAGATAGATCTCAGCCCAGGCATGGGTGGAGCCAATCCCCGGCGTATAAGGCGCATGCAGATATCCGCTGACAAATCGGGCGGCCAATCCAAGACTTTGCGCCGCCTGCATGAACAGGTAGGCAAAATCGCGGCAGGAGCCTGTACTGCCCTCGAGAGTCTGTGCGGGTGACTGAACACCTGGCTCTTCCCGTACACGGTACTCGCAAGTACTGTTGATATGCTGCGCCATGCGCTGCAATAAAGCATACGTCTGCACGACTTCCGACTCATGCCAAAAGCTGCTCACCCAGTTGCGAAGCGCTCCACCAGCACCGTGTTGTGCCGGTAGCAGATAGGGTGTCAGCAGTACCGCGTCCTCCGGTAGATAATTGAACGGATAGTTCAATGCATAGTCTGCCACAATGAAGTCCAGAGGGTCTTCATTGTGCTGTTGCACGATAACCTCGCTCTCTATCGCCAGCTGCTGTGTGCGAGATGGCTTGAACGTGGCCACCGCCACAGAGTTGCCCTCTACATCTCGGTGCCATTTAATCGATGTATCGGGCCTGACACGCAGGTTGAATGACTGGATTCTCTGCGTGTGATCCTCCCGCGGACGCAGCAATAGCTCGTGAGCACCGAGCGTCACCGGATCAGAGAAGTTGTAGTACGTGTGGTGAACAATTTTAAAGCATTGCATGGTTCATCCGCGAAGTTATCTGGACACCGATTTTAATGGGAATCGTGAGCAAACCAGCCCATACCGATCGCGTTATGAACATCCACCAACTGTAACTGCAAGGTATCGATGTAATCGTGCAGGGCGGGACCTGCCAATGTACTGAAGTCCGTCTCCCTTAGCTGTCGACGAAGATTTGCCGCTACCGTCAGAGCATTTTTGTGTTCAGGCAGCAACTTCATACTGCTCTCTATCTGCTGCAATGCATGAGTGACCGCCCGAGGGAAAATGGTACTCTGAAACAGGAACGCCAGCACACCCTCGCGATCCACGCTGCGACGCACATCCTGTCGATACATTTGATACGCGCTTAGAGATTGCAGAACGCTGATCCACAGCACATTGCGAAACGGAGACGTCTCATCAACATTGCCCATCAAACCCGCCGAGGCGGCATCGATAATTCGCGTGCTCATATCGGCTCGCTCCAGATTTCTGCCCAAACGGACAAACTGGTAGGCGGCATCCTGATTCATAGAGCCGGCGAGCAAGCCAGTCACCTGCTGGCAGGACTGCACGATATTGTTGAGTACCGAGTGACGCATACCCCGCGGTAAATCCTTGTTGCTGCGCCGCGCCACGCTCAGATAGAGGCTGTTCACCCGCTCCCAGGTCTCGCTGGGTAATATCTCACGGGTAGTGCGCATATTCTCTCGTGCACCGGCCAGCGAGCTGATAATGGAGGAGGGATTTTCTCGCTCACCGAATACAAAACTGATGATGTTCTTCTCTGTGGCAGCTCCCGGCAGCTTGGCAAATGCCTCCTCGGCGCCCAGCACCTGTAGTAACAGATCCCAGCTCGGCTGCACCTCCTTGGGTAGGTCCAACACGGCGTTGTGCCGTACCAGTATCAGGCGCGCCGTATTCTCCGTTCGCTCCATAAACCGGCCCAGCCAGTAAACCCGCTCTGCGACTCGCGATAACATCAACCGGCCTCCGTATCGACAATCCAGGTGTCTTTACTGCCGCCGCCCTGCGAGGAGTTGACCACCAGCGAGCCCTTGCGCAGCGCTACTCGCGTCAGCCCGCCAGGCGTCACATAGTGGTTCTTGCCCTGCAGGATAAAAGGCCGCAAATCGAGGTGCCTGGGTTCTATATTGTTACCGCACAAGGTAGGCGCCGTGGACAGTTTTAGCGCCGGTTGCGCCATGTAGTTACGGGGGTTTTTCCTGATCAAGTCGGTAAACAGGGCCAATTCTTTCTTGCTGGCTGCGGGTCCTATCAGCATGCCGTAGCCGCCGGACTCATTGGCCGGTTTCACGACCATGGTGGCGAGGTTTTCCAACACATGCTTGCACTGCACAGGATCGACACACAGAAAGGACGGCACATTGGGAATAATCGGGTCCTCTCCGAGGTAGTATTTGATAATGGCGGGGACAAACGTATAGATCACCTTGTCATCTGCGACGCCGGCACCGGGCGCATTGGCAAGGCCGACATTGCCCTTGCGCCAGGCCCGGAATAATCCGGGTGTTCCCAGTGTGGACTCGGGGCGAAATACTTCCGGATCCAGGTAGTCGTCATTGATCCGGCGGTAGATGACATCCACCCGGGCCAGGCCGCGTATCGTTTTCATATAAACCTTGTCATCGCTTCCGACCACCAGGTCGGCGCCCTCAACCAGTTCGGCACCCATACGCTGCGCAAGGTAGGCGTGCTCGAAGTAGGCGGAATTAAAAATCCCCGGTGTCATCACCACGATTTCGGGATGGGCGACGCGGCGCGGCGAGAGAGACGTCAGCATATCGAATAACTGCGATGGGTAATCGGCCACCGGCTGGATGGAATTCCGTTCAAACAGCTGCGGCAGCACGCGCTTGGAGATCGCCCGGTTCTCCAGCATATAGGACACACCCGAGGGTACGCGGAGGTTGTCTTCCAATACATAGACCGTACCGTCGGCATCGCGCACCAGATCGGACCCACACACATGCGACCACACGCCGTGGCGCGGTTTGGCGCCGACGCACTCCCGCAGGAATTCCGGGGAGCTGTCGATAATCTCCCGGGGCATGATGCGGTCTTTCAGTATCCGCTGCTTATTGTAGATATCATCGATAAACAGGTTGAGCGCAGTCAGCCTCTGGATCAGGCCTCGTTCCAGAACCTGCCACTCCTTCAGGGGAATAATTCGAGGAATAATATCCATCGGCCAGGAGCGATCGATGTTCTGGCCTTCACTGTATACTGTAAAGGTAATCCCCATTTCCTGAATGGCGAGGTCAGCGGCCTGCTGTCGCGAAATAAGGTGTTTGATCGTCTGTTTCCGCATGAACGCAGCCAGACTGCGCGTGGCGGGGCGAGCGCGTCCAGGAGCACTGATAATTTCGTCGTAGAATTCGCCCGGATCGTAATTGGTCCAGTCAATGGTCGCGCGCGGACGGGCACGCGTGTAAGGCTTCGGGGAAGTGATTCTGGATTGCACCATTACTGCAGTTTCCTCCTGCGCCTGGCAAAAAACCATCACGCGTTTGTACTCGCCCCCTCCTGACAGGAAAAGCTACGAATACGCATCCTATTGCAGAATACCGGACATCACCCACAAACAAAACTGTAAACAACTTGGCAAATCCTGCAAACCTATAACAGTCCGGCGGATACCAGGCCTCGCGACCGGGCGCGAAACTCAGCGCTCCACCCATGCCTCGCGGGGGTCTTTCGCCGCCCCTGCACCCTGTCCGTTCGAAAAGCCATGCGACGGGGCCGATGCCATGTGACGCTCCCGCGGATAGAAACCACACTCTTTGCGACCGCGTTTTAGCGGGAAATCACGAAAAGTGGGTGCGTTTTAACACGTGCACTGGTTACACTATTTCCACTGTTGCCGACAGTTACCCGGTGCAACCATCGAGACCTACCCACAAAGGAGCAAGCATGTTCACCTTGCAACAGGGGCTTACAACCCTCACCACTGCATTCACCGTACTGCTTTTGTCCCAGGCAGGCAGCGCACACGCTACTGAGGACAAAAAGCCAATGCTTGGGGAGTGGGGCGTGGAAACGCGGCACCTCTCTCCCTCAGTTGCACCGGGGGATGACTTTTTCACCTACGTCAACGAGGGCTGGATCAAGCAGGCAGAATTTCCCGAGGGAATGCCGAGAATGGACGCCTTTACGGAAGTGTACCTGCGCAGCGAAAAACAGGTTCAGACCATAATCGAGGATTTGCTGGCCGAGGGCACCCAACGGAACCGCGATGGGGAGCAACTGGCCGCACTCTATCAGAGTTACATGGATGTATCGCGCATCGATGCACTGGGCCTGAAACCGTTGCAAGCTGAACTGGACTCTGTACTAAAGCTCTCCACAGCGGCCGACATCGCGCGCACAATGGCAGAGCCGCTGCACAGCTCTGTGATTGGTATGGGTGTGGATCTGGACCAGAAGAACCCCGACCGCTATATCCTGTATCTGGGTCAGAGCGGGCTCGGCCTGCCGGGGCGAGAGTATTACCTGAGTGATGAACCGCCCTTCCCCGAGCAGCGCAAAGCCTATCTGAGCTACATCGAAGGCGTACTGGCGCGGGCCCATATCGATCGACCGAGAGAACGCGCCGAGGCAATCCTGCAGTTTGAAACAGAGCTTGCGCGCCGCCACTGGACCCCGGCACAGCGCCGGGATCGCCTGAAAAATTACCACCCCATGAGCCGTGAGCAACTGCTGGCGTTTGCCCCGGGTTTTGACTGGAGCGCTTTTTTTGAAGCCGGCGCTGTCGCTGACCAGCGGCGATTCATTGTCGCCTCCGACACAGCAGTGCAGGCAACCACTGCCCTGATGGTGCAGACACCACTGGATGTATTGCGCTCCTACCTGGCATTTCATTATATCGACAACCAGGCACCGTATTTGTCCAGCGACTTTCGCAATGCCAATTTCGAGTTCTTCAAACACACTTTGTATGGCATTGAGGAGCAGCGTCCGCGCGACCTCAGTGCGCTGGCCTACGTCAGTTCCAAGCTCGGTGAGGTATTGGGCCGTCTCTATGTGGATCGCTATTTTCCTCCAGAGAATAAGGCGCTCATGGAGGAGTATATTCACTTCATCCGCGAGTCTTTCCGGCAGCGCATAGAGCAATCTCCCTGGATGGACAAGGCCACCAAGGCGGAGGCCCTGGCCAAACTCGACGGGTTCATCGCTAAAATTGGCTATCCCGATCAGTGGCGCGACCTCAGTACCATTGTTATCAAGCCCGATGACCTGATTGGCAACAACCGGCGAATCCATGAATGGTATATCGCTGACTCTCTGTCCAGACTGGGCCAACCCAGGCGCCTGTGGGAATGGGCATTGAGCCCACAAACCGTCAACGCCTACTATTCACCGACCCGCAACGAGATCGTTTTTCCTGCGGCCATTTTGCAACCCCCTTTCTTCGATGCACACGCAGACCCGGCAGCCAACTTTGCCGCAATCGGCGCAGTTATCGGCCACGAGATGGGGCACGGATTTGACGATCAGGGCAGCCGTTCAGACGGCAAAGGCTTTTTGCGGGACTGGTGGACCGAGGAATCCCGCGAGCAGTTTGAAACCCGCACGCAAAAGCTCGTCGAGCAGTACGACAGCTATGAGCCCATCGCCGGCACCAATATAAACGGCCAACTGACGCTGGGGGAAAATATCGGTGATCTCGGAGGCTTGACCATCGCCTACGACGCATACCAGAACTATCTCAGGGACAAACACGATGGCGAGGCACCTGTTATCGACGGAGTAACCGGTGATCAGCGCTTCTTCATGTCATGGGGCCAGGTGTGGCGAGGCATTCAAACCGAGGATTTCCTGCGCAGCAAACTGCTGACGGATCCACACAGCCCCGGCGCTTACCGCGTGAATGGCATCGTGCGCAATCTGGATCCCTGGTACGAGGCATTTGAGGTAACGCCCGAGAACGGGCTTTTCCTCGCGCCGGATGAACGCGTCAGAATCTGGTAGCGCTTTCCGGATAAGTCTCAGTCCAGCTTTGATGCCCAGATTGCCAGCTTGTGCTTCATCGTCAGCTGGGACACCTGGTCCTGTGGCAGAGGCTGAATGACTTTGTCATGGACCAGTAAACGATAGATGTATTCGATCTTCTCGGTGGCAGAATCCGTCGGTTCGAATTCAACCACCCCCCTGTCTTCGCCGTATTTCATGCCTGCGGCGATCGCCTTCTTTACCAGTTCCTTCTCATTTTTTAGCTTCTTCATACGGATATGCCCTGTTAGCGTTACAGTCTACAGGGAGACTTCCTCCCCCACTTCGATGGTTCCCGGGCTGAGAATCGCGGCACGCAGCCCCGTATGCACCAGATGGTGTTACATTTTTGGGTTCACCCGGCAAGATGCGCGCAGGGTATGGCAGCCCTCATCTAATC
>TARA_R110002049_G_scaffold45022_4_pt1 | contig 13254 bp, 14 predicted proteins | sample TARA_R110002049 | Tara Oceans TARA_R110002049 (sample SAMEA4396941) | marine metagenome | biome: Polar Biome; feature: [SRF] surface water layer (ENVO:00010504); material: water (ENVO:00002006), including particulate matter (ENVO:01000060) such as... | depth 5 m | reverse complement strand
TTGACATTATACCAAGTAGGATAAGCCACTTTTAAATCTGCTATTAATTCTTTCGATACTTTAGTTTTGTAATTGTAACTATAAAACCTCTGTAAACCATCTTTATCTAATCTAACTGCAGAAATATTACTAGAGTTTGGTATTCTTTGTGGCGAATATTCTCCACCATTTTCAGTATTAGAAATATAATATAAACTAGGGTTGTTTTGTTTTAAATCATACAAAGCAATGTCTGTATTTCCATTTCTAGTAGCTGCAAAAATGACTCTTTTGTCATCAAAAAAATATGGCTGACTATCATAGCCCTTACTGTTAGAAATGTTAATTCCGTTTTGTAAATCTATTTTATTTTTGGTTTCTACAATGTCATATACGTAAACTTCGGTGTCTGTTTGACTAAATATGGCAGTAGTAAACAATAGTAGCGTAAAAAATATCTTTTTCATTTGAAGGTTGGTTTCTTCAAAGATAATAAAAGATTTTACCTTTTGCGCTTCATTTTATTTTCTTGAAAATTCACTAAAATTTTAAATATAAAACATAATTTGGTCTTGTTTCTGTTTCAGAAATAGGAAAATCATAAGGTGCAATTTCTTTAAAACCAGCTTTGGTATAAAAATCTATTGCTCTGTAGTTTTTAACCCAAACGTATAGCCAAATTCCTTTTTGATTTTCTTTTTTAGCAAGTTCTAAATTATATTTAAATAACGCTTTACCTAAGCCTAGTCCAAAAAAAGTTTCATCTAAATATAAACGTTCCATTTTAGTAACGTTTTCTTCTGTTACATGTTGGTTTGGTTGGTTTAAAATAACCTTAGAATAGCCTGCTAAATTTCCATCAGAAAAAATTAAACGATACTCATAATTAACATTATTAATTTCCTTAATAATATTCTCTTCGTTAAAATTTTGTTGAATATATGCATCCATTATTTCTTTAGGAATGGCTTCTTTATGCGCTAAAAAGAAAGCTTTTTTGCTAACTTTCACCAATGCTTCTACGTCTTTAATAGTAGCTTTTTGTATTGTAAACATTACTCTTTAAATTATAATGATCTTGCGTTAAAAGTATCTCCTTGGTTTACATCGCCAGTTTCAAAACCTTTTTTAAACCAACGCATTCTTTGTGCAGATGTACCATGTGTAAAAGAATCTGGTACAACTCTACCAGTAGATTGTTTTTGTAAACGATCGTCTCCAATAGCATTTGCTGCATTTAAAGCTTCTTCTAAATCTCCTCTTTCTAAAATTAACTCCATATTTTTGGCATGATGTGCCCAAACACCTGCATAGAAATCGGCTTGTAATTCTAACATTACAGATAGCTTATTGTATTCTGTTTGGCTTACTTTACCTCTCATAGATTGTACTTTTCTATTCATTCCTGTTAGGTTTTGAATATGATGCCCAACTTCATGTGCAATCACATAAGCTTGTGCAAAATCTCCAGGAGCATTTAGTTTTCTTGCCATTTCTTCAAAAAAACTTAAATCTATATATAACTTATCGTCTCCAGGGCAATAAAAAGGTCCTGTTGCACTAGATGCAGAGCCACAAGCAGAGTTTACAGAACCTGTAAAAAGTACTAATATAGGTTCTTTATAGTTTGGTATAATTTGATTCCAAACATCTTCTGTACTTCTTAAAACTCTATTGCTAAATACTGCTAATTCTTTTTCTTTTGCAGTGCCTTCGTAATTAGAGTTTTGTATTTGATTATTGGTATTTCCTGTTAAAAAGTTTAAAGGATTATTACCAGTAAAGTACATAACACCAGCAACTATGGCAACAATAATTAGTCCTTTTTTAGAGGTAACTAATTTTAGAAGTAAACCAATTAACATTGGGTTTAATCCACCACCAGAACTACTGCCAGAAGATGCGCCTCTTCTATCATCTACATTGCTACTTTTCTTGTTGCTTCTCCACTTCATAAAATAATATATTTAAAAAGATAAATCTACTACTTATTTTTTAGTTGATAAAATTGATGTAGTAACTATTCTAATTTGTTTTCACCCTTATAGTTTGGCTTGCAATAATTTCGTTTTTGTAGTATAAATGAACATCATAAATTCCTTTTTTGTCGAAATTGAAGCTAATATTAACTGTGTTTGTACCTTTTAAAACACTAGTAATTGCCTTTTTAATTGCAAAATATTCTTCGTTAATTTTTAGTTCTATTTTATCTAATGCTAGCTTTTCTAAAAACTGATATTTAAAATGAATTGTTTTATTTATAAGTGTTTCTGAATTCATTTTTAAAGATGAATTTGGGTATAAGTTATGCTTAAAAGCAGCAGTATAAATTAAAGGTGCACTTAAGTAATTTGTGATATTAAATTGTTGTGTGTTTAACAAAGTCCATTTATTATCTAATGGATAATTTTGCTGAACAAATAATTTTGGATCAGCTAAAAAGTAACCATCATTATAATCGAAAATAAATGTATTGATACTTAAATCTGTATAACCACTAGATAATGTAGCGTCTGCTAAATACCATTTATTGTTTAGTTTTACAGCGTTCCAAGAATGATTAGGAGATGATAATTTTTCGATATTAGTAGAGGTATTTCTACTGTAGCCATCTATAATTTTACATTCTATATTTGCAATTTCAGCCATTGTTTTAATAAGGTATGCATAGCCAGTACACATTGTTTTTTTATGCTTTAGTAATTTTTTATAGACTTTTTTAGAATATGCTTTGTTCCAACTTACATAAGAAATGCTATCTTTTTTTAATTTATTTCGATTTCTTGTAATTCTCTTATACATATAATAATCACCCTTAATGTTTTTGCAAACCCAAGTGTAAATTGCTCTAAATTTTTCTACATCTGTTTCTAATTTAGCAGTTAAATTATAGGTTAGTAAAGGAAGATTGTATAAATCTTCTCCATAAAATAATTGAGCTATATTGTCTGCTTTGTTGAAACTTATATTTTTAAAGTCTGATGTTTGACTTGTTATTTCTAGAGTTGTAAAAAGGAATGAAAAGATTAAAAAGTATTTCATACATGGAATATTACCTTAAGATTTTTTGTTAGACTTATAAACTTGTCTTACATCTACAGCACCCATTAACATATAAGAAGCTTCTTTAAACGTTACATTTAAGTTAATGTTGGTATTTGCATTTTTAGAATTTATTACTACTTTTTTAGTTTCATAACCTAAATAAGAAAAGATTAAAACATCTCCTTTTTTTAATTGTTGTGGAAATTTAAATTTCCCATCAAAATCTGTTTCAGTTCCTATATTTGTTCCTTGTAAAAGAATACTTACACCTGGTAAACCTCCAGAAATATCAGAGACAATTCCTGCAACAGTAATTTTAGAATTTTGTTGCTTTATCTTTTTTTTTATTGGTTTTTGCTGTGCATTTAAAGTGCTAAAAGTAAAAAAGGATAAACAAGCTAAACCAATACCACCAAAGAAGCTAAGCTTTCTTTTACTTTCCTTTTTCTTAGATAAAGTAGCAAACTGTTTCTTATTAAATTGTCCGCAAGTTTTATTATGAGTGTTTGTTTTAAAATAGCTAATAATTTCATTGGAAGACATTTTAGAAAAATCGATAACTTCTTTTTCACAAGAACCACAAAAGCCACCTTTTGTTGTTTTTTGAAAAGAATTAAAGTTTTCTAAACATGGTTGTTTAATTTCTAAGTTAATTTGAGTTTTCATAATATGTTTTTTAATAGTTACATACCAAACTTAGAGAGTAATTAGCGTTTACAAAACAGGTAATTAGTTAAGTAGGCTATTTTGCAAGGGAAGTTGTGCTTTTATTTAGGCAATAAAAAAACCTCTTTGCTTTCACAAAGAGGTTTTGGTATTTGTCTTATTCTATTTATACAGAACAGAGATTTTATTTACTTAATTAACTCGTAAGAACGCTTAATGAAGTTCGTTAAATCTTCACCATGTAAAAGGTTCTGAGATAATTTAGCTAAATCGAAAGCTTGAGAAATTAAATGTTTTTGTTCAGCTTCATCTTTACTATTTAAAATATTAGAAACTAACGGACTGTTTGTGTTAACAACTAAGTTGTACATGTCTGGAAAATTACCCATTCCCATCATACCACCTCCACCACCAGAAGCTTGCATTTCTTTCATTCTACGCATAAATTCTGGAACCGTAATAATAAACGGAGAAGAAGCAGAATCCATAGCTTCTAATTGTACCGTGTAAGATTTAGAATTTACAGCACCTTCAATAATTGGCTTTAAAGTAGTTTTTTCTTCTTCAGATAATTTAGAAATAACGTTATCGTCTTTCTTAATTAAGTTGTCTATATGATCTGCATCAACTCTAGAGAAAGTTACTTTAGCATCACCACCTTCTAATTTTTGCATTAAATGCGAAATAATAGGAGAATCTAAGATTAAAACTTCATAACCTTTTGCTGTTGCTTCTTGTATGTAACTATGTTGTGCTTCTTTATTTGCAGCGTATAAAATTACATGCTTACCATCTTTGTCTGTTTGAGAATCTTTTGTTTTTTCAACTAATTCATTAAAAGTAAAGTAAGAACCACCAACAGTTGGGTATAAGGCAAATTTTTGAGCTTTGTCGTAAAATTTGTCTTCAGACAACATACCGTATTCAATAATTACTTTAATGTCGTTCCATTTAGTTTCAAAATCTGCTCTGTCTTTTTTGAATAGAGAAGCTAATTTATCGCCTACTTTTTTAGTAATGTAACCAGAAATTTTCTTTACAGCACCATCTGCTTGTAAACCAGAACGTGAAACGTTTAATGGAATGTCTGGAGAATCGATAACACCTTTTAACATCTGTAAAAAGTCTGGTACAATTCCTTCAACATTATCTGTTACAAATACCTGATTTTGGTATAATTGAATCTTGTCTTTTTGCATATCCATGCTTTGAGATAACTTAGGGAAAAATAAAATTCCTGTTAAGTTAAAAGGATAATCTACATTTAAATGAATGTGGAATAAAGACTCTTCAAATTGTGTTGGGTATAATTCTCTGTAGAAGTTTTCATAATCTTCATCACTTAAATCTGCAGGAGCTTTTGTCCAAGCAGGTTCTGTGTTGTTAATAATGTTATCTACAGTAATTTTTTTATGTGGCTCTGTCGTTTCTTTACCTTCTGCATCTTTAGTAGTTGCTGGGGTAAACTCAGGATCGTTAATTTCTTCAGTTCCAAATTTAATTGGCACTTGGTTAAAACGGTTGTATTTGTTTAATAAACCACCAATTTTACTTTCTTCTAAAAAGTCTAAAGAATCTTCAGCAACATGTAAAATAATTTCTGTTCCTCTGTCAGACTTTTCATGTTCAACTAAAGTATATTCTGGCGAACCATCACAAGTCCAATGTGCAGCAGGTGCATCTTTAAAAGATTTTGTAATTAATTCTACTTTGTCTGCAACCATAAAAGCAGAGTAAAAACCAAGACCAAAATGCCCAATAATTCCAGCTTCATTGTCTTTATATTTATCTAAAAACTCTTCAGCACCAGAAAAAGCAATTTGGTTAATGTATTTTTCAACCTCATCTGCAGTCATACCAAGACCCTGATCTTTAATGGTAATTGTTTTAGCTTCTTTGTTTATACTAACTTCAATTTTAGCGTCACCTAATTCAGTATTAGCTTCACCAATAGCAATAAGGTGCTTTAATTTAGAAGTTGCATCTGTTCCGTTAGAAATTAATTCACGTAAAAATATTTCGTGATCTGAGTATAAGAATTTTTTAATCAGTGGAAAAATGTTTTCTACCGATACATTAATATTTCCTTTTGCCATTTTATGTACGTTTTGTTTAATTTATTATTTGTGATATTGAATAGGCAAAAAAAATACCAAACAATCTATTATGACAAGATGACAGAATTATAACATTTTAGACAGTATTACCATAAGCAGAAAATTTACTAATTTAGCCTGTTGAAACAAATAGCTAAAAATATACAAGATGTATAATTCGAAAATAATTGGACTTGGACATTATGTTCCTGAAAACGTTGTAACAAATGACGATTTAAAGGAATTTATGGAAACTTCAGATGAGTGGATTCAAGAAAGAACAGGAATAAAAGAAAGACGTTGGATAGATCCTAAAACAGGAGATACAACAGCAGTTATGGGAGCTAAAGCAGCTAGAATTGCAATAGAAAGAGCTGGCTTAACAAAAGACGATATCGATTTTATTGTTTTTGCAACTTTAAGTCCAGATATGTATTTTCCTGGTGGAGGTGTACAAGTACAAGATATGTTGGATATGCCAACAATTGGTGCGTTAGATGTACGTAACCAATGTTCTGGTTTTATTTATGCGATGTCTGTAGCAGACCAATTTATAAAAACAGGAATGTATAAAAACATTTTAGTTATTGGTGCAGAAAATCATTCTGGAGGTTTAGAAAAATCTACTAGAGGAAGAAACGTATCTGTAATTTTTGGAGATGGAGCAGGAGCTGCTGTATTGTCTAGAAGTGAAGAAGCAGGAAAAGGTATTTTATCTTCTCATTTACATTCTGAAGGAAAACATGCAAAAGAATTGGCTTTAGAAGGACCATCTACACAACGTTGGGTTCCTGAGATTTTAGAAGCAAATGATCCTGATGATGTTTCTTATTATCCTTACATGAATGGTCAGTTTGTATTTAAACATGCAATTGGGCGTTTTTCTGAAGCAATTATAGAAGGTTTAGAAGCAAATAATTTAAAGAAAGAAGATATTAATATGTTAATTCCTCATCAAGCGAATTTACGTATTGCACAATTTATTCAGAAGAAATTTCAATTATCAGACGATCAGGTTTTTAATAATATCATGAAATACGGAAACACAACAGCTGCTTCTGTAATTATAGCATTAACAGAAGCTTGGGAATTAGGTAAAATAAAAGAGAACGATTTAGTTGTTTTAGCTGCTTTTGGTAGTGGTTTTACTTGGGGTTCTGTAATTATACGTTGGTAATTTTACATTAAAATAGAAATTAAAAAGACTTGTGAAAACAAGTCTTTTTTGTTTTGTAGAAGTTTTACTTTAAGATTATCAGTTAGTTATTTAAAAATTGTAGTTCTAAAATAGTGTTAAATTTTTAAACTCTCTAAAATTATTGTTTAATATTTACGTACTTTTGTTAAACAATAAATCAACCCACTTATGAAATTACCTGCCTTTAAAATAATAGTTTTTGCTTTTGTAATATTAATTTCTCTAAATAGTAACGCTCAAAATTTTAGTGGTAAAGTAACTTATGTATCAAAATCTAAAATGGAGTTGGGTAATTGGGGAGCAAAATTAAGTGATGCGCAAAAAAAACAAATTGCAAATCGTCTTAAAAATAGATTAGAAAAAACCTATATTTTACGCTTTAATAAACAAGAATCTATTTTTAAAGAAGATGAAAAAATAGATGCCATTTCTGGCGCTACAGATTCTTGGGGAAGTTATTTTACCAGAGGAGAACAATATAAAAGTATTCAAGAAAATAAATTAGTTCAATCTCAAGAATTTTACGGAAAACGTTTTTTGGTGAAAGATAAATTATATAAAATAGATTGGTCTTTAGGAACTGCATCTAAACAAATTGGAAAATACACCTGTTACAAAGCAAAAGCATTTGTGCCATATTCAGAGTTAAAGTGGTTCGATTTTTCTTGGAGTGATATACGTTCTAACGACAAAGAAGAGAAACAAGTTGAAGAAAAAATGATTGTGGTAGAAGCGTGGTACACAACAGAAATACCTGTTGCCCAAGGGCCTGCAGAATATTGGGGTTTACCTGGTTTAATATTAGAAGTAAGTGCAGAAAACACAACACTTTTATGTACAGAAGTTATAATTAGTAAACAAGACGACGCAGGAATTGAAGCTCCCAATAAAGGAACAAAGATTACCAAAAAAGAGTATACTGCAACCATTAGAAAAAAAATGGTTCAAATGAGAAATAATAGAATGGGAAGAAGAGGTTAATATTTTTTTTATAGTTTTGGCATAATTAAATCACGCCACAAAAATGAGTAAAAAATATAAAATACTTTTACTATTATCTAATATTGCATTGTTTATTTCTGTTTTAAATATTTTCGCAAAATTTATTGTTTTTGAAAATACTATTACAAACGGAATTATCATTTTTATATTTTGTTTAGCCAATGTTGCAATAGCTATTAAAGCATCTATTGCAGCCGCAGAAAATAAATAAAACTACTACAAGCTACAAAATAAAAAATCCGAAGTATTTTACCTCGGATTTTTCAAATCAAATCAATTACTTAATGAAAACAAAGTAATTATCTAAAAGACGATAGAAAACTGTTTTTGTTTCAGTAATTATTAAAATAAAGTAAAAAATAATATGAGCAAAAAAACTTTAGTTATTGGTGCTTCTTTAAAAGCAGAAAGATATTCTAACAGAGCAATTAAAAAATTAAAAGCAAATAACATAGATGTAGTTGCTATTGGTTTAAGAAAAGGAATTGTTGCAGAGGTTTCTATAGATGTAGAAAAAGTAGAATATAAAGATATTGATACTGTTACTTTATATTTAAATACACAAAGACAAGAGGAGTACTATAATTATATTATTGCTTTAGCACCTAAAAGAGTTATTTTTAATCCAGGTACAGAAAACATGCCGTTTGTAAAGATGTTAAAAGAAAATAATATTGAAAGTGAAATTGCGTGTACTTTAGTTTTATTGGCTACAAATCAATATTAAATAAACAGTAGTTAGTAAATTTAGATAACCATTATTCTACTGTAAAAACAGTACCTGGTTTTGCTAAAGCAACATTTTTAAAAACAGTGTTTGCTTCTTTTTGAAATAAAGAAGTATCTGTGTATCTACCAGAATAGTGCCCAAGAATTAGTTTTCCAACATTTGCCTGATCTGCAATTTTAGCAGCTTCAATAGAAGTAGAGTGTTTAGTTTTTTTAGCCAAATCTTTTCTGTCTTCTAAAAAGGTAGCTTCATGGTACAATAAATCTGCCTCTTTAATAATAGGTACAATGTCTGGTTTATAGCTTGTATCGCTACAAAAAGCATAACTTAGAGGCTTTTTAGGATCTATTGTTAGTTCTTTATTAGAAATAACCTCTCCAGAAGTTAAAGTAATATCTCTACCAGCTTTTATGTTTAAATAATCTGCTTTATCAATTTCTGGATATCCGCTAATATTTAACATGTTTAGCTTTCTTGGTTTCTCTTTTTCTGTAAATAAATAACCGTTGGTATAAACTCTGTGCGTTAAAGGAATTGTTTTTACAGTAACTCTATCATCTTCATAAATAAGCTCACTTTCTTTAGAAGATAATTCATGAAAAACCATATTAAATTTTGCATGAGACTCAGATATTTTTAGCATTTGTAAAGTTGCTTTTTTAATACCTTTAGGACCAAAAATATGCATTTCTTTTTCTCTGCTTAACATACCGTAAGTAGATAATAAGCCAACCAAACCATAAAAATGATCTCCGTGTAAATGAGAAATAAAAATATGGTCTATTTTAGAAAAACCTACTTTATATTTTCGCATTTGACGTTGCGTACCTTCACCACAATCTACTAAAAAATGATTGTTGTTAATTTCTAAATATTGTGAAGTTGGAAAAGCGTTTACACGTGGTGTTGCAGAGTGGCAACCTAGTATAGTAAGATTTATCATTTAATAACAAAACGTTTAGAAATTACTTTCTTGTTGTTTTGAATGCTATAAATGTACATTCCTGTAGCTAAATCGTTTTTATAAAAAGGAATACTGTTTTTACCAGTTTTAACCTTATAAGTTTTTTTGAAAACAGTTTTTCCTAAAACATTTCTTACAGTTAATATTACTGAAGTGTCTACAGAAGATTTAAAAGTAACTTTAGTAGAAGTTGTGAATGGGTTAGGAGCAGTAGATAGATTTTCTACAGATTTATCTTGTGAAAAACCTATAAAAGAAACCGATAAAAGTAAAATAAAAAGTAATTTTTTAACCATTAAGTTGCTTTTTTAAAATCCTAACTCTCTTTCTATTGCTTCCATTTCTAAAATATCTTCTGCTTCTTGTAAAGTAGGAACAATATTTAGATTTTCTGGAAAATCATCTACATTAATAGACGAATTAATAACTACAAATGATGTGCCATTTTGTTGTTTTTGTTCGGCTATATTCAAAAATAGCAAAAAATCTTTATTATTTACGTTAATATCTTCAGAAATATGAAGTATTAAGTGTTCTTTTTCTAATTTATTTACTTTATCATCTAAAGAATTTTGAAACTCTTTTAAAGAATTTTCATCAGAAGAAATAAGTGTGTAAGTGTCTTTTTTTGTAATAAGCATTTTATCTTTTTATTTGTTGTGCCAATAAATAAATAACTGCCATTCTTACTGCAACTCCGTTTTCTACTTGGTTAAGAATAATAGAATCATTAGAATCTGCAACGTCACTTGTAATTTCTACACCTCTATTTATTGGTCCTGGATGCATTATAACAATTTTCTTTCCAAGGTTGTCTAAGATATCTTGGTTTATTCCAAAAAGTTGTGTGTATTCTCTAGTAGAAGGAAAGTACTTAATATCCATTCTTTCATGTTGCACACGTAAAACATTGGCAACATCACACCATTCTAAAGCTTTCTTTAAATTTGTTTCTACTTCTACACCCAAACTTGCTATGTGTTTTGGTATTAAGGTTGTTGGCCCACAAACTTTAACTTTTGCACCTTGTAATTGCAATGCAAAAATGTTTGACAATGCAACTCTAGAGTGTAAAATGTCTCCTACAATTACAATTTTTTTACCTTTTACAGAACCTAGTTTTTCTCTTATGGAATAAGAATCTAATAAGGCTTGTGTTGGGTGTTCATGTGTACCATCTCCAGCATTTATAATTTTTGCGTCTACATGTTTAGATAAAAAAACGCCTGCACCAACATTACCATGTCTCATAACAACAATATCTACTTTCATAGCTAAAATGTTGTTTACGGTATCTATTAAAGTTTCTCCTTTTTTTACAGAAGATTGGCCTGCAGAGAAATTAATAACATCTGCAGAAAGTCTTTTTTCTGCAAGTTCAAAACTTAGTTTTGTTCTTGTACTGTTTTCAAAAAATAAATTGGCAATAGTAATATCTCTTAAAGAAGGTACTTTTTTAATTGGTCTGTTAATTACTTCTTTAAAATGATCTGCAGTTTTAAAGATAACATCAATATCATTAGGTTTTAAGTATTTTATACCCAATAAATGTTCTACGCTTAATTCTGACACATCAAAGTTTTTAAGTTAGATATTTGTTTATTTTTCTTCATCTTTATTTTTAAAATCTTGCTTACAGATTATTTAAGTTCTAAAAAAACAGCGTCTTTTTTATGAGTCTCGTTCCAAGTTACTAGAACTCTTTCTTCATTAATAGCATCTACTTGTCTACCTCTGTAATTTGGCTGAATTGGTAAGTGTCTACTAAAACGTCTGTCTATTAAAACCAATAACTCTATATTTTCTGGTCTTCCGTAAGATTGTATTGCAGTTAATGCAGCTCTAATACTTCTTCCAGAGAATAAAACATCATCAATAATAACTACTTTTTTGTCTTCAACAAGAAAGTTCATTTTAGTAGTTTCTGCTGCTAAAGGCGTATCTTTTCTTCTAAAATCATCTCTATAAAATGTGATGTCTAAAAGACCTAACTCTAAGTTTTTAATATTGTAATCTGTTTTTAATAAGTTAGCTAGTCTATTGGCCAAATAAGAACCTCTAGGTTGCAGGCCTATTAATACAGTATTAGAAAAATCATTATGGTTTTCAATTAGCTGACAAGCTAATCGATGAAGAATAATTTCAATATCTTTTGAGTTAAGTAAGGTTTTTCTGCTCATAAGAATGCTATCAGTTTAGGATGATAGTTATTGAAAATCAAAATTAGCGTAAATTTATGTATGCACAAAATAATTAGAGACTAAATAAAATAAGTGTTTTTTGTTAATTAAATTGTTGAAAACAAAAAACACAGTTCTACCTGAAATAAAAGAGTTGCAGTACCTTTATTATATAATTCAAATATCATAGTTATGTCTCTATTAAAATTTGAATCCATGCTTAAAACCAACAATATTTATTTTTTTGATTTGGTTGAGTTTGAGGAAATCATTGTACATTATTTAGATACCGGTAAAACATCTTTAGCTAAAAAAGCAATAAAATTGGGGTTAGAACAACACCCAGCTTCTATTGATTTAAAACTTTTGATGGTAGAGTTGCACCTAACTGAAAATGAGATTGATAAAGCTACAAAATTATTAAAAAGAATTGAGTTAGAATCGCCTAATAACGATGAGGTTTTTATTCAAAAAGCAACTATAAATTCTAAAAAAGGTTTTCATAAAGAAGCAATTTTAGACTTGCAAAAAGCACTAGATTTAACAGAAGATAAAATAGATGTTTGGTCTTTAATGGGAATGGAATATCTGTATTTAGACGATTTTAAAAATGCTAGAATTAGCTTTGCAAATTGTATAGAAGCAGATTATGAAGATTATTCTGCGCTTTACAATATTGTGTATTGTTTCGATATGCAGCATGAACATGAAGAAGCTATTAAATATTTAGATGCTTATATAGATATTAATCCATATTGCGAAGTAGCGTGGCACCAGTTAGGAAGACAACATTTTGTCTTAGAAAATTATGAGGAAGCCTTACTTTCTTTTGATTATGCAGTTTTAATTGATGAATCTTTTTTAGGAGGTTATTTAGAAAAAGCCAAAACTTTAGAGCAATTAGGCAATTACCAAGATGCAATAGATAATTATTTAATTACTTTAGAATTAGACGATCCTACTGCGTATGCGTACATAAGAGTTGGAGAGTGTTATGAGAAAATAGATAAGTTAGAAACGGCAATATCTTATTACAAAAAAGCAGTTCATGAAGATCCTTTATTAGACAAAGGATGGGTTTTGTTAACAAACATATATTTTAACCAAGAAAACTACCAGAAAGCAGCTTATTATTTAGCGAAAGCTTTAAAAATAGATGATGATAATGCTTTGTATTGGAGACGTTATGCCGAAATTAATTTAAAACAAAGTTTTTTTGAAGAAGCTGTTAGTGGTTTTAAAAAATGTTTAGAATTAGGAGATAATTCTCCAGAGATCTATATAGGATTAACAGACGTTTTATCTTTTTTAGGCGAGTTTAATGAAGCTTTAAGAATACTTTTAGAATCTCAGAAAATATATAAAGATATTGCAGAGGTAGAGTACAGGTTCGT
>TARA_R110002049_G_C9175328_1_pt1 | contig 13254 bp, 20 predicted proteins | sample TARA_R110002049 | Tara Oceans TARA_R110002049 (sample SAMEA4396941) | marine metagenome | biome: Polar Biome; feature: [SRF] surface water layer (ENVO:00010504); material: water (ENVO:00002006), including particulate matter (ENVO:01000060) such as... | depth 5 m | reverse complement strand
CCGGCTTTAACAATGACGCCAACAATGACGCCAACAATGACACCAACATTAACACCCACAGTATTTGAACCATTCCCATATGGAGATATTCCCGGAGGCGGAGGATACAGACCAAGGAAATGGAGAGCACCGAAAAGATTAAGAGTAGCAGCATCAAGATATAAACCAAGTTTAGTTGGATTGACTACAGGATTTACAATCTCAAAGGCGCCTGGATTTGTTACAGGATTAGGAATTAGATATGCAGTTGAACCAAAAAAGAAGAAAAAGAAGAAGAAGAAGAGAGGTAAGAAAAAATGATAACCGAACCACAACAACATGAAGATAATGAAGCACCAATGCCATTCTTTCAAAAGCCAGTGGCAGATGATAGCCTTGGGTCATTACAGTATCAATTAAATAATGAAAATATTATTAATAATATTATCAGAGATCTCAAAAAAGAAATACAAGTTATAGATCATAACGGCAAAGTAATATGGATTCCAAAGCCAGGAACAACAGCACTGATCAATGAAGAAGGATTAGGGAACATAGTAAGTACATTGAAAAGCCGATTGAATAAAGTAATAGCACTATCAGACATAGAACAAGAAGTTATTGAAAGTATAGTACATGATATTCACGAAGATCTAACAGATGATTTCTATTTCAATTTTGATGCATACCAAATTAAAGATCTGCCTACAGCTTCAATGATAATAAGTATAGTGACAGATACAGTATATGCAACATTTAGAAAAGGACATCAAGGAAATTATATGAAATTACTAAGAAGTATGCACAGTATTCAAGAAATTCAACAAGGAGGAGTTAGAAGACAAACTCAACAAGGAGGACAAGAAGACATATCGGGGAGAATCTCAGGAATGTTATTCAATAAAAGAAGATAGTGGGAGAGGCATATATATACCTGGGAATTGTAATGTTTGGATTGCTTTACATGATAATAAAAGCAATGAGTGGGACAGAAGAACCATTCTGGAAAGCATTATTAGCAATACCTCTTAACTTAATAGTAGTAGCAATGATTCAGATTGCATCATTACTAATAGCAGCAGATCATCCAGGATTAACAAACGTGATCTCAATTCTTGATGCATTATTTATAGGGTCAGTAGTAATATTAATACCAACAGTCATATTGTTGTTCTGTTACATTATGTATAAAGTTATAGATTCAATATTCAATTCAAGGAAGAAAAGAGATAATGATTGGGAGAAATGGCAAGATTGAAAACTAAACTGGCTAAAGTTCCAATAAATGTATGGGAAGATGCCAGAAACACAGCGCTTAAGTTTGGACACAAGTCAGCAACAGACGGGTTCGATATCATGAGAAAACTTAGGAACGGTGAATGGGAACTCAAAAGAGTAAAAAAGAAAGGGAGAAATAAAGATCAGATGTATCTAATAATGAATAAATAATGGCTTCAACAGATAATATGTTTGCAATGATTGGATTTTTCGTAGCTGGATTAATTATACTAGTTATGGCAGTGTTATGGCAAGGATTTGCAGGAGTTGAAGAGTTATGGTCACAACCAGATGTGAGCCAAGGAATCAAAGAAGATGTACAATCATTCGTTGATAATTGGGATTTCATAATGGTATGCATATATTTCTCAGCACATTTATCAATATTAGGACTAGCATTCTTACTCAGGTCACACCCAGTAATATACGTATCATCAATAGGAATATCAATATTATTAGTACTAATAGCAGCACCATTAAGCAATTCTTTCGCAGACATATTAGCTAACCCAACATTCGCAGGAGTCTCAGGAGATTTTACAATGATGGCATATATATTCTCAATGTTACCAATGTTTGAATTTATTTGGGCAATATTAACAATGGTGTTCCTATTTGGATTCGCCAGGTCAGAGGGGTTCGCATAATGAAAAAATTTATAGTTTTAGCTTTAATAGTTGTAATGATCAGTAGTTTTGCAAGTGCAGACCTAACAACCGATCTTAAATTATATTACACATTTGATGATGTAGACCTTACAGGATCAAACCCAGATGATATGACAGTTAACGCAAATGATGGAACTACCAACGGAGCAACAACAGGCGTAACAGGAATATTAAATCAAGCATTTGAATTTGATGGTATAAATGATAAAGTTTCTGCAGATAGTGTGATCGCAGATGTAGATCTAACAGTAGCAGGAGATGTTTCAGTAAGTGGATGGTATTATATTCCAACCGGATCAGCAATTAGTTATCAAGGGTTTGGAGTTGATGGATCATGGAACAATTATTATTCATGGATTACGTCATCAGGTTATATAAGAGGTAATATGAGGGGTCAAGCCGGTGCTTGGACAGCTCCAACTGATACTACAGGATGGTCAAATGAATGGGTTCATGTAGTAACTGTAAAGGATGGATCCACAATGTATGTGTATATAAATGGAGCTTTAGCAGTATCAGGAACAGGTTTAAGCTTGGAAATACTTGCGACCAGTTTTGATATAGGATGGAGGCATAGTGATGCATATGCATTTGAGGGTAAGGTTGATGAATTTGGAATCTGGAATATGGCACTATCACTTTCAGAAATAAGTTTATTATATGGGGGAGGAAGTCCATGTCCATATTCATTATTTGCAACAGATTGTGTAGGCACACCAGACCTAACAACAGATCTAGAGTGGTATTATTCTTTTGATGATGCAGACTTGACAGGTTCAGACCCAGATGATATGACAGGCAATGGATATGATGGGACAACTGTTGGAGCTACAACAGGAGTAACAGGAATATTAGCACAAGCTTTTAGTTATGATGGAGTTAATGACTGGGTAGATACAAATTATAATACAATTAGTTCAGAAAATACTTATTCATTTTGGGTTAAAACTAGTACTACTGCCTCCAATGGAAATATCTTAGGAGTAGATGGTAATGACAGATTACAAATTGCAACTAATTTAGGTGGAGTAGATGGTAAATTTAGAATTTATACAAAAGAGAGTAATTCAATAGTCACACGAGCATATTTTACTGAACCAAGTTGGAATGATGATGATTGGCATCATATAGTTATAGTTTATGATACTCAAGCAACTGGAGATTTAACAACTTATTTTGATGGAGTTTCAAGTGTAGTATCTTATGATTTTCACTTAACTGAGTCACCTTATACTCTAACTGGAGATTATTTTATTGGTGCTAATAATAGAAATGATGGTACTGCTAATTCATTACTTGCAGCTACCATTGATGAAGTGGGGGTTTGGTCATCATTATTAAGTAGCGGTGATGTAAATTTAATTTATAACGCGGGAGCAGGATGCCCATATTCATTATTTGCATCAGGATGTTCAGCACCAATAGGAGGGAACTCATTAAATATCTCTACTTCAAACCCAGCTAATGGCACTCAATTCAATACAGAATTACTTAATATTAACCTTACAGCTAATGCCTCACTAACTTTTGACGCAAACTTATATATCAATGGAGTACTAAACCAAACAGCACAATATCTTACAGGTGTAGATGTATTTGTAGATTTTGATGTACCATTCTTAAACACAACAGAAGCAACTTTTACTTATGAAGTTAGACTTAATACAACTGATACAAGTAAAAATACAACCATAAACTCGTTTCATATTGATAATGTATTCCCACAAATTACATGGACTACACCTAATAACCTTAATACAACAGTAATAGCTGAAACACTTCTATCAAACATATTATTACAAGATCCTAACATGTTTTCATACTTATACAATATAACTCGACCTAATGGGACACAATATTATACAAGCTCAAACGCTACATTAACAGGATTAACAAATTATACAATAAATGATACAGTAAGTTTTGTAGGAGAACAAGGAGCATTCAATGCATTCGCAGAAGTATGTGATGGACACACTGACCAGAATATCACAATTGATAGTGTACTAATTAATAATGTGACACTAGAAGTAGAGGATGAAGGAGATTCAATCAATGTTTCAATGCTTGATGAAGAAGACACAATGTCAGTATCTTATATTGAAGAACCAGATAAGGTTTCTTTTGGGTTTGTAAGTGATACCACTACATCAACCGAAGAGTTCATAGTAGAATCAAATCATTATATTCATATCCTAGATGGATTAACTCAGTATGAAGGACATCTAGTAATGGGGAAAAAGTGGATGGATTTTGAGACTGATGATCTGTCATCAGTTCACATAGTAAGATTAACAGATTATTCAGTACAAGTAACAGTAACAAAGTTGACAAGCACGGATGAATGGGATTTTGAAAGTATTGGAGAATTAAATTGCCGGAACCAATCAAGATCTTTTCTTGTTCATGTGCCTACTACAAGTAATAACAGTCAAGTATTATCAGGAGACTTATCACCATATCTACTTAATGTAAGTATGGATCCAGCATATTATACCTCAGCGAATGCAACCCTATACTGGAATGGGACTGGATACCCAGCAACAGCAACCAATACGTCAACACATTTTTACTTCAATTATACAGTAACAATACCACCATTAATGAATGATACAAACGTAACATATTATTGGAACTATTATTTAGGGACTACAGAGTTTAACACCACTAGCGAAAATACAACAGTATATTCACCAAGGATAAGTAATTGTACAGACAATCCCACTCAATGGGTAAGGTATGATATCAAAGATGAAACGTTTGAAACACTATTAAACGGATCAATTACCTTCCTATTTAATTATTATAACGGAGCATATACTAATAATTTTAATGGATTAATGACGGATAACTCCACATTTCCGATCTGTATGTATCCAAGCTGGGGGAATTTCAGCACAGATGCAACAATACAATACCAAACATCAGAAGCAGGATACACATCAAGAGAATACCAAACTACCGGATTTGAAGTTTATGAAAGTAACAGAACAGTAGATTTATTCCTACTTGAAGGAGCAACAGACATAACATTTCATATCATAGATGATTCAGATAATAACCTACAAGGAGTAACAGTAGAAGCATACAGGTATAGGATCTCAACAGATTCAGATGTATTAGTTGAGACAGAAGCGACAGATGCAGAAGGTAAAATAATACTGAACTTAGCATCAGGAACTACATTTTATAGTTTCAAAATCTATGACGCTGAAGGAACATTAAAGATTTCAACAGCAAGATTCAAATTATTTAGTACCGAATATGAATATATAATCCAAGAAGGAAGAGAAAACCCGTTAGCAACAAGATCAAACATACTTAATGCACTAACTCAAAGTATGACCTATAATGTTAATGGAAACAATTTAATAAATTATACATACAATTATACAGGAGAATTAGTTAATCAATGGTGTTTTACAGTAGTAGCAAATGCAACAACATATAATTCACAATGTAGTAACAACTCAGCAGGAGAGTTCAATTATACAATTACACAATTTAATCTGTCATACGTGGCAGCAGTAATAGCATACACAAATGAATCAGATTATGTAGTAAAAGTATTAGATATAAACACAAACACGCAACTTAAAGATGTATTCGGGAACACTAACACATTATTTATAGCACTAATTATGTTCCTAACAATAGGGATGATCGGATTGATGAGCGCAAATATAGCAATAATACTGAGCGTGTTAGCATTGATAGTTATAGGATTGTTTAACTTATTACCATTTTCAAGCACATGGATAGCAGGAGCAATAGCACTAGCACTAGGATTATTATGGGTGGTGAATAAAAGATGAAATTATCAGATATAGTAATAGTTTTATTATTAATGAGCGGATTAGTAGTAGGAACATACACACTGATTAATGAATTAGCAGATCCAGCTACAGGGTATAACATAACAGTAGATCAACAATACCTAGAAACATTCGATAAAACAACACAATTATCAAACAATATATCAGCAAGTTATGAAACATTAATAGCATTACCAAGTTATTCTAGTTCAAACTTTTATATAATCTCATTAGTGCCAGAAGCATTAAGTCTTATGAAAGACTTCTTAACATTACCATTCGTTACAGCCAATAGTATGGTGCAAGGAGTTACAGCTCATTTAGGATTACCAGGATGGATAACATCAACATTCCTAGCAATAATGTGTGTGGTATTAATATTCTCGTTTGTAACATTGATATTGAGGTTTACATCATGACGTATCCAATGCCAGCAAATCTAACAACAATTGAACTAATACTAGGATATACCAATACAGTAACCCAAGGTTATTTTGGAATGGGGATAATGTTAGCATTATATGTGATAGTTATGATAAACCTTAAACTAAGGGGAGAACCGCTGCCTGACGCAATGTTAGTGGCAGGATGGTTTACTTTGATACCTTCAGCATTATTGTTGCTCTTAGGGCTCTTAAATGGGGCACAAATGTTTGTGGTAATTGTGATGACATTAATTCCATTACTGTGGAGTTACGCATCTAAAAGCCAATAGTTAACTGTTCTTTATATATATTTTTTAGTTTTAATTTTAATAAATGGATATAATTCTAAATATAAATGGCTCTACACTTCGGGTTGGAGGTGATTTACATGTTAGGTGGCGTTGATAAATGGGTAGCTGGCTTTTTGAGCTTAGGTATCTTTTGTACAGTAGCAGCAGTTGTTATCGGAGCAATTCGAGATACACAAGTAGCTGACTCTTCAGCATATAATGCAAGTAATAATGCATTAACTGCAGTTGGTAATATTACAACTCAATTCGGTACCGCAGGAACATTAGTTGGTTTAGGTATTTTAGCTTTAGCAGCAATTGTGATTGTAGGTTATTTCGGATTCGGTAGACGAAATTAAGTAACAAAGTAAGTCTTGCCCGACTATAAAGGGCACATCTTATACTATGTTTCAAAATTATAATTATCAAAATAAAATTAAGAAGAATAAACCTTGGTATAAAAAACCAGAGTCATATTCAATTAGTGAACAAGCTCAAGGAGATAGATAAATGCCATTAAAGAAAACAAAAAGCGGTTGGAAAGTTATATCATACATAACAGGAAAACCATCAAAGAAAATATACAGATCTAGAGCAGCAGCAGAAATTGCATCAGCTACTTCTAAAAGAAGAAGTAAAAGAAAGAGATCTAGTTCTATCAAATACTAACATTCTAAGTGGTTCGCTTGGATGCCTCGCTTTGCCCGCATCTCATTCAACCTATACATCTAGTTTCGGGCAAGGCACTTTTCTAAATTTCTAATCACAAAGTTCTAATCCTTAAGCTAATGAATGGGATTTTTTTTATTACTTCTGTCTGGGGGTTTGGGGGGGGACAAGCCCGCCCCAAGAGATAAACACTTAAATAGATAAGAGATCTAGTTAAGTCATTTACAGCGAAATGGTAAATAATCATAATTCTATATTCTATTAGTTAGTACGCCATTTTTTAATTTCTTATTTAATTCTATTTTTAATTTCTTATTCTATTTTTAATACACTACCTAATCTTTCTGACACCTACATATATATATTTATATCAACACACATATATAAAGAGAGGTTTAAGCTCAAAAACCTCACTTATTCTATTTTTTAATACACTACCTACTATAATCTGGGACATACATATATATATTTATATCAACACACATACATAAAGAGAGAGAGAGTACTACTATATGATGTACACACATATTTATATACAATAACAATTTACCCCTAAACATGGTAACTGAAAAGCCAATGGCACAAAAAAGAGATTTTTACTCAGTAAGGAGGCAAGCAGTAATGAGCATTGCTGAATGGTTGAATGGTGGGATTAGCAGAAAACAAATATATCTTAAGGTAGCATTAAAATATGGATATGGAAAGAGTTTTTGTGATGAGATGATTCAACTACATATAGACATACAAGAAGAGACAAAGGATGAATGAACCACACCAAGAGATAAGGAATAGAGATCAAATCTTAGGAGATTATCTAATGGAATTAGCCTATACAGTTGGAAGGCTAGAGATTAGAATTGATACGTTAGAAAAACTGGAAAAGCATAATCAGAAACTTCCTTAGATAATTATTGGTCAGGTTTTGATTTACCTCTTTTCCAGATCACCTCACAAACATTTAAGGAAGCTGAATAGAATGGCCGTACCAAAATATAAAGACGAAGAACAATGCATTGAGATATGTAAAAACTCCAATAAAAGATGTAGATTACCTAGACTTACAGAGAACTATTGTAATATACATAGGAGAATGAGAGGTATAAGAATAAAGTGGACTGGAAAAATAGATTAAGAAAAATGATTGAAGCATTTAGGATTCAAACATTTCAATATGATAATGCATATGATAGAGGTTATATCTATGCGATGATAGTAAATATGGTAATGATTACCTTATTTAGTGCGGTTCTTAAGAAGTGGTGGCATATACCAATTTTTATTGTATCATTAATGATAGTTGAATATCTAGGGAGGGTTTACGTATGGCATTCGAACAATTAGGAGTAAGTAGTGATATTTTTTCACAAGGATTACAAGGAGGAATCTTTTTTATTAAAATAGCAGCTTTCGGAGTGGGATCGTTAGCAGTAGTATATGTGATATACAAATTATTCTTTGAGTATTATATCTCTATAACATTACTAAAACCAATCGGGACAAAAGCTTTTGCGTGGAGTAATGATAGAGCAAAAATTATTACAGATAAAAATGATGGAACCAGGCAGTTAATATTAATGAAAGAAAGAGATGGGAAAGATAGAATCACTTCCCCAGTACCAGGCCCCGCATTTAAAGGGAAAAAAGGAAAGGCAGATCATTATATGCTTTCGTTAGATTCAAATTTTCAACTACAACCTATTACAGTTAATCATGTAGCAGATGAGATGGCCGGAAACCCATTCTGTAAATTACACCCAGAAGATAGGAAGTGGTGGGCAAGAAAGGAAGATAAAAGAAGAAATGAAAAGTATGCAAAGCAAGATATGCTCTCAAAGTATTTACCCTCAATGGTAGTAATCTTTGCATTCGTAATAACATTCTTTATAGCTTATTTTGGATTCAGTCATTTAGGAGAAGGAATGAGTAGATTAGCTGGAGAATTTGGAAATGTAGCAGCACAATGTTCAGCATTCTAAGATGAAGGCAGAAGGATATACAGAAATAGCATATAGTACTAAGGTTCAACAAGAGATAGCTCAGCAAATTAAATTGTCTAACTGGCTTAAGCTATTTCTTGTTTTGTCTTTTTTACTTGCGATCTTTATGATGTTTTTAATATATACAAAAACCGGGATAATAGGAACATATCTGGCAAGAGCAATATGTTAAAGGAAGATTATATAGTAGCAATAATAGTATTGATAGCTTCAACAGTGTTATTTTTATTAGATCCAAGTTGGGATACAGTCCAATTTGTAGTAACGATGATAGTATTATTTTGTGCAATGTTGTGGTTGAAAGAAATATTGGAGAAATGAAATGGGAATAAAAAGATATAAACTGGATGAATTTAAAGAACTAAAGGTAAAGGTTATTCGTTTAAAGCGGAGAGTAATATATACACAACTCATATTACTTGTTTTTTTTGGACTTCTAATTATACAGGATATTATGCATGGCTGTTAAACAAGAACCTTTTGTAAGGTATCATGAAGAAAAGCAAGTAGATAGTTTTGCTATTAGATTATCTAAAGATGGATCTGAAAGGGAACTATTAGAAAAGGCAAAGAAGATATTAGAACAAACCAAAGACTCAACCGCAATTAAGCAGTTAGCTTGGATTGGCGCAGAAGTTATACTTGACCAAAAAATTAAGAGATTAATTGACAACGTTACGAATAACCGTAGAAAAAATAAAAGACTAGGCATCATAGATTTTGATTAAATCATTACAAAGGTAATTGCTTTTTGGAAAAAAAGTGATACTTTTGTTTTGGTTAGGTCAGATTCTACAATACAAGATATTGAATGAGTACATTACTGGAGTTAGGGTTCCCCAAGCTTATACTTCTCCTTAAGAAATCTCAAGGTACACAATTGACAATAGGGATGCCATTCATCCCTAGTATTGAAATGTTCTTTACACTTCAGGCATCTTCGCTGATATTTGAATAGTTTGTTCATCCTTCCTCCGTATGTCCAAGAACTGGTCATCAATTAACCCCTTATCAGGGGTTAGTATAGTATTATTGGCGCTGGGTTTGGCCCAAACTCTAAGAGATTCCCTGCTATAGCCCAGTAATTCTGCCAATTCACGATGTTTAAACAGTTTTCTGCTAGTAACTAATCTATATAATCTTAAATATCTCTCTTTCCATACATTTTTTTTAATTTCAGGAGTAGATGCGAGAACAAGACCTTTCTTTGTCCGATAACTATGCTCATTAAGAGGATAGAAGTTCTTGAAAGTGATCTTAAAGCTCGCAGACTTAGGATAAACATACTTAATCCCACTATTACCTATTGTATAACCTATCTTAGACTTATTAAAGAACTTAACATGCCCTCTTTCACGGCTCCACTTACCATTATCCCTCTTATAAGGCAAATAGTACACGTGGAACACACCAGAGCATCTATGTTGGGTTATATACTTGTCCAGGTCCCACATGCTTGGTAATACTATGAATATGAACAGATTTTTCTGCCTAATCTCATTTAATAGCTCAACTATCTCCTTATTTACCTTGGATAAGCTCGCACGACCAGCCAAACCCCGAAATGCTTCATCAAAAACGATAGCCTCGTATTTCTCAGCGTTCAAAATGGCAGATCTGAACTGATCAGGGGTAAAACAAATCTGATCTAAAGTTAAACGGCCCTTAGAAACAAAATATGCAATCTGTTGAGCCAAAACTGACTTACCACAACCAACCTCACCATCAATCACATATAAAAAGTCCCAATCTTCCTTGATAAGATCTTGAGCGGACGTTAAATTGTTATGGAGGATCCCATCCATCCAATAATAGGAGTCTCCGCATGGAATCTTAATCATATCATCGCCCCAGCAGCCTGTTCACCCTTTTTCATAAGCAATCCCTTCTTATCCATCATCGCTCGGAGCACAATCTCCCATTGAATGAAGTTATCATACACCCTACGAGTTCTAAGCTGAGGATTAAAGTGTAAAACAGTCTTCTCACATGATTTTAAGAGTAAATTCTGTTCTTTTTTCTCTGATTCCTTCATAAAAGGTGTTAGCTCTATATATATATTAAGTAAAGAAGTCCACCAAGTGTCTAAGTCCTGTTCTCGCCTTGCAGTATTGCAATGCCAAAGCTCAAAATTGATTCTACCCAAGGTAGAGATCCCCATATCATAAGCAGCAGGATCTGTATAGTCGTTCGCCATAACATATACTAACTATATTTTGTTATATATGCATTTGTTTACACAATCATGAATATATTTATATATTTAAACTGTTTTCCAGAATATAAATGGCTAAAGGGCAACTTTCTACATCAGAGAAATTAGCTTCCAAGAATCCAGCGCAAAGAAGAGCAGGACAAAGGGAAGCAGCAGCCATGAGTTCTTCTAAACGTTCAAAAACTGTTTCAAAAGCTAAAAATATTTCTAAAAGAGGATACAGTGGTACAGTTTCTCCATCGGAAGTCAAGGGGCCTACCGAAACACAAATTCAAGCGGCACAAACTAAGACAGCCAGCCTCACAATTAGCACCAAGGCATCGCCAACTGTGCAGGCACCAACATTACAATCAAAGAAAGAAGAGATACAATCATTTCAACAAGTGACTGAATATCAACAAGCACAATTAAGAGAAAAAGAAAGAGCACAAATAACCACTAGAAGATATGATCCCAAAACTGGGATGACAACTTACAAAGCAGAAGCAGGGTTCTCAACAAAGGGAAGACAGCTAGCAGGTTTGAAGTCAGAGTATATTAATATTGAAGATACACCCAAGAGTTTACAACCAACCTCAACTAAAAAAAGATCTAAATGGAGTAACACTGCTTCAGCTGCAGTGGCAGGAAAATATGCGCCAATTGATTGGGGAAAAGTAGGAGAAGGTGTAGAGAAATACACCCCTGGGAAGTTAGGAACTATGGCGGCTACTGCAGTTTATGGACTAGGTGCCGCACCACTAGTAGCAGTGCAAGGCTTCAAATCAGCCGCAGCAGCAGGAGGAAAAATAGTACAAGGCTTCGAGAAAGCTTCAGCATATGTTAAGGTTGAAACACTAGGCGGAAAATTAAGAAGGGGAACCGATGCTAACATAATAACAAGAACACTAATTGGGGCAGCGTTCCCATTCACAACAGCACCAATGATAAAAGGTGTAGTTTCTAAAGAAGAAAGAGGTTTGTTAAAAACTGCAAAAGTTCAAGAGATCGGAGCTCAGCAAGAAGCAGAAATGAGAGCTAGCCAATCAGGGGTACAGAAAGGAGTATCATCATTTGTGCCAGGAGGAACTGGATTTTTTGCACCAGAAAAAGATTTTAAACTAGGAGTACAAACTAAATTAGTATCAGAAGGATATTCAGAGGCCCAGGCAGAAGCCGGGGCAACAGCATTAACCAGACAAAGAGTTTATGGTCAGACTGGAGAAGTCTCAGCCGCAATAGCTGCAGAATTGACAGGAGAATTAGTTGGTGGAGCATTAATAGGTAGAACTTTCAGAGGGATTGGAATGACCATGGGATCTCCGAAGGCAACACAATATGCAATAAGTAAAAAATTACTACCAGGATTTGCAGTAGCAGGTGCCATGGAGGCTTCAGTACAATACGGGGCTGAAAAACAAATAAGAAAAGAACCAATAACCACTCTGGGAACTATAGGTAGTGCATCATTCGGTGCAGCATTCGCAGCACCAATAGGAGCTTATGTAGCTACCGCACCAGCCAAAGGAAGTCGAAGAGCGACACTGGCAGTATATGCAGTAGAACCTTTAGAGCCAGTTGGAGATATATTAGGAGAAGTTATAGGGCCAAGAATAGGAATCGGACAAGCGGCAACAGTAGTTGTACCAAATGTAGGAACATTTTATGGTCAAAGAAAAACACCATCACAATCAAGAAAGGCAAAAACTCCAGTGGAAATCAAGGGGGGACAGGTGATAGATATAAGTAAAGCACCAGTAACAAGATCTACTAGGACACCAGTTAGGACATCATTAGGTATAACAACTCTGACTAGATCACCAATTCCAACCTCAATCCCAGCTTTGATGCCAACCTTACCAATCACCCCTACTCGTTCAGTTACAAGAGGAACATCATCAGTATTCTCACCAGTGATGACACCAGCAATGACACCGGC
>TARA_R110002049_G_scaffold34069_12_pt1 | contig 13259 bp, 10 predicted proteins | sample TARA_R110002049 | Tara Oceans TARA_R110002049 (sample SAMEA4396941) | marine metagenome | biome: Polar Biome; feature: [SRF] surface water layer (ENVO:00010504); material: water (ENVO:00002006), including particulate matter (ENVO:01000060) such as... | depth 5 m | reverse complement strand
GGATCTGTATGAAAATCAATAACGGTGGGGCAGTTATTGGCAATGGCCCGATCCCAGGCGCTACCAATCTGCTCTGGATCGGTTACTTCAATGCCTTTCAAGCCAACCAGTTCGGCATACTGCGCGTAGGAAAAGGCAGGTAAGTCCTGCGATGCTTCATATTTAGGGTCGCCATCCTGGACACGCATCTCCCAGGTGACCTGGTTAAGATCACGGTTATTAAGGACGATCACAATGAGCCGTGGATCTTCCCAGCGTCTCCAGTATTTACCAATAGTGAGCAGTTCAGCATTGCCGCTCATTTGCATGGCACCGTCGCCCACAAAAGCGATCGAAACACGCTCAGGATAAGCAAATTTGGCTGCTATGGCGTAGGGTACCGCGTTTCCCATGGTTGCCAGGCCGCCTGAAACCGAGCCGCGCATACCCGCGCGAAACTTAAGGTCGCGAGCGTACCAGTTGGTTGCCGAGCCGGAGTCACAACTGAGTAAGCAGCGGTCTGGCAAGCGCGGGGACGCTTCCCAAAATACGCGTTGAGGATTGATCGGGTTTGCGTCGCTCATGGCGCGTTCACGCAATAACTCCCACCATTCAGCGACGGCTGATTCAATAGCCTGCCGCCAATCTCGATCACTTTTATGCTTCAGCAGCGGTATGAGCGCCTGAAGCGTACTGCGGGTATCACCGGTGAGGTTAACGTCCATTGGGTAACGCATGCTAAGCATGCGGGGTTCAATATCTATCTGTACACCGCTTGCTTGCCCCTCTTGGGGTAAAAACTCCGAATAGGGAAAGCTTGAACCAATCATTAATAAGGTGTCGCACTCAGACATTAGGGTCCAACTGGGGTTGGTGCCTAACAGTCCAATCGACCCCGTGACGTAAGGGAGGTCATCGGGTAGTACATCCCGCCCAAGCAGGGCTTTAGCAACACCCGCGCCAAGAAGGTTCGCCACTTCTTCTACTTCTCTTTCAGCGCCTCTGGCCCCTGCACCGATCAAAATGGCGACCCGCTTGCCAGCGTTTAATACGTCAGCGGCATGGGCAAGGGACTGTTCATCAGGCATGACAGTTGCTGACGTATAACCAACGCCAGAGTGAACAGTGCCATGGGCGTGTGCAGGCGTCTCAACCGCTTTTTGGGACTGTAAATCGTTAGGAACCACAATAGCGGTAACGGTGCGTTCACCGGCGGCGATGCGCATAGCACGATCAATTAGATGTCGAACTTGCCCAGGGCTAGTCGCCAGGTGTACAAAATCACCTGCCACATCCTTAAATAAAGAGACCAAGTCAACTTCTTGCTGGTATTCACCACCTAACGCTGTGCGGGCCTGCTGGCCTACGATAGCGACGACCGGTACGTGATCTTTTTTAGCGTCGTAAAGGCCGTTAAGTAGATGGATCGCGCCCGGCCCGGAGGTCGCCATGCAAACGCCCACCTCGCCGGTATATTTTGCATAGCCACAAGCCATGAATGCTGCCATTTCCTCATGCCGTGGCTGTACAAAGGTAATCGAGTCGTCAGCGCGATTGAGCGCGCCCATCAATCCATTATTACCGTCCCCGGAATAGCCGAAAATATGCGATACCTTCCACTGTTTCAGCCTATCAATGATGAAGTCGCTGACTTCTTGTGTCATCCCTGACCTCCTATCTCATACCGTGGTGGTTAGTTTAGGTAACCGTTATTAAAAAATGTTTGAAATTAAGGGGCCTTCTTTGATGGTGGTAACAGGCAGAAAGGAGACGGTGCTGCTACCTACGGCTTTACATAAACGTCAAAGCTCTCTCTATAAACTGGCGCAAGCTAAACAGCCAATATAGTGGTAAATGTGCTCTGTTAGTCAACTACCCCAGCTGAAGCAATATACGTTACTGTTCAAACCTATAAATCAACCATTACAAATATTTAAGAGGAGTTACATGCTAGTTGCGAGCACGTAATCATACCTAAAATACTGTAGGCATTAGGTGGGTGTGGCGTCCAGTTGCTGGGTAAGTAAAAGTTATCTTTAACATAAGTAGAAGATTTTCTACGATTTTATTGCTACTCGCCCCTCCCCGTTATGCTCCCTCAAAGGGAAGCGTTATTATTTTACATTGGTGAGCTGACAGAAGCAGTGGTGGCTTTCCGGTTATTGTTCCAGTGGGTGAGCAGTCACCCTTTCAGTAACGCTATTATAAAGCTAAAAAACAATAACTAATTAGTTTTTCTGCTAAATAGTTGTTTTATAACGTATGTTGTTAAATATTTTTTATCTTTAAGCCATTGTTTTGAAAGTGGTTGAGCGGTACTTGTGTTTGACTTATATTAAACGGTCTTTTTGATAAAAATTAAAAAGGACTATTTAAAGTTCAGATGGCTTGAAGTGCTCAGCTTGGTGACTATTCTCCATAGTGCTCGGTTTGAAAAGGCGAGTGATTAAGACGAAAGGTTTTAATTGTTCCACTAAAGGAGTTTTATCATGGTTGATAAACGTAAAGACCAAGGAATGTCACGTGAGGAAGCAGGCCACAAAGGCGGCCAAGTAAGCGGCGGCAATTTTGCCAATGACCCTAAACGCGCTTCTGAAGCCGGTAAGAAGGGTGGTGATGCTACTGCTGACTCCCATAGCCAAGAATTTTATGAGGATATTGGCCATAAAGGTGGCCAAGAGAGCGGAGGTAACTTCGCTAATGACCCGGAACGGGCTTCAGAAGCTGGCAAGAAAGGCGGGAAGAACAGTCATGGCGGTAATGGACAAAGCTAATCTCTTTTCTTTCACGGAATGACTTAGTTAAGTTCGCGACTGTCGCAGGAGATCGCTATGGGTAATCCGATTAAGGATAAAGATTTTGATATGGTGAGTACGCTATATCACGCTTCGCAAGGAGCTAATCTCTGTTCATAGTTTTCTTGCGATGCCGATAGCAGTTCGGATCAAGAAGCCAAGGCGTTTTTTGATCGAGTAGAACGCCAATACGATGACATTGCTCAGGAAGCAAAAAAGTTGCTTAGAGACAAGCTGTAAGTTGAAAGCCAAGGATGGCGTTTCCTAGCAGCCCAGGCAAAGGACGCAATGATAATGCTCAAGGATGAGCGGAAGTTTACCAACAAGGGAGGGAACCCTTAATGGTAATCGCATTGGAAGCTACCCAGCTACTTAAGGAAGAGCCTTAAGCACACTGTCAGGGGAAGGAATTCCTGACAGTTTACCTACAAGGAGTGCAACCTATGTTTCATCATTCCGCAAAATTGCAGTATCCGGTGAAAGTCGATAAGCCAAACCCTGAGTTTGCGATGCTGCTTCAGCAGGCCATTGGTGGTATCGAAGGCGAAATACGCGTTGCGATGCAGTATTTCTTCCAAGCGATGGGCGCGCGCGGTGATGACCGCATTCGCGATATGCTGATGTCGACGGCGACAGAAGAGTTATCGCATATCGAGATGTTGGGGCACGCGGTTGCGCTTAACTTAGAAGGGGCGCCTGTTTCCTACCAGGAAGCAACCGCCAAAGATCCTATTATGAACGCCATTCTAGGCGGCGCTAACCCGCGTCATTTATTATCCTCAGGCCTCTCAGCCATGCCAGTCAATGCTAATGGCGTGCCGTTTGATATGAGCCATGTGTATGCGACCGGTAATATTGGGGCAGACATGCTAGCAAACGCCACAGCAGAAGCGGGTGGTCGAGTACTTGCCTCACGTCTATATAACTGGACAGACGATCACGGCATGAAGGATTTCCTATCTTTCCTTATTGCCCGTGATACGTATCACCAGCAGCAGTGGCTGGCGGTCATAGAGGAGTTGGGCGGCATGAAATCGCAGTTGCCTATCCCCAACTCGACCCCTGAAGACCATGAGAATATGCAACACTCCTACTACTACCTTAATACGCTACTCGATAAGGAAGCACCGAAAGGTCGGTGGGCTGAAGGACCTTCGTTGGATGGTAAGAGTGAGTATTCAGTGGTTAATCAACCTGCTCCTGAAGGTCAGGAACCAACCTTAGGTAAAGCTAAGCCAGGCTCCGGTGCTCAAAAAGAGCAACTTTGAGGTCAGGAATCGTATGCTAACGTTGGTGTCATAAGGAGAGCCTGCAATGGAAAGCAAGCACTTAGTAGATTGGCTGCGAGATGCGCACGCTATGGAGAAGCAAGCGGAAAAAATGCTGCAATCTCAAGCGCATCGGTTAGAGCATTACCCACAGTTGCAGCAGCGTATTGAAGAACACATTGAAGAGACAGTAAATCAATCGAAAAAGCTGGAACACTGTTTAACGCTGTTAGGCGCTAATACGTCATCTTTTAAAGATATGGGCGCTGAGTTAACCGCCTTTGGTCAGGCTGTCGGTGGCATGATGGCTGAAGATGAGGTGGTTAAAGGCGGTATTGCGAGTTTCGCATTCGAAAATTTTGAGATAGCGAGTTATAAAGCCATTATCAAAGCGGCTGATATGGCGTCACAACCTGAAGTTTCCCAAGTCTGTAAAGAGATTCTTCAGGAAGAAATAGCCATGGCCGATTGGCTGAGTAAGCACTTGGACGATACTACTCAGCAATTTTTAGAGCGTGATAAGGATGACGATTTGCGCGCTAAGACCTAGCCTTTGCTAAGGCCAAGCTTTTGAGGCATAGCTTTTGAAACATAGCTTTTGAGACATAGCTTTATTTGCTCTTTCTCCCATCAGAGCAAAGCCCATTCCCCAGCTATCATGCTGGGGTTTTTTCTGCCAGCCGATTCAATGATGACTGCCCGGCTGGCGCCGTTCAATGCGTCAGAAGGCGGCTCAGGTCGGCCATCACAGCCTCTTTAGGGTCATCTTCACGAATCAGCAACCGAGCGTCGCCATCACGGTCGAAAGCAAAGACGGCGTTGGAGTGCGATACATCATAATTGCCAGCATCGTCTTTTTTACCATAACCGTACGTGACGCGGTAGCGGCGCGTCAGGGCCTGTAAAGCCTCTTCATCACCGGTCAAGCCGGTGAACTCAGGGCCGAAGGCGTCGGTATACTCTCGCAACGTGGCGGGGTCGTCGCGGTTAGGGTCGACAGACACAAACAGTACTCGCAAATCGTTTTGGGCCTCTTCCCCCAATTCCTGCGAGATCGCTGCCAGATTCGTCAGGGTGGTGGGGCAAATATGCGGGCAATGAGTAAATCCGAAAAAGAGCAGGGTGACATCACCGACATAGTCGGCTTCAGTGACCGAGCGGGCTTCTTCACTGATTAGCTCGAAATCCAATGGTGGCATAAGCCCGGAGATATCCTTGGTTTGCCAGCTTGGGTCAGAACAGCCGACGAGCCATAGCATCCCTGACAACAGCGCGGTCTTGCATCCTGTCTTATACATAGCGTTACCCATAGCGATACATGGTCGAACGTTTACCGAGCAAACGGCCGATAATGATCAACACCGCCAGCACACTCATCATGGTCGCTGGGATCCAGGTGATCAGGCCGCCGAGCCGCTGGTCCGTTAATGGTGCCAGTGGCCAGGCACGGCCACAAACGGCATACACGTCAAACAGCACGTTATGGCTGAAGGTGAGGTAGGCGCCCAGCAACATCTGGGGCGGCACCACGGCAAGCAACAGCGTAATGCGTACACCATAGCTGAGCCCGCCACTTGCGGGCGAACGGGAGTCGAGTATTAACCACCAGAAGAGCAGCCCATCAACCAGCATGCTCCAGTTCATCAACTGGTAGAGACGATGACTCAGCATCGCGTCAAAATGAACCTGGGGAGTTAACCAGAAGTAGATCAGGCCCACGAACAGCAGTGGAGCGATAACCGGTTGCTGCAAAAGCCGATAACCAGGCCTGAGCATCTGCGCAGCGAAAGTAACCGTTGGCAAATTTCTCACACGATGCGGTATGCCTGCGTTGAGTATTGCCAGCGGGGCCGATAAGGCGATCAGAAACGGCGCTAAATGATGCAGCACTAGATGCTGGCCGCGGTGGACGAAAAACATGTACTGCGCTAAATAATCGAAATGTGTCTGAGACACCGTATAAATAGCCACGATACCCAAGAAAAAGGCAAAAGGGCGCCAGAATCCTTCATGCTGCAGACCACTGCGCCGTCGATGAAGCAGGCCGCGGACATAGAGACCTGCGCCAGCCAGGCAGGCGAGAGTCCAGCTAGGGGAGAATTCCCAAGGCAGCAGATAAGCAAGGCTACTGTCGAACTCCCCCATTACACCTCCTAAATAGCAGTACAGTGGTAAGGATAGACACTACAGAAAAACTTTCCCGATCAGCTACCTGTATCTGGCTGCGCGTGCGGCAGCTTGGCCGCCCTCGGGGGAGGCGCCGCCGCTGTTATGGCCCAGCATTAACCTGGTGCCGCTATTACTGAGCTGTATCACCATGGATGCCGCTGGCCAGGGGGTCAATCGCGGTAACAAACGGTGGTTGGCGATAGGCGTCACTTTTCCTAATGCCGAACGAGGGCGTCTAGCGATGTATATGGTTATGCCTGTATTGCCTTGCCAGCGGATTCCAGGGTTAGTTGGGCCACAAGCCGATGTTGGTCCACCTTTGGCGGGAATGGGAGAGCGCCGCTACTTCGCAGGGGACTTTCCAATAACAACGATAATAGGGTGCGTTGGCTTCGTCATCCCACCCAAGTGGATCCTCTTACTGCAATGCCAGACCTGGAGGTCACGGAGCAGGACGCCAGGGATATAACGGCGTATCTTGAAACGCTCACTGAATAGGCTTAAAAAATTACGCCGCCCTTTAAGGATGTACTCGGGCGGCGAGGTGTGAAAGCAACGGCTTGTGAGTCTGGCTATTAGTTTTTAAACATTAGTTTTTAAATTCATACATTGTCTCGGGGAATCACGCTTTCCCAGTTTTTAGAAAACACGCGATGCTCATTTTCGTAAGCATCCAGCTGGGCATGGACAATGAAATTGTCCGTCGTGCAGCTTAGCGTGGTCCTTGTGTACACTTCGGTATTCCAGTCGCCTCTCTTAAAACAAGATTCTGTGAATGTTTCACCCCGGGCGGAAGTGAAATCATCATCAACGGTGCGATAGTACTCGGTGGCGCTGCGATGAATTTCAGTACCTATATCATTAATACGAAAACGGCCCTGGTTGTTAATCACTTCAAGCGTGGATGCTTTGCTTGCCAAGTCGCGATGCAACAACCAGTTATGTTCGCTAGGTTCCAAGAGCTTGGTATCAAGCGCAGATGCCGATTGCGGTGTGTCAAAAGGTGAAAGATCGGCATCGCTCGTTTGTGGCTCCCTAACGGGAAGCGTTAGCTGACAGTTCTCCAAATGCACAGTGACTTTTGCAGGCTCAGGCGGCAGCCATGCGAGTGGCCAATAAGAGGTGGAGATAGACACCCTTACTTGGTGACCCGCTGGAAATTGCTGAGCGATACCGTTTAGCGGAATGGTAACGCGGTAGCGCCGATGCGGCTCAAGAGGTTCTGGATGTGAGTCGCCATCCCGATGGGTAAGGTTCAGTAACCCATAGGAAACCCGTGTTGACTTGCCGTCAGGGGCTACGTCTGAAAGGCGAACTGCCAACATTGCCTGGGGCTTGTCACTTGATACCTCTAACGCTAGTTCAGGCATACCGAAGATACAGAGGGGCTCGGTTAAGCTTGGGCTGCTAAAAATAAGCGAGCCGCCATCCTCTTCTCGTTGGTCGCCAGGAAGATCCGGGGTGGCTGAATAAGAGCACCATTTGCCCGCTTCCAGCCCCACGCTAAGCGGTGACTGTAATTCCACTGAAGCGTATTCATGAACATCACTAAGCGCTTGCTGGCTTTGTGATTCAGCGATTAGCTGGTACGGCAATAAAGCGTAACTGCGCTCTTGGATGTTATTACTTGGCCATTGGCGCTCGCCTATCCAGCGACCAGGCCTATCATCATAAGAGTTATCGGGAGGTACGCTATCTTGTTGCCAAGCACGTAGCATCGGTTCATCCATGATCCCGTTTGGCTCATCTTTCAACCAATAATCCCACCAGCGGAGGGCTTCTTGTAAAAAGCCTATTGCCGGCCCTGGTAGCCCTTGGTGGGGATATTTATGGCCCCAAGGACCAATGAGCCCCTTACGTGGCACCTCAAGGTGTTCCATTAACCTAAAGACGGTATTGGTAAAGCCATCGGCCCACCCGCCGATTGCGTAAACCGGACACTGGATAGCGGAGTAATATTCACATACCGAGCTGGTTGACCAATAAGCGTCGCGACGTTGATGCCTAAGCCACTGATCAATCCATAAACCACTTTTCTCCATGCGCTCAAACCACATGTCGCGCCAGTCAGCGCCGACGATCTCTGGGTCAGGTGGCAACGCATTAAAAGCAAACATAACGGTTGCTTCGGATAAGTTATCGCCCAGCAAGCAGCCGCCCATATAGTGCATATTGTCCGCGTAAAGGTCGTCACTGGCACAAATGCTGATAATAGCTTTAAGCGCGGCGGGCTGTTTAGCCGCCACTTGCAAGCTATTAAAGCCGCCCCACGAGATGCCCATCATGCCTACCTTGCCATTGCACCACGCCTGCTTGGCAATCCATTCAATAGCATCAACGGCGTCTTGTTGCTCCTGCTGGGTATATTCATCCGTCAGCACACCATCTGAATCGCCACTGCCGCGCATATCAACGCGCACACAAACATAGCCATTGCCTGCTAAATAAGCATGGTTGGTCGCGTCTCTTCCACGTGTGATATCCCGCTTTCGGTAAGGAATATATTCCATGATGGCCGGTAGCGGTGAAGTCTCCGCTTTCTCGGGCAGCCAAATGCGGGCGGCTAATCTTTTTCCGTCCCGCATGGGAATGAATACATTCTCGATTTCACGGACTGAATAGGGAAATGATTCTACTATTTGCATGATCGCCTCTTATTTGCTCATTCGTCTACGTGCTCGATGTCAAATTTGAGAGCTTTCAAGCAGTACTCAAACTGCTCCTCAATTTGGTCGTGATTGTCGGCGGCTAAATAAAGCGTACCTAGCCGATAGCAAAAGTTGTCTTGATGCATTAAATCGCTTAAGCGTTGACCAGTTTCGACATCAATTTTCACTCCTGTGTGCGGGTAGAGCGATTTGATATCGTTAATCTCTGCGTTGCTGGGGATTTTTCTAACAATGCCATCCTGGTGTTCACAGGGAATAAAGCACTTGGCAGCGACAGGCGCTACCCCCTGGCGATTAAGCAGAGAAGGGCGATTGCCCAAGGCAATGTCAACAGCGACTTCGTGGTTCGACATACCATCGACCATCACGAATATCTCGCTATGCGATTGTGAAATGCGCGTATTGAATTCCACTAGCCAGAGCTTATCTTCTGCTTCATTCCACATAAATTCAGCGTTGAAACACCCATTGTTGTAACCGATGTGTTCAAGGAATTTTCTGGAAGCCTCGATCATTTTATGATGCACATGTTCAGGCAAATTGCTTGGATACTCTAAGCGGTCAAATAGCGTTTCCGTCAGTTTGGATTTTGGCTGCGAAATAATGCCATGCACATTGAATTCACCTTGAAACATGGTGCCTTCAGGCGCGCCTTGTACACCACTGATGATTTCCTCTGCGATACAAGCATTGCCACCTGATTGCTTAATTTCTTCAGGGGTATCAGCGTATTCCAGCGCCTCATTAAATGGATCGCCTAGCTGGTTAATATTTTCTCTTATCTCTTCTATCGCTGCTTCAAACTGCTCGAAATTCTCAATTTTAAAGCCGAGGTGAGAGGAAAAAGCTTTTACAGGCTTAATCCAGAAGGGATAGTTTAAGGTGACTTGATCAAATGGCGATTCTGAAAAGGGGTCAACGCCGCAAAAGCGAGGCACTACTTCTGGAATAACTTTTTGCTGCTCCATTCGGCTCCAGAGTTTATGCTCGCACTTTAAAACACTGGTCACAGAAGGTGAGGGAATTCCATACTCTTTGCATAGAATGGGTACTAAAACACTGGTAGGAAAGTCCCATTGTGCAATAATAGCGTCTACAGTGCCTGGAAAACTAGCAAGCTGCTCTCTTGCGGCTTCCAGCACTTCATTAAAAGAGAACTGTTTTGCTTCAACCGCTGTATCGACCGTGAGCAGGCCGTGTATCTCCAGTTCTTTTGACTGGCGCAACGTTTCAAGCATGGCCTTTTGCTTATCTTCTAAGGCTACTATAAAAATATTCCTTTTCATGATGGCATCCTTGAAAGTTAAAAGTAGCAATAAAACAATGATGTAACTAAGCACCAATTAGTTGTAAAAAGCGCATGTTGCGATGCTAGAGCTTCAAGATCATTTCTTTTTACATCAATAACATATGTTATAACTGATTCGGCTGTTTTTATATTTAATAAACATCAATGCTTACTTATATTCACAAGCTCTAACCCTATATTACTATTTTTGTTAGCTCGCTAATGTTTTTGTAGCAGCGCCTTAATCTATGTTAATAAATGGCTCTTAAAAATAGTGGCTTAGCTTGTGGAAACGAGAGGGGTTAACTATCATTCTACCTCTCGATTAGCTCTTTATATGTACGTGGATTGTAAGGTTTTACTTTGTAAATCAGGTTTTGTCTAACTACAAGGGAGTGTAGAGAAGATGAGCAATGCAATTGATATACACAGTGATGTTTTTAAAGGGAGCGGTCATTATGCTCAGTTACCTGGTGTGACAGGGTTGCAAGCCAAGGAAATTAATCTTGGTAATATACTGAGCCATTATGCAGAGATTGGAACAGACTCTATAGATATTTTGTCGAGTGTTAATGTTAAAAGTATGGAGTTGAAAAGAAACCAAAAGCTATACTCTTTGTGCCATGGAAGGGCAGAGATATTTATTGTAAAACAAGGCTGGGTAAGCTTGTGCCATACTTTTAAAAGCCATGGGCAAGATATATGTAATGTCTACATGCCGGGCGATATTGTTGGCTTGCGAGAAAGTTTTTTCGATAATCATGATATTACGATACTGGGGTTACAGAACTGTCAGTTAGATAAGGTTTCTGTTAATGAAGTGCATGATTTGTTTAAAGAAAATGCAGATATAAGAAGGGCTGTCGTTTCTTATATCATGGTTAATGATAATATTACTATTGAAAGGCTTAGAAGTTGTACACATCATAAGGCAGAAGAGCGCGTTGCGCATTTTTTACTTGAAATATACGCAAGGTATAATTTTAAAAAGCTGATTGATTCAAATGTATTTTCTTTTCCTATTACTCAAGAGGTGGTAGGTGAGCTGTTAGGTATTACCAGCGTTCATGTTAGCAGGTGCATGACTTCTTTAGAACAAAAAAAGTTGATTAGGAAGAGTAGGAATAGTATTAAGCTATTAGAGCCAGAGTTGTTGGCAGAGTATACGGGTTTCGATGAAAATATTATTTACGGGCATCTCCGCTTGTTTTGAATTCGTTTGTTTTAAATAAGTGGAATAATATGATGGAGAATTATTTTGAATTGGTGATGGCGTTTGTTGAAGTAGGCACTTTTTTAATCTGGGTGGTTTTTGCCCAGCTATTTTTTCTAACGTTTAAGCGCCAGCGGCGAGCTCGTTTTATTATTCATACGGAAGGATACGACTGTAGCAGTATGAAGCTCGCTTTTACGAATATGGCGGCTGAGCCTGTTTATGTAAGGAATGTGTTCTTTAGTATTGAGGGCGGTCAGGATAAACAAGTTTACAATCTTGACGATTTACATGGAGAAAGGCTTTTTAAAAAAGAAGTTAATGGTAGCGATAAGTGGGAATATCAAGGCACTATTCTTCCTGGAAGCTGTGTCAAACTAGAGGTGGGCGGTATATTTTATCCTTGTCTTTCAAAGGAAGAAGAAGAAACTAAGCAAGATGCCATTCATATTGAGCCGGGCGACAATATTAATATATTCGTTGTCTTTTTTCATGGGGCAGATAAGAGGTTGTTAGGCGCTTCTCGGCATTTTAAGTTTTTTAAATCGTCAACAGGCGATTTTTTTAAGCCGTTAAGTTGGAACACAACCTCTTGGTCCACTGTTCATGAGCGGAAAAAGCTGATGGGGGCCTTGAAGCAGGAAAGAAAAGATTACCCAGGGTTTAGCTAACGTAGAAGATTTAACTAGCGCAAATAAACGCAGATAAAGGAAGCTTCAATTTTTTTCACGTAACACACGTTATGAAAAGCGTTATTAACCCTTGCAAGCTGATTTTGTTTGTCTACGCTATCCCCTGCAACATAATTCGATCTGAAACCTAATCATACAAGGAGTGGATTAGATGACAGTCAAAAGCACACCGCTAAATGCTGTAAACGCACATAAGCAATATAGCGAAATGGCGGATACACCTAATGTTCAGCGTACCCAGGTTCAAAGCAAACAGGTTCAAAGCGAACAGGTACAGGATGCCTACCCGTCGCGCTTAACCAATACACCTGAGAGAACCTGGCTGCCGCGACAAGATGCGGTCGTGAAAGGGCGCCAGCTTTCCGGCCCCTTAAGCCAAGCGCAGCTTGATGAGTTCGAGCGCAAAGGGTTTCTGTTTATTCCCAACCTCATTGAAGGCGCGGAGCTTGATGAGCTGCGTCAAGAAATGACGGCGCTGATGAGTAACGATGAGTACCGCAATAAAGATTTCAGCGTGACAGAGCCAGAAAGCCAGGAAATCCGCTCACTCTTTGCGGTGCATTTCCTCTCTGAACGCTTGGGTGAACTGGCCAGCGACGAGCGAGTAGCGGGCGCTGCGCGTCAAATTATTGGCGACGACCCCTACGTGCATCAGTCGCGGATCAACTATAAGCCAGGGTTTGCCGGAAAGGGCTTTAACTGGCACTCCGATTTTGAAACCTGGCACGCGGAAGATGGCATGCCGGCGATGCACGCAGTGAGTGCTTCGCTGATCTTGACCGACAACCACGAGTTCAATGGGCCGTTAATGTTGATTCCCGGTTCGCACAACAAGTTTGTGCCGTGCCTGGGTGAAACGCCAGAGGATAACCACAAAAGCTCGCTGAAAGCGCAGGAAGTGGGCGTACCAAGCCCGGAAGCGCTAACCGAGCTAGTGGCTGAACACGGTATTGAAGCGCCGAAGGGTAAAGCGGGTGGCTTGCTGCTGTTCGATTGCAATACGCTACATGCGTCGAATGCCAATCTTTCGCCTGACCCACGTAGTAACGTGTTCTTTGTTTTTAATCGTCGCGATAATCGTTGCGATGCGCCCTATGCGGCAGCTAAGCAGCGCCCTGATTTCTTGGCTCACAGCCTTGACCAGCAGGCGCAGCAGTATCGCTAATGAGTGGTGGGGGAACAAATT
>TARA_R110002049_G_scaffold73774_4_pt1 | contig 13261 bp, 12 predicted proteins | sample TARA_R110002049 | Tara Oceans TARA_R110002049 (sample SAMEA4396941) | marine metagenome | biome: Polar Biome; feature: [SRF] surface water layer (ENVO:00010504); material: water (ENVO:00002006), including particulate matter (ENVO:01000060) such as... | depth 5 m | reverse complement strand
TTACGTTTGGCAAGCATTATATCTAAGTTTACAATAATTGCCATATCTTATATTGTTAAATCGTTTTCTTGTTTTTGATTCTTTGCAATTTTAAAGACTTCACTTAAAACTAAAAAGAACAAGCCTAAACAGATAATTACTAAATGCTGATTTAAACCTAACTCTAAAGATATTTTTTGCTCAAAATAAACTTTACTTATTATGGAAACTATTAACGAAATAAAACCAGAAATTGCTAATAAGTTTCCTGTTTTTTGAAACGATTTTATAACATTTGCTTCAAATATTTTTACTCTTATAAATTGATTTAATACTTTTCTAAAAAAATATAATGATGCAATAATTAATAAATAATTTAGAGCAGAAATAAGAAATAATGCTTTTGACAATAGCGTATCGTTATTAAGGTCTATTGAGTTTATTTTGATGTTTAATTCACCTAAATCAACAAAGAAAATTGCAATAGAGAAACCTACAATTATTAGAATTATTGGCATGGAAAATATCCAAAGTAAATCTACAATCGCTTTTAAAATATTAATTTTTCGCATAATTTCTTATTGTTTAAGAATACAAACATATTAAAATTATTGATAAACAATAATAAAATATTTTAATTTGATAATATTTTAAGTTTGTAACAAAAAAAATCAGCACTAAAAAGCACTGATTTTCTTTAAAAATTATAAAATAATTTTTTTAATCTCTAGACATAAATATTTGTAAAACGTACCAAAAAAGCAACATTAAAGAAGCAAATAAACCTAACGAAGCTGGTATATAATCTTCTGTACCATATTTGTTTACCAAGTTAGAGGTTTGGTATAAAATAGAACCACCAGCTAATAAACACATACCAACAGAGAACCATAAACCTAAATCGAAGCCAAATAAAGCACCTGCAACTATTAAGCCCATTGCAATAAAAAAGCCAACAGTTAAACCTGCTTTTAAGAAAGAGAAATCTTTTTTAGTTACAAAAACAACTGCAGAAATACCTGCAAATAATGCCAATGTTACAATTGCTGCTTGCTGTACTAATGCTGCACTATCTGTATAGAAAATGGCAATGTATAAAAGAGGAACAAATATTATTGCTTGTGCAAAAACATATAAAGCATACGCCATGTATTGTATGTTTTTATCAGCAGTTTTTAAAACAGTACTTTCTGCATAATTGGTAACTAACATAAAGCCACCCAACATAACCAACCAACGCCAACCTTGTGTCATAGACATCATAAAGTTAACAATAGTATCGCTCTGTAGTAGTAAATATTCAAACAAAACAAATAATAAAACTCCACCAGCAACGTGTGCGTAGGTCTTTTTATAAAATTCTACACGAACTTGGTCTGTAGATTCAATTAATAATACTTTGTTATCAAAAGTGTTTTCCATAGTTTTTAATTTTAGAAATAAAGGTATTATTTTTCTTGAAAATAATAGGAAAGAAAGTAGAAAATTATACTTTTTTTATGACGCTTGTTACAATTCCCCAAATCATAAAATCATTATCTTCTGTAATTTTTATAATAGGATAATTAATGTTTTCTGGCTGTAACCAAACTTCATTTTTTTCTACACGAAGTCTTTTTACAGTGAATTCGCCATCTAAAAAACAAACAGCAATTTTATTATTGGTAGGTTCTAAACTTCTGTCTATTACTAACAAATCGTTATCGTCTAAACCAGCATCAATCATAGATTGTCCTTTTACCTTAGCAAAAAAAGTAGCATCTTTATTTTGTATAAGCTCATCGTCTAAAGAAATTCTTGTTTCTCTAAAATCGTCTGCAGGAGAAGGAAAACCAGCAGAAATGCCAACATCTACAAAAACAGCTCCGTTTCCAGATGACGTTTTTGGCGTAAAAAAAGTAAGTGTTTTAGATGTTTTCATTACTGTGCAAATTATAACTTTTTTGTAAATTTTAAGAGATTTATTTTAAAATACTATTTTCAATTATTTTTAATATTCTTAAGAAGTTTTTACAATTAAAACATCATTTATATTGGTGGTAAATTTCTTAGACAATCTGTCTTGTTTCATTTTCCAAGTACGTTTTAAATCTTGATTTCCTAACTTAATTTTATCACTTTTAAATTTCTTATTTAAACCATCTATAGCAGACATTAATGGTTTGTGTTTTGGGTTTTCACTTGAAAATAAATTTAGTTGAAAATTATCATTAGGTACTAATCCTGTAACAATAACACCAGCTCTTTTGTATTTAACACCTTTTTTAAACATACTTTTTACTGCTTCTACAGCTGCGCTAGAAATAGTTAATGTAGAGTCTGTTGGAGAAGAAAAAACTACTGTTTTACTTTCTCTATGTTGTACTGCATTTGTTTGATGTCTGTCGCTAGAAAGTTGTACAATTAACATGTGGCAACTAGATTCTTGATTTCTTAATTTCTCTGCACAACTTACTGCAAATGTAGAAATACGTTCTTTAATATTATCAATATCAGAATATGTGTATTCGAAACTTCTAGTTGTGGCAATCATCTTTTTAGAAGTAGTAGCGTCTTCTAAAGGTATTTTAGAAATACCTTGTAAATCTTTTTGTAAGCGCCATTCTACAATAGAAAAATTTTTTAAAACCCAATCGCTAGAAAGTTGTGTAAAATCATAGGCAGTAACGCAACCTTTATCTTGTAATCGTTTTTTTAAACGACTTCCAATTCCCCAAACATTTCCAATTTTTGTCCATTTTAAAGCTTTAATTCTGTTTTCTTCAGAGTCTATAATGCAAATTCCTTTAGACTGCTTTAAGTTAGAACGTGCAATTTTATTGGCAACTTTAGTTAGTGCTTTTGTTGGTGCAATGCCTACACAAGTTGGTATGCCTGTCCATTTTAAAATTCTACTTCTCATTTTAGTTGCATATGCAGCTAAATCATAATTTTCAAAGCCTTTTAATTCTAAAAAAGATTCGTCTATAGAATACACTTCTATGTCTGGCGAAAAATCTGCTAGAATATTCATAACTCTAGAACTCATATCGCCATACAAAGGGTAATTAGAAGATAAAACGGTAATGTTATTTTGTTTGCAAAACTGTTCCCATTTAAAAATTGGCGCGCCAAAAGGGAGTTGTAATTTCTTAGCTTCATCGCTCATAGAAATAACACAACCATCATTATTGCTTAAAATAGCAACTGGTTTTCCTTGTAAATTTGGGTTAAAAACCCGTTCACAAGAAGCATAAAAATTATTACAATCTATTAGTGCAAACATGCTATAAAAGTATCAAAAAATAGCAGGCAAAATTAGGTTGTTAATATCTTATTCTGTTAAAAAAAGTTCTTCTTTTTTACAAAATTAGATAATTAACTTATTGTAAGCGTCTTTTAGTTTTTTAATAACAGTTTCTATTTCTTCTTCATGTAAATGTCCAAAACCAAAACGAATTGCACATGTGTTTTTATCTTGATAAAGAATAGTTTTTGGTATAAATAATTCGTTTTTTTCTGCTTCTTTAGCTAGTTTTACCAAAGATATTTTTGGTTGAAACTCTAACCAAATTGCCAATCCACCAGAAGGAATTTGCCATGTTGCAATTTTAGAAAAATAGGCTGTTAACAGCGTACACAAACAATCTCTTCGTTGTTTATAGAGTACAATGTTTTTTTTCATTAGACGATAAATTTCACCTTCATTAATTAATTCAGAGAGCATTTGTTCTTGAATTAAATCTCCTTGTTTGTCTAATAATTGCAAATAATTTTTTGCTTCTGAAATTAAATTTTCTGGTGCTACCACAAAACCTGTTTGAAAAGTAGGAAATAAAGATTGACCCATTTTTCCTAAATAAATAATCATTCCATTAACATCTGAACTAGCCATTGGTAACATTGCAGAACCTTCGTATTGAAAATCATAATCGTAATCATCTTCAATAATAGCAAAACCAAATTCTTTAGCAAGTTGTAATAATTCTAATCTACGTTTTGCACTTAATGTTACTACTGTTGGGTAATCTCTGTGAGCACAAACGTAAATAGATCTAATGCTTCCTTTTACAAAATTATTTTTTATGTAGTTAATATCTAAACCTTCTTTGTCTACAGGAATTGTTTTAATAGTTGCGCCTGCTTGCTGAAAAATCATATTAGCAGCATAATTACTTAAATTTCCTACTAAAACTACATCGTTTTGTTTTATTAATAATTGCGAAACAATGTATAAACTCATTTCTGTACTACGTGTGCTTATTAAATTGTTGGGTCTTACATGAAAACCTCTAGTTGCATTTAAATAATTACATAATTGCGTTTGAAATAACGAATATGAAAACTCATGAGGTCTGTTCCATTTTTTAATTAGCGTTTTTCGTTTCATAGCAGCACTATACCATCTTGTAAATTGATGTACAGGATGTAATCTTAAATCTGGTTTACCATCATTAATAGTAAATTTAGCATTTGTTAATTGTGCTGTTGATGCTAAATGAAATGATTTTTGAAAAGGAAAGCCAGATGTTTTAGCATACGTATAAGCTTCATTTGGTTTCTGTGAAGTTGCTTTTATTTTAGATTTCTGCTGAGCTAAATCTAAAACAAATGTGCCTTTATTAGGTATTATTTCTACCCAACCTTGTGATGCTAATTCCTCATAAATAGCAACTGCAGTATTTCTATGAATTTTTAATAACTTACTTAAAACTCTAGTTCCGGGTAAAATGGTTCCTTTAGCTAAATAGTTTCTTTGTATTGCATTTATAATTTGCTGAGAAACCTGAATATAAACAGGTTGCGTTATCGTTTTGTCAAACTTAATTAATTGTTTAAAAAGCGTATTAACCGGACTATCTATCATTTTAAAACTGGACTAGTTTAATCGTCCGGAAAGTTACGACTTTTGCTGCGTTTTAAAAATCACTATTTATGAAAATTAAGTTTACCTTAATAATTGTTATGTTATTTTGTGCTGTACAAGTAAAAGCACAAGTGGAACCCGTAAAAAGAGACACTTTAAAAGAAGTTGTAATTACTTCTACTAGAATAGATTTACCTTTTAAAGAAAACTCTAGAACTATAAACGTTATTTCTGCTGCAGATATAAAAAATAGTGCAGCTACCAATGTTGCAGATTTATTACAACAAGTTGCAGGTGTAGATATTAGAAGAAGAGGTACAGCTGGTAGTCAGGCAGATTTATATATTAGAGGTGGTGGTTTTGACCAAACTTTATTATTAATTGATGGTATTAAAATGGATGATGCACAAACAGGTCATCATACTTTAAACGCAGCTTTACCAATAGAAGTTATAGAAAGAATAGAAATTATTAAAGGACCTGCAGCAAGAGTTTTCGGCCAAAATGCATTTACAGGTGCTATTAATATTGTAACGAAAAAGAAATTACAAAGTGTTGCTTCTATAAATGTTGAAGGAGGTTCTTTTGGACAATTAAACGGTTCTTTAACCGTTGGTAAAGAGTTTGAAAACACATCGATTATTGCGCATGTTGGTGCTTTAACATCAGATGGTTATAGAGAAAATTCTGATTATAATAATTTTAATTATTTCTTAAAAGGAGTTTTTAATAAGAAAAAACAACCAATCGAGGTTTTAGCTACTTTTTTCGATAAAAAATTTGGAGCACAAAATTTTTATACACCAGAATCTTTTGGTTTTAATGAATATGAAGAAACGCAGAATAGTTTGTTAGGAGTTTCTACAACATTTAAAACAGAAAAATTTAAAATTACACCAAGAGTTTATTGGAGAAGAGGACAAGATATCTTTTTATTAAAAAGAGACGATCCTAGCTTTTTTAGAAATTTACATATTACAAATAAAGTGGGTGTAGAAACAAATGCATCTTACACTTCTAATTTAGGGGTTACAGGTTTTGGAATAGACGTTTCTAGAGTTTCTATAAGTAGTAATAACCTAGGGAAAAGAGACAGAATTATGGCAAATCTATTTTTAGAACACCGTTTTAAATTGGCAGACGATAAAATAGATATTACACCAGGAGTTGCTGTAACTTACTTTTCAGATTTTAAATTTCATGCATTTCCAGGTTTAGATATTGGTTTTAAATTGTCTGACAATTTAAAAGCTTATGGTAACTTAGGTATTACTTACAGAATACCAACGTACACAGATTTGTATTACAATGATAGAAGTACAATTGGAAACCCTAACTTAAAACCAGAAGAAGCATTTGCACAAGAAATTGGGTTAAAATATAGTTCTGATAAGTTTACATCTTCTATTGCTATTTTTAACAGAGATGCAACCAATTTAATAGATTTTATTAGAGAAAATACAACCGACTCTAAATTTACTGCAACAAATATTGCAGAAGTAAATACAAAGGGTTTTGAATTTGAAGGAGCTTATAATTTTAGTTTACTTAACTACAAACAAACACTAACGTTTGGTTATACGTACTTAAATGATGATATTTTAGATCAAAATAAAGATTTATCTCGTTATTCTTTAAACACTTTAAAACATCAATTTACAACACGTTTTTCTAGTAAATTATTTAAAAACGTAAGACAAAACATAATTTACAAGTACGCAGAAAGAACTATTGGTACAAGTTATAATGTAGTAGATGCTTCTATAATTGTAGATTTTAATAAATTTAATTTTTCAATTACAGCAAACAATATTTTTGATGCAGATTATATAGAATCTGGTTTTGTACCAATGCCACCAAGTAATGTTTTATTTGGTTTGCGTTATAATTTCTAAAGAATAAAGTTTCGTTATTAAAAAAGCCTTGATATATTTTTATATCAAGGCTTTTTTTATTTTAAAGATTATTGAAAATTTTCTGTAACAAAACTTTGTTTAGAACTACTAATAATAGAAGCTTAACCAAACTTTAGTACCTTAATTCCTTTCTTTTTAGAGTAAAATTAGTGTTTATTGAAGTTGAAAATCAAGTTTAAAATAGCGCTTATAAAGTTGATTTTAATAAAAATAAGTTTCTCTTTAGGTTGATGAAAATAACTCGTTTTATTCAACTAAAAACCTTTATATTTAATCACTTAAAAAAATAATTGTTATGACAGAATGGTACTTAGAATTATCTTCTTTTGAAAAAACATATTGGATTATTACTGGTGTTTCTACACTAATATTTTTATTTGTTTTGGTAACCACGTTTATTGGTGCAGATACAGATGATATTGGTGATGTTGATGCAGAAATAGACGCAGATACTGGTGCAGGTTTTCAGTTTTTTACTTTTAAAAATGTAGTTGCATTTTTTGCAATTTTTGGGTGGAGTGGAATTGCAAGTATAGATGCAGGAAACTCGGTTTCTACCACCATAATAATTTCTTTGTTATGTGGTTTGGTAATGATGTTTATAATGGCAGCAATGTTTTATTACATTAGCAAATTAACTTCTAGCGGAACTTTAAAAATGCAAAACGCTTTAAATTCTATAGGCGAAGTATATTTAACTGTTGGTGCAAATAGATCTAAAACAGGTAAAATTCAAATTAAAATTCAGGGAGCTTTAAGAGAATTAGAAGCTTTAACAGACCATAATGAAGATTTAAAACAAGGAAAAATTATAAAAGTAATAGAAGTAACAAACAACGGAACATTAATTATAGAACCTCAAAACTAAAAAAAAACTATGCTAAATTTAATTGTATTACAAAGTAATCCGCCTTTTGCGGGTTTAATAGGAATAGGAATCGCAATTCTATTTGTTTTCATATTGCTAGTAGCCATGATAAAGCGCTACAAAAGATGTCCGTCAGACAGAATTTTAGTTGTTTATGGTAAAGTTGGTGGTGGCGAATCTGCGAAGTGTATTCATGGTGGGGCAGCATTTATTTTTCCTGTAATTCAAGATTATCAATTTTTAGATTTAACACCAATTTCTATAGAAGTAAACTTAGTAAATGCACTTTCTAAGCAAAATATTCGTGTAAATGTACCAAGTAGATTTACTATTGGTGTTTCTACAGAACCAGGAATTATGCAAAATGCTGCAGAACGTTTATTAGGTTTAGACCAAGATAGCATTCAAGACTTAGCACAAGAAATTATATTTGGTCAATTACGTTTGGTAGTTGCATCTATGGATATAGAAGAAATTAACAACGATAGAGATAAATTTTTAACCAATATTTCTCAATCTGTAGAAACAGAATTAAAGAAAGTTGGTTTAAAACTAATTAACGTAAATATTACAGATATTGTAGATGAATCTGGTTATATAGAAGCTTTAGGAAAAGAAGCAGCAGCACATGCAATTAACGCAGCAAGAAAATCTGTAGCAGAAAAAACTAGAGATGGTTCTATTGGAGAGGCAAACGCAGTACAAGATGAAAGAAGTCAAGTTGCAGCAGCAAATGCAAAAGCAGTTGAAGGAGAAAATACAGCAAAAATTGCCGTTGCAAATTCAGATTCTTTAAGAAGACAAAGAGAAGCAGAGGCAGAACGTACAGCAATTGCATCAGAAAAAGTACAAACAGCAAATGCGTTAAAAGAATCTTATGCAGCAGAACAAGAAGCAGAGGTAGCAAGAGCAGAAAGAGAACGCTCTTCTCAATTAGCAGATATTATTGTTCCTGCAGAAATAGACAAACGTAAAGTAGAAATAGATGCAGAAGCAACGGCAGAAAATATTAGAAGAATTGCAAAAGGAGAAGCAGATGCAATTTTATTTAAAGCTCAAGCAGAAGCACAAGGTTTGTATGAAGTTTTAACAAAACAAGCACAAGGTTTAGATCAGATTGTAAAAGCTGCAGGTAATGATTCTCAAAATGCAGCATTATTATTAATAGCAGATAAGTTACCAGAATTGGTAAAAACACAAGCAGAAGCTATTAAAAATATTAAAATAGATAAAGTTACTGTTTGGGAAAACGGAGGAGGAAAAGATGGGAAAACTTCTACTTCTAACTTTATTTCTGGTATGTATAAAGCAGTACCACCATTACAAGAAATGTTTAATATGGCTGGTATGGAATTACCAAGTTATTTAAAAGGGAAAAATATTTCTACAGAAGAAACAACAGCAGAAACTATAGAGGTTAAAGATAACTAAACTCTAAAAAAAAGTTATTCTAAGCCACCATTTACGTTTGTAAAATGGTGGTTTCTCTTTTTCATAAAGTAGTTTGTTTACAATTTATTAACTTTGCGCTGTTAAAAACAGAAGAAATGAGTTTAAACTTATCTGAAATAGATACTGTAGAAACAATTACAAAAAAAGATTTTATAAATAACTATTTTAAACCACAGAAACCTTTAGTTATAAAACGTTTTATAGAAGATTGGCCTGCATATACAAAATGGAATTTAGAGTATATGAAGCAAGTTGCTGGAGATAAAATTGTGCCTTTGTATGATGATAGACCTGTAGATTTTAAAGATGGTTTTAATGAACCACATGCAAAAATGAAAATGTCTGAATATGTAGATTTACTAAAAAGAGAACCTACAAAATTTAGAATTTTTCTTTGGAATGTTTTAAAAGAAGTACCTGTTTTACAGAAAGATTTTAAGTTTCCAGATTTTGGTTTACGTTTAATGAAAGGGTTACCAATGTTGTTTTTTGGCGGAACAAATTCGCATACTTTTATGCATTATGATATTGATTTGGCTAATATTTTTCATTTTCATTTTGAAGGAAAAAAAGAAATTATTTTGTTTGATCAAAAGCAAAATAAATATTTATATAAAATACCACACTCTTTAATTACTAGAGAAGATATAGATTTTTCAAATCCAGATTTTAAAAAATGGCCTGCTTTAAAAAAAGCTAAAGGTTATAAAACCAATTTAGAACACGGGCAAGTTTTATACATGCCAGAAGGTTATTGGCATTATATGAAATACATTACTCCAGGTTTCTCTATGAGTTTGAGAGCAATTGCTAGAAAGCCCAAAAACTTATCTAAAGCAATTTATAATGTTTTTGTTATGAGAACTATAGATAATGTTATGAGAAGAGTTAAAGGGCAAAAATGGATTGACTGGAAGAATGAAAAGGCTATTTTAAAAACGAACAAAATTAATAATATTTAAAAAAGGGGATTTATACCCACATCTAGGTGCTTGTTTTTCATTACATTGCGAATGTTTAAACAAAATTATTTATTATGAAAGCGTGCCCACGATGTAAGTCTGTGTCTAAGCATAGAATGAGAAGAAAAGGTATTACTAGAATTATACCAGGAACCAAAGGTTACGCGTGTGATAATTGTAATACACAATACACTTGGTTTCCTCTTATCAATTTGTCTTTTAGAATTTAAAAAAAGCCTCACAAATACTATTTGTGAGGCTTTTTTTAAACTTTATACTTTTTTATATGTTAAAAATAATCTTTAACAGCTCTATAAACGTCATTTCCGTTTGCAAAAAGTAATAAGGCTATTAATAATATAAAACCAACTACTTGTGCATATTCTAAAAATTTATCTCCAGGTTTTCTACCAGTAATCATTTCCCAAAGGGTAAAAACAACGTGCCCACCATCTAAAGCAGGTATTGGTAATAAGTTCATAAAACCTAACATAATAGATAAGAATGCCGTTATTTCCCAGAAAGTTTGTGCACTCCAAGTATCAGGAAAAATACTTCCAATAGATATAAACCCACCTAAACCTTTATAAGCACCAGTACTAGGATTAAATATCTTTTTTAATTGTTTTACGTAATCTGTAAGTGTTTTCCAAGATTTATTTAAACCTGCAGGTATTGCTTCAGAAAAAGTATATTCTATATCTGCTAAATCGTAATAACCCAATGTTTCTAAATCTTTAAAAGAAGCTCCACCAAAAACAACACCAATATTACCATTTTTAGAAACGTTAACAGGTATTTCTTTAGTTTCAGATCCTCTTTTAATAGTAACAGAAATACTATCTCCTTTGTATTTTGCAAGTTCTGCTTTTGCTTGGTCGTAGTAAGTTATAGTGTTACCGTTAATTGCTGTAATAATATCTTTTGGTAAAATATCTGCTTTACCGTTTAGAGAATCTTTTTGAAGTTTCGCAATAAGAAAAGGATATCTTACATTTAAAAAACGACCAGCATCTTTATCTCTGTCCATTAATTGAGAAATAAAATCTTCTGGAATTGCTAAGTCTAAAACTTCTCCGTTTCTTTCTACTTGGTAATTATTACCATTAATAAACTCTAAAGATAAACCATTAAATTTTTTTACTTTTTGACCATCGATAGTTAAAATTTTATCACCAGTTTGTAAGCCTAAATTTTCTGCTAATTTATTTTCTACCCAAATACCATCTTTAGCATTTACGCTTTCGTTTGGTAAATATTTTTCACCATAAGCCCACATTAACATTATGTAGATAAAAATTCCTAAAACAAAATTTACAAAAACACCACCTAACATTATAATTAGACGTTGCCACGCAGGTTTAGATCTAAATTCCCAAGGTTGTGGCGGTAAAGCCATTTGCTCAGTATCCATACTTTCATCTATCATTCCAGAGATTTTTACATAACCTCCTAAAGGAATCCAACCAATACCATAAACAGTTTCTCCAATTTTTTTCTTAAAAATAGAGAATTTATAATCGAAGAATAAGTAAAATTTTTCTACTCTAGTTTTAAATAATTTTGCAGGGATAAAATGCCCCAATTCGTGCAAAACAATTAGTAAAGATAAACTTAGTATAAATTGAGATGCTTTTATTAATATTTCCATTCAGCGTTAAATCATAATTAAATAAGAAACAAATGTAAGGTTTTCGAGAGAGTTGTAAAAGAACTATTAAAGGTTGCTTTTTTTATTTAACATAGATTTTAGATAGCTTTTGTTTTTGATTACTTTTTTTGGGTGTTTTTAAGTCGTATTTTTGTACTATAAATAAATATTATGGAGATTAAATTCTTTAAAAAATCTATTCCAACACTTATTTTTCTTGGAGTATTTTCATTAGTTGTAATTCCTGTTTTTTATCATTTATTAAAAGTAGATAATAAATTAAAAATTTATAGTCCTGCAGATGTAAACCCACGTTTGGTAGATTTTTCTATGAAACATATTACAAAAGATCACACAATTGCAGATTTTGAATTAACAAACCAAAACGGAAATAAGATTACCAATAAAACTTATAAAGATAAAATTTATGTAGCAGATTTCTTTTTTACACGTTGCCAAACTATTTGTATTGCAATGGCGTATAATATGAGTGAATTGCAAGATTTTTATAAAAATGATGATGATATTATGTTTCTTTCGCATTCTGTAACACCAGTTATAGATAGTGTTTCTGTGTTAAAAGAATACGCAGAAAGAAAAGGTGTTATAGATGGTAAATGGAATGTTACTACGGGTACAAAAAAACACATTTATGAACTTGCAAGAAAAAGTTATTTTGCTGTTTTAGATGAAGGAAATGGAGATGAAAATGATTTTATACATACAGAACAGTTTGTTTTAGTAGACAAAGAAAGACGTATTAGAGGTTATTATGATGGTACAGAAAAAGAAGATATGATAAAGTTGAAAAATGATATTGTTTTGTTAAAGGAAGAATATGCTTCTGAATAACTTGTTTAGAATCATTCTAAATGATTATCTTTGCTAACCCAAATAAAAAACATTGAGTACAATTGCATCTTTACATATTGGCGAAATGGGATATATTTCTGAAGAATCTTTAGACTTTATTCCGTTAAAATTATTAGAAATGGGTTGTTTGCCTGGAGCTGAAGTAGAATTGGTGCAAATTGCGCCATTAAAAGATCCTTTGTATATCTGTGTAAACGGAAGTCATTTGGCAATTAGAAAAGAAACAGCTTCAAAAATAAAAATCTTAAAAGCAAGTTTGTAATGTCTAAAAACGATATAAAAGTTGCTTTAATAGGAAATCCTAATACAGGAAAGACTTCATTATTTAATCAGCTTACAGGTTTAAATCAGAAAGTTGGTAATTACCCTGGTGTAACTGTAGATAAAAAACAAGGTGTAAGTAAATTATCTGCTACACAAAATGCATTAATTACAGATTTACCAGGAACTTACAGTATAAACCCAACTTCTATAGATGAAAGTATTGTTTTAAAAACATTACTTAAAAAAGATATTAAAGAATCTCCAGATGTAATTTTAGTAGTAGCAGATGTAGAAAATTTAAAAAGAAATCTTTTACTTTTTTCACAAATTAAAGATTTAGAAATTCCAACAGTTTTGGCTATTAACATGGTAGACCAAATGACAAAAAAAGGGATTTCTATAGATTTATCTGCTTTAGAAAAAGAACTTAATACAGAAGTTGTTTTAATA
>TARA_R110002049_G_scaffold5204_1_pt1 | contig 13267 bp, 10 predicted proteins | sample TARA_R110002049 | Tara Oceans TARA_R110002049 (sample SAMEA4396941) | marine metagenome | biome: Polar Biome; feature: [SRF] surface water layer (ENVO:00010504); material: water (ENVO:00002006), including particulate matter (ENVO:01000060) such as... | depth 5 m | reverse complement strand
TACAGGTTTAAAGTTTGCCATAAAACAACCTCTATCACTTTTTGTGTAAGGGCCTCCCCACGGGTAGGTTGCTGCTTGCAAACCACCTCTGGCAGCATATTCCCATTCTGACTCAGAAGGTAATCTGAAAGAATTTACCAATGCAGCGCCTTTTCTTGATTTTTGATACGCATTTTTCCATAAGGTTCTCCATTGGCAAAATGCTTTGGCTTGTTTCCAAGTAACACCTACCACAGGATAATCTCCATAAGCATCATGCCAAAAATAGTCATTGTGCATAGGTTCGTTATAAGAATAAGCAAAATCCCTAATCCACACGGTAGTGTCTGGATATACTTCAATTTCTTCTTTTATGATAACATCTTTACGCTCTAAATTTCTGTTTTTAGCAGCTTTTTCAATATCCATGTAGGTATATTGGAACTTCAATTTTTTAACATCCAAAGTACGTTGTCCATTATACGATTCTGCTAACGGAATATACATGCTATCCATAACCTCTGCATAATTCTCGTCTGGATATTCTGAGGTATCAAAAATAAGATCAACATCTTTATTTAATTTTCTACCTTCAAAACCTGTTGGTCCCAATCCTGTGTAATTATCGTACATGTATTTTTCATACACATTCATTTCATCCACATTGGCATCAACAAAAGCATATTGCCCAATGCCTTCTTCATCTCCTGGAGTTGCACCAACCATATCTGCAAGAACGGCTAGTTTGGTTCTGATAGTGGAATCTCTAACCCAGTTTACAAATTGACGGTACTCACTGTTTGTAATTTCTGTAGCGTCCATATAAAACGCCCTAACAGTTACTGTTTTAGCTGGCGAATCATGAATACCGGCAAGGTCATCATCTGCTTTACCCATGATAAATGCACCACCTGGAATGAGTTCCATTCCAAAAGGTTTTTCTGGATGCCATTTTTTGCCTTGCACGCCAACCAGTTCACCTCTATCTTTAGAGCCACAACTTGCAAGCAATATTAATACTGCGGTTAATAAAATAAACTTCTTCATATTCATAGAAAACTCGAGGTTAATTACTTTAGGTCCCATATTTGAGAGCGTAAACATATTTATATATTTTTTAATAAGCAACTTTTTATCTAAAAAAATAACGTTTCGTCGTAAAAAAATAACATTTTACCGATGATATTGACTGTTTGACCATACTATTACTATTACAAACTATTCTTTTGGAAGGCTTTGTACCAACGTTCTGGGATGTTATCGTTACATGCATCTATATAATCTTGGTGCATGCAAGGTAATAACGTATGTCTCTTTAATTTATTATTAACTTCTGATAAAAAAGGAATCTCTACCCACCAACGTCCCGTCTTTACACTCTTATAGAATATTAATTCCTGAGAATCAACAAGTGTGATGAATTTTTGATAATTAGCTTCATTAGAAAAATCATCATCGTTTACCCTACAATTAACGCCTTCAATAAAGTACCAAATCATTTGGGCCATCAGCATAGATGTCAATGCATCATCCTTAGAAGGGTTATATTCATAAATACCAAAAGATGACACTTTATTGCTGATGCCCGCATAACGTGCAATGGCGCAAATTTCTTTACCATCAATACCATTGGGGGAAAATTTTTGTCGTAAACTCACTTCTGCGCTCTTAACGGACGATAAATCGATACTCACGATATTGGCATCCCGCAATACCGGTTCCACAATAGTAATATCTTTTGAAATCTGCCCTAATCTGTAGGATTCAAAATAGAGTTTGTTCATCAAATCTATTTCTTCTTGCGAATTAAAATAGGTTTGATAACCAATAGTGGCATAATTGAAAAGATTGAAAGGCTCTTCTAAAATGATTTTTCCAACAAAACTAGTGTTTTTTATTGGTTTTTGTGAGTCGCCCAAATCAAACTTGCAATCTACGTTTACCAAGTTTACCATGGGCATCAAGGTATCATAAGCCCTATAGTTTGCATAGGTCAAATCTTGTGTGCCGCCCAATATAATAGGAATGATGCTTTTTTTAACCAAAATATTAATGGTTTCTTTTAAAGCAAAATAAGTATCTTCAACACTTTCGCCTTTATTGATATCGCCTAAATCTGCCAAGGTAGTGTTCCAACTTCCTGGAAAAAGCGCATAAAAAGATTTCCGAACCTCACTCAATTCAAAATTCTCGCCTATATAATTAACATCATTTCTGTTTTCTAAAACACCAATGATGGCAATATCAACATCATCTAAATCTGGAATGCCGTTTTGTTTGGAATGGATGCGCAATTTTCTACCTAAAACCTGCGACGACAGTAATTCATTATGTGCTAAAACAGTATCTGGTACTGGAGAAAGAAAATTAAAATTCATGGAATTTACTAATTAGTCCTATTTTTGGTCATTCACAAATATGCATAGAAAAATCGATAAATCCGATGCGATTTACACAAAAATAATATGCCATAAATTTTAATTCTCGAATAAAAAATATCATTATTTTAGAAAAACAAGGGCTACTATTTCTTTTTAGCAGCTGTTTTACGCTTGGTTGTTTTTTTCTTGGGTGCATTTTTTTCGATCAACTCTTTCACTTTTTCCAAAGTTAATTTTTTAGCATCCACCGTTTTTGGCAATTCAATTTTTGTTTTTCCTTTGATGATGTTGTGCCTGCCCCAACGTGCTTTTTCAACCCGAATGCCTTCGTCTTCCCAATTATGGATGACTTTATCTATTTCTTTTTGAATTTTATCTTCAATCAGCTCCACAACATCATCATCAGACAAATTATCCCAATCGTATTTTTTATTCACGTTGATAAACATATTGTTCCATTTGATAAATGGTCCAAAACGCCCTTTGCCTTTTTGCACTGGCAAATCTTTATACATATATATTGGTGCGTCCGCTTTTTCCTTTTCCTTAATCAAAACAATGGCATCGTCCAATTCCACAGAGAGCGGATCCACACCTTTTGGCAACGACACAAACGCATCTCCAAACTTTACATAAGGCCCAAAACGACCGTTGTTCACCTCAACCGTTTCGCCTTTGTAAGCACCAAGCTCTTTTGGAAGCTGGAATAAATCCATAGCCTCTTCGTAAGTAATTGTGTTCAATTGTTGGTCTGGGCTCAAACTGGCAAACTGTGGTTTTTCTTCATCGTCCACGGTGCCTATTTGCACCATAGGTCCAAATTTACCCAAACGCACACTCACTTGTTTTCCTGATTTGGGGTCTTTTCCTAAAATACGTTCTCCTGATTCCCTGTCGGCATTTTCCTGAACATCAACTACCACGGGGTGAAAATCTTTATAAAATGATTTCATCATTTTAGTCCAATCTTCTTTTCCTTCGGCTATTTCATCAAAATCGGCCTCTACCTTCGCCGTGAAATTATAATCTAAAATATACTCAAAATGATTGACCAAAAAGTCGGTTACAATCATCCCAATATCTGTTGGCACCAATTTCCCTTTATCAGACCCCACTTTTTCACTCAACAGTTTATCTTTAACAATCCCCGCTTTTAAAGTGAGTTGCGTATAATTTCTTTCTTCGCCATCTACAGAACCCTTTTCAACATAGTTCCTGTTTTGAATGGTTGAAATAGTGGGCGCGTAGGTTGACGGACGTCCAATGCCTAATTCTTCTAATTTTTTAACCAAAGAAGCTTCCGTATATCTTGCTGGCGGCCTTGTGTAACGCTCGGTTGCCGTGATGAAATTATTGAGCAACGTTTCATTGGTTTTCATGGCTGGCAACATACCATCTTGCTCTTCATCTTCATCATCACTGCCTTCTAAATATACTTTTAAAAACCCATCAAAAGTGACAACCTCACCATTTGCAGTAAAAATTTCTTTATGGGTAGAAGCGCTTATTTTCACATTGGTACGCTCCAATTCGGCTTCGCTCATTTGCGATGCTATAGAACGTTTCCAAATCAAGTCGTATAAACGTGCTTGGTCTCTATCTATATCTACTGAATGCACCGAAAAATCCGTGGGACGAATGGCCTCATGCGCCTCTTGTGCACCTTTTGCTTTGCCTTTATAATTTCGTGGTTTGCTATATTTATTACCGTAAGCATCTTTAATCTCTGCTTCGGCGCCTTTTCTGGCTTCATCAGATAAATTCACACTATCGGTTCTCATATACGTAATCAAACCCGCCTCATAAAGGCGTTGTGCCATCGTCATAGTTTTACTTACCGAGAAATATAATTTACGTGATGCTTCTTGTTGTAATGTAGATGTTGTAAACGGTGCTGCTGGCGATTTTTTAGCTGGTTTTTTCTCTAAATCAGACACCTTGAAATCGGCCTTGGCATTTTGCTCTAAGAATTTTTGAGCTTCTGCTTTGGTTGAAAAATTCTTTGGAAGTTTCGCTCGAAACGTTTGTCCGTCTTCATTTGAGAACTCCGCATCAATTCTATAGGATGCTTCTGGTGTAAATCCTTGGATGTCCCGTTCTTTTTCAACAATCAGGCGCACAGAAACCGATTGTACGCGACCTGCTGATAAGCCGCCTTTTACTTTTCGCCATAAAACCGGGGACAATTCATACCCTACAATCCGATCCAACACACGGCGTGCTTGCTGCGCATCTACCAAATCATAATCGATCCCTCTTGGGTTTTCAATGGCTTTTTGAATGGCTGTTTTTGTAATTTCGTGAAAAACAATCCGTTTCGTTTTGGTTTTATCCAATTTTAACGTTTCTGCCAAATGCCAAGCAATAGCCTCACCCTCGCGATCCTCATCACTTGCCAACCAAACCATATCGGCTTTTTTTGCTAAGTCTTTCAGTTTTTTAACAACTGATTTTTTATCTGATGACACTTCGTATTTGGGTTTGAAATCGCCATCTACATCCACCCCTAATTCCTTGGAAGGCAAATCGGAAATATGCCCAAAACTAGATTCTACTTTAAAATCTTTTCCTAGAAATTTTTCAATGGTTTTGGCTTTTGCTGGCGACTCTACTATCACTAAATTCTTCGACATACTACGTTTTTTGATGGTACAAATGTATATGAAAAAAACTTTAAGTTCCTAATTTTATAAATGAACTCTACTTTTTATTAATCGAAAACCCTCATTTCAAACAGTTAAAAATCAAGGTTTACATCTTAAAATGATGCTATTCTGTTTCTCCTATTTTATCAATTTCACTGGTTTCATTAAACCCCAAAACATCTTTATATATTAAATATGGAGGCAAATACATGATAGAAATAGTAAACAATATGCCAATACCGCAAAGAATAATACCGAAAAAACCCATAATACCTGTAACCACAAGCAAACCAAAAATGAGCGGCCATTTTTTTGTACCCAAATTAAAGCTCAAACTAAAAATCTCGGTACTTTCCATTTCAGGATTAAACGCTAAAAAAACAATAAATAATGTGGAGTACACGCTAAACCCGATACTAATAACAAGGCTTAAAAGTGTAGCTAATTCTGGCGATAAAAACTTTTCAAAAGCAAAATTGATTAATGACACTAAAAAGGATAACGCGGCAATGGTCAATATTTTACCCAGATATTTTCCTTTAAAAAAATAAAAAAATCCCGATACACTAAACGCTTCCCCGATATCTATCTTTCTAACAACTCTATAAAACCCAGCAGCCATCGCCACAGTAAAAAAGCTCATTACAAAAGTGAGTCCTAAAATTTGATATCTAAAACTGTCTGTTTGCATCATTAGGCTACTCGCATCATTGGGATCATAATCTCCGCTTTGAATTTGCTCGATAAGTGCCGTGTACATGGGCATGTAAATAACTATAAAAATAGGAATGGCAATTACAAAAAACATCAACATCAAAAGGAACCCTTGCAACCATGTTTTTTTAAAAAGGTCAATACTTCGGCTTAAAATATCCCCAAAATCTAATGGTTTCACATTATTTATCTTTTCTTGCAGTGATGAAAAATTGTTCATATAGTTTATTTTTATTTTAGTATGTTCAAAGAAACCATTTCTATAAACATCTTACAAATTTAATATTTTTTTAAGTATGACACTTTGTCACAAACCACAAATAAATTGTACCTTTGCATGCTTATTGAAATAATGAGCCCATTAGGTATTGGGATTGCATTTTATGGAGAAAATTATAGACGAAAACAAACAAGGCGAATCTTTAGTTATTGAACAAAAAGAAGGTAACCAACGCAAGCTTTTTATAGAAAGTTATGGGTGTGCCATGAATTTTAGCGATAGTGAAATTGTAGCTTCCATCATGGCAAACCAAGGTTTCAACACTACTCAAAATCTTGAAGATGCCGATTTGGTTTTAGTAAACACCTGTTCCATAAGGGACAAAGCCGAACAGACCATTCGCAAACGTTTAGAAAAATACAATGCGGTAAAACGCGACCACAACCCCAATATGAAAGTAGGTGTGTTAGGCTGTATGGCAGAACGCTTGAAAACAAAATTTCTTGAAGAGGAAAAAATTGTTGATTTGGTGGTTGGGCCCGATGCTTACAAAGATTTACCAAACCTTTTGGCCGAAGTGGAAGAAGGCAGGGATGCCATAAACGTGATACTTTCAAAAGAAGAAACCTACGGCGATATTTCGCCTGTACGCTTAAACACCAATGGCGTAACAGCTTTTGTATCCATTACCCGTGGTTGCGATAATATGTGCACCTTTTGTGTGGTGCCTTTTACACGTGGCCGAGAGCGTAGCCGCGACCCGCAAAGTATTTTGGAAGAAGTGAATGATTTATGGAACAGAGGTTATAAAGAAATTACATTACTTGGGCAAAATGTGGACAGCTACCTTTGGTACGGCGGCGGCTTGAAAAAAGATTTTAAAAAAGCCAGCGACATCCAAAAAGCAACCTCGGTCCATTTTTCCAATTTATTGGAACTTTGTGCCAAAACGCAACCCAAAATGCGCATTCGCTTTTCAACGTCCAATCCGCAAGATTTAACTTTGGACGTGATTGAAACCATGGCCAAATATCAAAATATTTGTAATCACATCCATTTGCCGGTTCAAAGTGGCAGCAATCGTATTTTAAAGGAAATGAACCGTTTGCACACCCGAGAGGAATATATGGCATTGATTGACAACATTCGCCGTATCCTTCCCAATTGCACCATCAGCCAAGATATGATTGTTGGTTTCCCAACAGAAACCGAAGCAGATTTTCAAGATACCGTATCGTTAATGGAATACGTAAAATATCATTTCGGCTATATGTTTACTTATTCTGAACGCCCAGGCACGATGGCAGAGCGTAAACTAGAAGATGATGTGCCAGAGAAAGTCAAAAAACGCCGTTTACAAGATATTGTGGATTTACAAAGAGCACACAGCGAAATCAGGACCAAAGCTTTTTTAAATACCGTCGTGGAAGTTTTGATTGAAAAAGAATCTAAAAAATCTGATGCACAATGGTCTGGGCGCACCTCACAAAATGTGGTGGCTGTTTTTCCGAAAGAAAATTATAAAATTGGTAATTTTGTGAATGTACAGGTTACGGATTGCACGAGTGCGACGCTTATTGGGGAAGCTATTGGTTTAAGTGAGAATAATTAATAACAATAAATAATGAGATTCCTGTCTTCACAGGAATGACACTATGGAATCAGTTCAAGCAATAAAACAACGTTTTGGCATTATAGGCAATAGTGCATCACTAAACCGTGCCATAGAAAAAGCCATTCAAGTAGCACCTACCGATATTTCTGTATTGGTTACGGGCGAAAGCGGTGTTGGGAAAGAAAGTATTCCTAAAATAATACACCAACTATCACACAGAAAACACAACAAATATATTGCTGTAAACTGTGGTGCTATTCCAGAAGGGACGATTGATAGCGAATTGTTCGGGCACGAAAAAGGTGCATTTACCGGAGCCACACAAACCCGTGAAGGCTATTTTGAAGTCGCCGATGGTGGTACTATTTTTTTGGATGAAGTTGGCGAATTACCACTAACAACACAAGTGCGATTATTGCGTGTTTTAGAAAATGGCGAATTTTTAAAAGTAGGCTCCAGTAAAGTACAAAAAACCAACGTACGTATTGTGGCAGCTACCAACGTGAATATGTTTGAGGCCATTCAAAAAGAAAAATTTCGTGAAGATTTATTTTATAGGTTAAGCACTGTAGATATCCACCTACCGCCATTGCGCGACCGCCAAGAGGATATTCATTTATTGTTCCGTAAATTTGCGAGTGATTTTGCTTTAAAATATAAAATGCCCACTATAAAATTGACCGATGCTGCGGTAGCCCTACTTTTAAAGCATCGTTGGGGAGGCAACATCCGTCAGTTGCGCAACATTGCGGAACAACTCTCTGTTTTAGAACAAAACAGGACGATTAGTGCAGAAACGCTACAAAGTTATTTACCAAATTCCAATGGCAATTTACCCGCTGTTGTAAAAACATCAAAAGCTGAAAGTGATTTTAGTAGCGAACGTGAAATTTTATACAAAGTCCTTTTTGATATGAAAAGTGATTTGAACGATTTGAAAAAGCTCACATTGGAATTAATGAAGAATGGCAACGGAAAAGATGTTGAAAAAAAGAACGAAAGCTTGATCCAAAAAATTTATGGCGATGCTGACGAAGATGATGCCGAATACGAAGAAACCAATGATGACACAGAACTTTTATCGATTCCTGAACATGTTAACAACCCAACAGAAATAGCCGGTTCTGCCGATAAATACCATTTTGCAGAAGAAATTGAAGAAGAAGAAACCTTATCATTACACGATAAAGAATTGGAATTAATAAAAAAATCGCTGGAACGTCACAGCGGAAAGCGTAAATTAGCAGCTGCTGAGTTGGGCATTAGCGAACGGACATTGTACAGAAAAATCAAACAATATGATTTATAATTAACCACTAATCAATGAACACCTGTCATTCCTGCGAAGGCAGGAATCCATAAAACAAATGACACACAAAACATACATTCTTTTATTATTAATCACAGCAACGCTCACAGGTTGCGGCATATACTCGTTCACAGGCGCATCCATTCCTCCAGGCACCAAAACATTTCAAGTAAATCGTTTTGAAAACACCGCATTATTGGTAGAGCCAGGACTTGAAAGGGATTTTCAAAACACATTGATTCAAATACTTGAAAACCAAACCAATTTAAGCAATGTAAATTCTAATGGCGATTTGGTTTATGAAGGTGAAATTACAGATTATCGTATTTCCCCAACCACGGCAACGGCTCAAAGTACGGCAGCCCAAAACAGGTTGACCATTTCTGTAAAAGTCCGTTTTTTCAATAGAAAAAAAGCAGAAGATGATTTGGAACAATCTTTTTCGTTCTTTTATGATTATCCAGGAAGCGCACAACTTATAGGAAGCCAGAAAACAACAGCCATTGAAGAAATTTTTGAACGCATAACACAAGATGTTTTTAATGCAACTTTGGCGAAATGGTAATTTGTTAGTCGTTAAAGACTTGTCATTTCGAACAAAGTAAGAAATCTCATTATTCATAAAAAATTCAATAATAAAAGAAAACATATTAGGCTTAACCAATGAACAGTACAGATTTCACATACATACTCCAACATCCGCAAACGGTTTCCCCGCAGCAGACAGATGATGTAAAATCTATTATGGAGCAATTCCCTTATTTTCAATCGGCAAGGGCATTGTATTTAAAAGGCTTGAAAAACCAAGAAAGTTTTAAGTACAATCAAGAATTAAAAACCACAGCTGCTTATACTACGGATAGAAGCATTTTATTTGATTTTATCACTTCGGAAGCCTTTGTTCAAAATGAAATATCACAATTTATCAAACAACATAGCGCACATCTTTTAGATATTGACGTGATTGCAGAAAACATTTCCGTTAGTAAAAGCATGGCGATAGATTATGCTTTAAAACAACAAATAGAAGACACCAAAGATGTTTTGGACCCTGCGCTTTTTCAGCCTAAAGAGCCACTAAAAAAACCGATTTCCAATTTCATTTTAGACGATTCTGAAACTATTGAAAATAGCTCTAAAGAAACCAACACTGAACCTATTTCCCCCGAAGATGTTTTAAAAATAGGCAAGCCGCTACAGTTTGATAAACGGGAAAAACATTCTTTTAATGAATGGCTTAATTTAACACGCTTCAAACCCATCAATAGAGAAGTTTCCAAAGAAAAAGAAGCCGATATCCCTGCTGAAAATGAGGTTTCAAAAGACACCCAAGAAGAACTGGAACGCGCTAAAAAGTTTGAATTGATTGATAAATTCATTTCTGAAAACCCAAAAATCCCACCAGTTAAAACATTTACATCCAACGGAAATATCGCCCAAGAGCGTATGATACAGCCAGATACGCTGATGACAGAGACTTTGGCCCGTATTTATGTGGAACAAAAAAACTATAAAAAGGCAATTCAATCTTATAAGATTTTAAGTTTGAAATATCCAGAAAAAAGTAGTTTCTTTGCAATCCAAATTAAAGCAGTAGAACAATTACAAGAACATAATAATAAATAATAATGAGTACGTTTACAATATTTTTAGCCTTAATCGTAGTCGTAGCATTTTTGCTCATCGTAGTAATCATGGTACAAAATCCAAAAGGTGGCGGATTGTCATCTTCATTTGGTGGCGGTGGCACACAACAGTTAGGTGGCGTAAAAAAAACCACAGACTTTTTAGACAAAAGTACTTGGACCTTGGCAACCGTATTGTTGGCATTGATTTTATTATCTAACGTTGCCATAAACAGAGGTGGTTCCGATTTAGATTCCAAAGCTTTGGATACCGATGCCACAACCACACAGCCTTTGCCTGCAATTCCTAGCGCACCAGCACAATCATCTGCTACTACTGATGATACTAGCGCAACAGATTCAACAGATAAATAATTCTATATCATTATAGAAACAAAAAATGCCAACTCAAGCAGTTGGCATTTTTTGTTTCTGCAAGTTTGTCAGTCATCCATTATTGGCATAATTTTCGAATAATACAAAGCATTGAATAATTAATTAACTTAAAAAATAATATAACATGGGGTTAAACATTAAACCACTAGCAGACCGCGTTCTTATTGAACCTTCGCAAGCCGAAACCAAAACGGCTTCTGGAATTATCATTCCTGATAACGCCAAAGAAAAACCACAAAATGGCACTGTAATCGCCGTTGGAAAAGGCACTAAAGACGAGCCTATAACGGTAAAAGTTGGCGATGCTGTTTTGTACGGTAAATACGCAGGAACAGAACTTAAATTAGAAGGTAAAGATTATTTAATCATGCGCGAGAGCGATATACTGGCAATAGTTTAAATCGCAATTAGCTATTAGCCATTGGCTTTTAGCTCCAAAACTAAAAATAATATTAATACTTAGCCAACAGCAAACAGCTAAAGGCTAAAAGCAAAATTCAAAAAAATGGCAAAAGATATAAAATTTGATATTGAAGCACGCGACGGATTAAAACGTGGTGTGGATGCATTGGCCAATGCAGTAAAAGTAACTTTAGGCCCAAAAGGAAGAAACGTTATTATCAGCAAATCATTCGGGGCACCACAAGTAACCAAAGATGGTGTAACCGTTGCAAAAGAAATAGAATTGGACAATGCCCATGAAAACATGGGAGCGCAAATGGTAAAAGAAGTCGCTTCAAAAACCAACGATTTGGCAGGAGACGGTACGACTACCGCTACTGTATTAGCACAAGCCATTGTAAAAGAAGGTTTGAAAAACGTGGCTGCCGGAGCTAACCCAATGGATTTGAAACGTGGTATTGATAAAGCTGTTGAAGCCATTACCAAAGATTTAGAAAAACAATCAAAGAAAGTAGGAAACTCTTCTGAAATGATTAAACAAGTCGCTTCTATTTCCGCAAACAATGATGATACTATTGGCGAATTGATTGCCAAGGCTTTCAATAAAGTTGGAAAAGAAGGTGTTATTACTGTTGAAGAAGCAAAAGGTATGGAAACATACGTAGATGTTGTAGAAGGCATGCAGTTTGACCGCGGGTATTTATCGCCATATTTTGTAACCGATTCTGATAAAATGATTGCCGATTTAGAAAATCCATACATTTTATTGTTTGATAAAAAGATTTCTAACTTACAGGAAATTCTTCCAATTTTAGAGCCTGTGGCACAATCTGGCAGACCGTTATTGATTATTGCAGAAGATGTTGATGGCCAGGCATTGGCTACTTTGGTAGTAAACAAATTGCGTGGTGGATTAAAAATTGCCGCTGTAAAAGCACCAGGTTTTGGAGACAGACGTAAAGCGATGTTAGAAGATATTGCTATTTTAACTGGCGGTACCGTAATTTCTGAAGAAAGAGGATTTACTTTGGAAAACGCTGATATTTCTATGTTAGGTACCGCAGAAACTGTAACCGTTGACAAAGACAATACAACAATTGTAAACGGTGCTGGTGATGCTAAAGCCATTAAAGCTAGAGTAAACCAAATCAAAGCGCAGATAGAAACCACTACAAGTGATTATGATAAAGAAAAACTTCAAGAACGTTTGGCTAAATTAGCTGGCGGTGTTGCCGTACTTTATGTAGGTGCTGCAAGTGAAGTAGAGATGAAAGAGAAAAAAGACCGTGTTGATGATGCCCTACACGCTACAAGAGCCGCTGTTGAAGAAGGCATTGTTGCTGGTGGTGGTGTTGCTCTGGTAAGAGCAAAATCAGTATTGGAAAAAATAACGACTGAAAACCTTGATGAAGTTACAGGCATTCAAATAGTGGCACGTGCTATTGAAGCACCATTGCGTACTATTGTTGAAAATGCTGGTGGCGAAGGTAGTGTAGTTGTTTCTAAAGTTATGGAAGGTAAAGGTTCTTTTGGTTACGATGCCAAAACAGAAACTTATGTAGATATGCTAAAATCTGGAATTATCGACCCTAAAAAAGTAACACGTATCGCTTTAGAGAATGCGGCTTCGGTTGCAGGTATGATCCTTACTACAGAATGTGCTTTAATCGATATTAAAGAAGATGCTGCTGGTGGACACCCTCCAATGGGTGGCGGTATGCCAGGCATGATGTAATTTCGAACTTTACTCAATTACCGAGTCAAAAACCTCGGTAAATAAATTATAATAAGAACGTCACAATTCTGATTACTATCGGGATTGGGACGTTTTTTTTGTATAACTCTGTAAGAAAAATTAATTATCTTTACGGGATAACGACAACAAAAAACTGATGATATCCTTGCCTAATTACGGGATATCGACAATAAAGTTGACTATATAATTCAAGTTGCTAGTTTTCAAAGTATAAAAACAAAGCAA
>TARA_R110002049_G_scaffold52540_3_pt1 | contig 13292 bp, 12 predicted proteins | sample TARA_R110002049 | Tara Oceans TARA_R110002049 (sample SAMEA4396941) | marine metagenome | biome: Polar Biome; feature: [SRF] surface water layer (ENVO:00010504); material: water (ENVO:00002006), including particulate matter (ENVO:01000060) such as... | depth 5 m | reverse complement strand
TTGGCAAAGTATAGCGGCCACTACGTTTTCACACAGCCTCGGTCGAAAGGCGTCATTTGCCAATTTGCTCATAAAACGCCACCTTACCCGTTATAGCTTCCATCCCTTCAATCGGCTGCTCGTAGCTCCAGGCAATATCTTTGTTGTTGCCCAGCGAGAAATACACTGTGTTGCCTTTAAACGGGCAGTGGGTCGTCGTTTCTGAAGTGGTAAGGAAATACATCCACACGTCTCCAAGTGGAAAATAATGGCGAGGTGGGTAGCCTTGCACCCGAAGCTCGAGGACTTGAGTGGAGTCGGCAAGCAGCTTTCCATCTACATGCACCTGCACGCGTTGGCTAACGGGGTGAAGCTCGATGCGAGGTGCCTGTGGCATTAGGTTTTTCCCTGCGGCTTTTTAGCTCTAGTAAAATGAGCCTAGCAGCAAAGTTCATTGAATCCCATGCTTTTCCTCATCACACTTTAGGCTACGGTCATGACCTGTGTCAGGTTATTGCCACTGCCCTCTAATTCAATACGACTGCCCTAACCTAACGCTGCCAGCAATCCTGGCCTGATAGCGATGCGATCCCCTTGTGTTGATAGCCGGAAGCCGCCGAAGCTAAGGCAAATGGGCAGCATCAGTAACGCACTCAACAAAAACCTGAATGTGGGCAGCATAAAGGAGTCGAAATCAGTCAGAGTAATGACAACGGCTATAAATGCCGAACTTCAAACGATACTGAAAATGTCCACCTAACTAGTTAATACGAAATTGTTTATGCCACCACCTAAAAGCGCCAGCTTGCTTTTGCACCATAAACATCAAATTGATGCTGCATGGGAGTTACACGTAGTGAAATCAATTATTAACCGGCCATAACTAGCTGAATTAATTCTCACCGTTGAAATTAACTTTATTTAATTACCAACTTTACCCCTAGAGCGATAGGCGACTCAAACTGGATACCTGCGCGCTTTCTTACTGGTGTTGACCTTTCCCGGTGCGCCAAGCTAAACCGAAATCTGCGTCTGGAAATTGTCTCTCCGCTTTCCCGATGCTCGCAGCAGGTCACTTAGGTGTTAATGAGCCGCCAATACTGCCTCTCATTCATTACGTTTCATAAAGTATTCCTGACCAAATCTTCATTATTCATAATCACTGTATCTCGCTAGCCTTTCCTTAGTAACAAACCCACTAAGGAGAGATTCCAATGACATCAAATACAACCACGATCCCTCGTTTTCGCCCAGGCGTGACCGCCCTAGGGTTGCCTTTGCTTTTCATCGTTATGTGGAGCTCTGGCTACGTGGCTGGCAAAGCAGCCCTGCCATTTGTCGGCCCATATACCATGATCTTTCTGCGCTTCGCTAGTGCCGCCCTGGTTTTACTCATGGTCGCCGTTGCAACACGCGCACCGTGGCCAAGAACGTGGAAAGAGGTTGGTCACATTGCAGTTGTCGGGCTGCTGATTCAAGCAATGCAGTTCTCAGGGCTCTATACCGGGATCAATCTCGGCGTGAGTGCGGGGGTTTCGGCGCTCATCGTCGGCACAATGCCCATCTTCGTTGCACTTGGTGCCAGTGTTTTTCTTTCTGAACGCATAAAGCAACATCAATGGGTTGGGCTTCTGATTGGTCTAGCAGGTATTGTATTGGTCGTTTCTGAAAAGTTCTCTTTTGGAGAAGCGACGCTCGGAGGATATATCGCCGTTCTCTTCGCCCTGCTTGGTATCACGTTGGGCACGCTCTACCAGAAGAAATTTTGTACAAGCATGGACCTACGTACGGGTGGATTCATTCAACTGAGTGTCGCAGCAACCTTTGCTTTTGTTGCAGCCCAAACACTTGAAGACCTGTACTTTCAAGTCACGCCTACTTTCTTATTCGCGACAAGCTGGATGAGCCTTGTGAACTCGATTGGAGCCATCAGCGTGCTTTACGTCATGATTCGTCGCGGCGAGGCAAGTAAAGTGGCCAGCCTCTTCTACCTCATACCCGGCATGACCGCCCTTATGGCGTTTGTGATTCTTGGCGAAACACTTCACCCGTTAGCCATGATTGGGTTTGCAGTCACTGCTTTCGGGGTTTATCTGAATAACCGTTAAGTTTGATGTTTTCTTCATGTCGAATTCATACGGTTATGTTGAAACCTAAACCGCACTATCAGTAAGCATAATATCTATTACTTGAAACTCGATGATAAAAGGTGAAACAGATGAAAAATGCAAAGATTCTTTCCAATCTTATCAGTGATAAAGATGCACTTGACAACCTTAATTGGCAACCGCATCGCCGTGATGGTCGAGCAAATGCTGACATTTTTGAACTGTACGATGGACGCAATAACAATAACGAAGGCCCTAAAGCTGCACTGATGCGCTATCGACCTGGCGCTACGGTTAAACCACATCTTCACCCAGGTTATGAACTTATTTTCGTACTCAAGGGAACTTTGATAAACGATACAGGTGAGCATCCAGAGGGAACATTAGAAGTTTGCCCGCCTGGAAGCACGCACAGTCTCTCAAGCCCTGAAGGTTGTATTTTTTTAGTGGTATGGGAACAACCTGTTGAGGTACTCGAGGATACTAATAATCGCATCGAAAAATATGATAAGAACTGTGCTAGTGACAGCTTAATTTCTCAATACAACGGGAAACTAAATGCTGAATAGTTCAGGGAGATACCAAGATGCAAGTTATTACAGCAGAACAGGCCAGTCATTTAATCAACTCTGAAACAACACTCTCTACCGGCGGATTCGGTAGCTGCGGTCACCCAGAGGCTCTTACAGCAGCTCTTGCGAAACGATTCCTAGAAACAGGACAACCACAAAACTTAACCTTAATTTTCGCTGCAGGCCAAGGAGATAAAGGCGAGCGTGGCCTCAATCGTCTGGCTATTCCTGGGCTAATCAAGCGGGTAATTGGCGGCTATTGGGCACTCACCCCAATGCTCGGCACGCTAGCAGTTTCGGGAAAGATTGAAGCACATAACTGGCCCCAAGGGGTGATTAGCCATCTCTACCGTACAATCGCAGCTGGCGCCCCTGGAGTTATAACCAAATTGGGATTAGGAACATTTATTGATCCCGATCAAGATGGAGGTAGGATTGATTGCCAGGACACTCCCGCATTGGTTCGCAAGATACTACTTGAAGGTGAGTCATACCTACTTTATCCCGCTTTGCCAATTAACTGCGTTTTCATTCGAGGTACTCGTTGCGATAGAAGGGGCAATCTGACTATGGAAGCTGAAGCTAACTTTCACGATGTCCTAACCCAGGCGATGGCCGCGCGAAACTCAGGAGGGATAATTATTGCGCAAGTAGAAGAAGTTTGTGGGTCTGAAGAACTTGCACTTAACGATATTCGAGTTCCAGGAATACTTATTGATTTTGTAGTGATAAGCGAAAAGTCACATCACTGGCAGACTTATGGCACACAATATAATGCTGGCTTTGTTTCACGACCACAAGCTACCGAACCATATAGAGACATATCTGAACCAATACCGTTAGCGAAGAGGATTATTGCCCAGCGTGCACTCATGGAAATTGAGCATTTCGATGAACCAGTAGTAAATTTAGGAATAGGACTGCCTGAGAAAATAGCTACTGTAGCCCGTGAGACAGGCATTCATAACTTAGGTCTAACAGTTGAATCTGGAGCTATAGGCGGTTTCCCAGCAGGAGGCATGTCTTTTGGCGCCTCTGTGAGTCCAGAAGCCATAATAGATCAACCTTCAATATTTGATTTCTACAACGGTGGTGGTATCGACATCGCCTTTTTGGGCTTCGCTGAAGTCGGTGCAGAAGGGCATGTCAACGTTGCAAAGTTGGGAAAGCGCATCAACGGTGTTGGCGGTTTTGTTAATATCGCTGAAGCAGCACGAAATCTAGTTTTTTGCGGCACGTTTACTGCCGGAGGCCTTGAAACACACTGCGCAAACGGTCGTTTGATTATTTTGAAAGAAGGCTGCATCCGGAAGTTTCGAGCCAATGTAGAAAAAATATGCTTCAACGCACATTTTACAGCCCCCCAGAAAGCCATGGTGCTCTACGTGACTGAGCGCTGTGTACTACGTTGGCAAAGCGGTCAGCTTCTCCTCATTGAAATAGCCCCTGGCATAGATCTCGTACAAGACATACTCAATCAAAGTGACACACCAATCAAGGTCTCACCGACATTGAAATTGATGCCAGCATCACTCTTTGAGACGGCTCAAGCGGTAACTGTAACTTCAGTCTAGTGTTCAACTAGTTTTGAGAAGTTAGAACTTCCTAAGAATAAGGACAATAGCTATGCACCAACGTAAACAAGTCGTCATTATCGGCGGTGGCTCGGTCGGAGGTTCGGCCTTTCATCAGCTTATTCAACACGCTGCAAAAATGGGAGTTTCGGATTACCTTGAAATAACTCTTATCGAACGCTCAAATAAGGTGGGCTCTGGAGAGGCTTATCAAAATGATCACTCGCACGCTCTCTTAAACACTCATGCAGACACAATGTCTCCAATTTCAGGACAATCTTCCCATTTTATCAACTGGTTATACCAGAACGAAGAACTATGGCGGCAACAATACCCACACCTCTACGTTCATCCCAGTGCCTACTTACCTCGCCCTCTTTTTGGGCTTTATATGCAAAATCTTTTTGAAGATAGTCGCACACTTGCTTGGCAATATCGCATACCTTTTACTCGACACCACTGTGAGGCATCAGACATTGTGCCAACCGAAGAAGGCTATTTAGTAATCACCGACAACGATAAGCGAATCAAGGCTGATTATTTGCTTCTTTGCTGCGGGAACCTCCCCTCAACAAAATTCAAGGCACACCATCAACGAGCTTCATACTTCAATAGCCCTTATCCAGGCTGCGTTCTCGCTGAGCAAATTGATAAGGATCAACCAGTCTGCATCGCTGGTACCAATCTAAGCGCAATCGACACTATTATTTCGCTAACGGAGCATGGGCATAGGGGTAAAATCATTTGTGTTTCGCGGCGTGGCCGTTTCCCAAGCGTCAGAGGCACACAGAATCCAAAGCACAAGCCCCGATACATAACCGCACCAGCAATCATAGCACTCTCAAAAGCTCACGATGGCATAACCCTAGAGGATGTATGGCAACTCCTCAACCAAGAATTAATTGCAGTAGGAGGTAGGGAAATTGATATCCACGAAATTCTTTCTGAAGGAACTACTGCCTATGACTACCTTTGTCAGGAGATTTCTAAGGCTACGCAAATACCTAGACTCTGGCAGTCCATAGCTTACTCACTTAATAGTGTCATTGATCTGATCTGGCACCATCTACGCCAGGAAGATAAGAAAAAGTTCTATTGCGAATATCGTGACCTCTTCCTAGCCTACCGCGTCTCCTTCCCACTCGAAAACGCCCGGCGCTTGCAAAAACTGATGGAAACTGGACAGCTAAATATTCATTGCGGCATTCAGCGCGTTGGCTATGATGAAGCAGAAAACTGCTACAACATAGAACTTATCGACAATGCTTGGAATCATGAGATGAGGGTTCGCTCTCGTTACTTTATTAACGCCACTGGATACAATCTCTCAGTAGGTGAAAGCGAGGTAGCTCTGATTCAGAATCTTCTTAAACGCAAGCTTGCAACTGCAGACCCTTTTGGCGGATTCCGTACTGACTTTAAAACAGGAGCACTCCTCTCCTCATCTGGATTACCACAGAGACAGCTCTTCGCCTTGGGCAGCCTAACGACTGGAACCTATTTCTTCACCAACGCAATGGATGTCAATGCTCGCCATATAAGTGAGCGCGCAGGTCATATTGTGGAACAAATTGCCATTGCAGCTCTCTCTCAGACTAGGGATGCAGTATAGCGTATAAGAGAAGGTACAAAAAAATCGCCAACTGTTAAGGATGCAGTGACATCTAACATGGCATGTTTTCTGCGATCTGCTCTGGCAAAGACCAACAGCGGCGAATCAATTGAATCAGCCATTCAAGCTGATTTAATTCAACGTTGGCCGCGGTTTTAATGCTAATTCGTACATCCGGCAGCGCCGGAAGTTGTTGCAAATTTATCGGTGAGGCGAGCCCATACTGCGAAGGGATAAATGGTAGAGCGCTCACACCCAGGCCCGCCTTGACCGCTGCTAGTAAATCGCCTAAATCACGCGCCTCATAAACTATGCGCCATTGCAGTTGACTGTGCTTGAGCCTGTTGATTTGCAGGTCTCGTAGTATGCACGGAGGAGAAAAAGCAACTAGAGGAATCTCATTATAGGAATCTAGTAAAGAGTGTTGGGCTCCTACCCAGGAAAGGCGTCGGTCTGCCACACGTACACCTTCTAGTAAATTCGTACGCGATGAGTCAACAATGTCGACAGCGATGACCATATCAAGCTTCCCATCATTGAGATTATGTTGCAGTACCGTTGAGCGTCCTAGCTGAGGAATAATACGAATTCCCTCTTGCTCAAGAGACAAGGAAGCCAGCATTATCGGCAAGTAGTCTTGAGCAAAATATTCTGATACTCCCAAGCGAATCTCTTTTGCAGCTCCACGATACTGCCCGATCTTATCGAAAGCTTCGTCATTGAGGGCAAGAATTTGCCGCGCATACCATAGAAAGAGTTCACCTGCCTCTGTAAGACGCCTTCGACGCCCATAGGTCTCAAAAAAAGTATTACCAAGCTGTTCCTCAAGCCGACGCACATGGTGAGAAACAGCCGATTGAGTTAGGTGTAAGGCCTGCGCCGCTTCCGAGAAGCCACCGTAGTCGCTTATCGATACCAACGTACGCAACAGTGTTGTGTCTAAATTAGCCTTACGTGCGGTCTTTATTATGTCAGTCATGAGACCCCCCTTAGCCCTCAGATACACATTCTCTTATACGCTTTAGAAAGAATTAAATGCAACTAGACTCCTGAACCGATTCGGGATTCCCGAAAGCTCCAACCCTTGAGAGGATGAAGCTATGAACAAATCAAATCGATGGCAATGGGTCGTGGTTTCAGAAAGGGTAAGCAAATTCATCCGCACGTCTTCTCGTGGGAAATATTGGCGTGCCGGGTAGCGGTGTTCGAGGGCTTGGTTGGAGTCAGCTAGCAGTTTGCCATCAACATACACCTGCGCTCGCTGGTTAACGTGGTGGAGCGTAATGCGAGGTGCCTGAGACATTAGGTTTTCCCTGCGGCATTATTCGCTTTAGTAAAATTAGCCTAGCAGTTGTCTCCGTTGAATCCCACTTCTGCCTCATTAAACTTTAGGCTACAGCCATGACCTGTGTCATGTTTAAGACACCAGGTCTATTTCTCTACCAGAGCCTTACCCGTTTCCTGCCTGAATTGTTTCAGGATCAGGCCACTTACAATCAGCCCAGCCCCAATGAAGTTCGCCATGCGCAACGGCTCCCCTAGTATTAGATAAGAGAGTAGTACGCCTAAGAACGGATTAAGTAGTTGATAGTTCAATCCCGTCGAGGCGCCGCTGATGCAAATCAGTACAAGCCTGAGCTCGTTCCGTCGATGGTAAACGCAAGTACCAGATGAGTGATCAATATCATCGTATCGGTAGAAGGCACAGCATGCGGCTGACCAAACGTCATTGCCATGGGTAGTAGCTCGACAGCGACACCAAACGATTACCAGAGAAATCGCAGAATAACCCGTTTTACTGGGTGCTGCCTTCCCCCCTGCACGCGGTAGAAACCGTGTTCGCAATGACGGTACACAAATCACAAGGCTCCGAGTTTCAGCACACCGCCCTGCTACTACCACAAACCCTCAATCCGATTCTTACCCGCGAGCTGGTCTACACCGGCATCACCCGTGCACGCGATTGGCTCACGGTGATTGAGGCCAAACGTGGGATATTGAATGATGCGGTGACGAAGGAGGTTATGAGGGTTAGTGGGGTTGGGGGTTAACGCCCCAATCACCGAACAGTGTAGCGAAGCAATTTTAGTAGTAAAAGAGCATAGCGAAACTATAAAAATTGTAGAACGTAAGGGGCTCTGCGTACAATGGTTTGTTAGTCATCTTTTAATACCAATGACTTGTTTAGCTGCCGCATTGTAATTTGAGATGTTTGCTCTTTATAATCTTCGTAATCCCCCAAATAGAATGAATTTAAGTCTACATCAACACCTAAATGTTCAAGCTTTTTAATTTCCAGAAATGTATCGTACTCTCTTTTTGCATGCACAATCGCTCGATCTTTTAAATAATCAATGTACCCATCAAAAACTGGGTATCCATTCAGTCTAAGCAAATTATCCAGTTGCTCATGAAGGCTCTTCATGGTCATTGTCTTACCAGCTAAAGATGTAGATTCTGCGTATAGCAAAAATTGCTCTGATAACAAGTGCATCCTGTAAATTTCTATTTCGCTTAGGTAGTTTTTGCCAGTATTGACTTCACTTTTCGTGGGTATAAAGCCCTTTATTATTTGCAACCCCATATTTTTTTCAGAATGATTTGCTCTGTCTAATATAAGTTTTGAAGAGGTCATTTTGGTAATTGCATGATGAAACTTATCTTGAAGTAAAATATAAAACTTTCTAACTTCATCAGAGGTTGGCTCGTAATCTGACGCTGCCAACTTAAAACATTCTCGGACTGATGCATAGACATTTTTTTCGTTTGCCCTGAGCTCTCTTAGCTTAGCAGCCAGCTCATTTAACTTTTTCGGATCAGACCGCAGAATCTCTTCATTTATTACAAACCCATCTTTCAAATATTGTTTTAGAACACTGGTGGCCCAAAGTCTAAATTGCGTAGCTAATTTTGAATTAATTCTATAACCAGCAGAAATGACAACATCAAGACTGTAATATACGGTAGGGCGAGAGGCGCCAGAAACAATTTTCTCTCTAAAATTATCTTCCCTTTCTAGCTCTCCATTTTCAAATATCTCTACTATAAGAGACTCAACCTTAAACTTTTCTATATTGAATAGATCAGAAATAGATTTAGCAGTAGCCCAGACGCTCTCATCATCAAGTAAAACTTCGACATCTTCACCATTTGAGGGATAGACAATCGGGGTAAGCTCTTTTAACTCTTTGTTCATAATATTTTTCCTACACTATTACTCGATCAAATTCGGGCACCCTAATGTTTTCAGCTGGGGCGCAACGTCAGGTGCATCCTTTAAATGCACCTGTTAAATTTCTTTATCGTGCCCTTCGGCCTTCCAGCGTAAAGAGGTCATAACGGAATGATATATATTAAAAATAAATGACTTTAGCTGCATAATTAAAAAGTAGTACCCCGTAAACAAAATAACGTACGCAGACTTCACTATTACAAACTTCACAAATTCCGGCTTTGAAGTGTAGCTAACAATTGTCGAAACCAAACCTCCCTCATGGCCAAACACAACTATTGACAAAGAGAAAACACAAAAAACGATGTAGTATATAAATACTCTAAGAAACACAAAATAATTATGTTTCAAAAAGGACAGTCCGCTAGCATTATTTTTAATTGCTGCCATGCTCAATGACAAATTCGGTTGAGACACAGTAGCAAAAATGGTAAAACCAGCCAACAAAAACCCGAGCGTACTTAAGGAAATAGCAAATCCATTAGCAGCCATATCACGAACTAGCTTTGTCGTATCTTCTAAACCTTCTGTGCTAAATGCTGCGTTCACCACAAGAAGAATAAAAACAATCAAAGTGGAAACGACATTAAATCTGCTAAAAGGAATACGGCGAGAGGCCAAATAGATATCCCAAAGCTTTTTCTCGCTGGTTAACTCCTTCGGATCAAAATTTGGATCATTCATCAGAACAACCTTTCAGCTATACTAGCGACAATTCCTTTAGCCTTCTGTGATGTGGGTGGAATCTTAACTAGCCCATCATCAATGAGGGATTTAAACGTTTCGTAGAGTTTCCCTGCCGCCTTTGATGGTGTCTTATTCAACCCATCCAAGGGCTTTCTCAGTTGAAATTCCTCATTATTCCCCCGTAAAATATCGCCCTCTGAATCAACACCATTTAACTTTACTTTTTGATTTCCCTGGGCAGTAGCCTCTCCAATTTCAGAGATAGCCCTCTCTTTATCCAGCCCTGTAGAATTCCTATGCTGGACTACTGACTTGTCACTACCTAAATAATCTTTTCTTTTCTGTAACTGTTCAAAAAATGGATCATTATCATTCTCATCATTTCTATCTGACAGCGATATTTCGATATATTTCAGAGTTTCGTAATTTCTAACGAATGACTCGATACTTTCACCAGAAGTTAAAGGAATTAGATCAAGTGAAGGCCTTGGATAATTTTCATAAAGTGATTTTTTTGTTACCTTTTGGTCACTATCTTCTTTCTTCCTTTCATACTCCGCATTTATAAACTGCTTATGCTTTGACCTAATAAAATTTAGTAATGTGGATCTAAAAGTCTCTTTAGAGGGGGCATCTTTGGTTTCTTTTACATAAATAAGCCTGTGATTGTTCAATATTAAGAGAAATATAGCGGAGGGAGAAGATCGCATAGAATCGGAATCCTGTACGAGGCCCTTTTTCCTGTCAAAAATTTGCTCCCTTTCTAAGGTAGTATCTTTTATAAATCGTCCCGCCACACAGACAACCGGCCCGTCTTTTTCTTCGAATTTGACCACCTCAACATCATAGAAGAAATAACTAGTTTTGTCGTATGTCCGAATCATTGAACTATCAAAGAAACTTGGGAGAACTACCTCTTCCTCTAGGTCCAATAAGACCTTCTCTCCTCCAAATCTGCAGACCAGATTTGCCATTTCCATATTCAAAGTTTTTTCGGACATTACATTACCTTTCTATATATTTTGATTCGTTTGTGTTGCTAGAGTAGCAGTCAATAGCTGCAGAATTTAACGGGCATTAGACGGCATTCTCTAGGATTGGATAAGAGTGCTAGCACGTTTATCAAGCAAAAGCTGCCTAGATTTGCTTATGCAATCAACAGACTTAAAAAATTTTAATTAGACAAAATTCATGAACGAGCTGCATTTGCCATTTTATTAATACTGTATACAAAGTCACATTACTCATTTCTCTAATGCCTAACCTCTTGCACCCTTGCCTGCAAACGCCACCCTACCCGCTATCTCTTCCATTACCTCAATCAACTGCTAGTAGCTCCAGGCAATGTCTTTATTGTCACCCAGTGAGAAATACACCGTATTGCCTTTAAAAGAACAGTGGGTCTTCGTTTATGTAGTAATAAGTAAATACATTCGCACGTGTTCACGTGAGAAGTAAAAGCGTGGAGAGGAACCTTGCTCACGTAGTTCGTGGGCTTGGTCGGCAAGTAGCTTGCCATCAACATGCACCTGCACGCGCTGGCTAACGTGGTAAACTCAATGCGTGGGGCATTTTGCATTTAGATTGTCCCTGCGGCGATTTTTCGCTCTAGTTATTTAAGATTAGCAGCTAAATTCGCCAAAACCAATGTTTACTTCGTAAAACTTTAGGCTACGAGGATGACTTGGAACATGCTCATAACTTTACTGCCCCACTACTGATCTCGATTGCTGCGAAACAGTGCGAAAGGCAGTGATGGTCTTGGCGTAGGGTCTACTAGGCAAATGCTGTCTCCTGAAAGCTCGAACGTGCTATCACACCAGCATGCCATGCCTGAATCCGAGGATACACTTCTTTCCAGTTCACCTCTGGAAGCCTGAAGGCTAGGTAATCCAATGCCACCGCGATAGCGGTTTCACCCAGGTTAATAATTGAGGCCTGCTGCTTTTCCCCAAGCTCACTGTTCAACTGTTTCAACAGCCGCTGAATGGCTCGCGAACGCCGCTGGCCTAGCTCGCTCTCGTCAATCTCGTTGCCATAATGCTTTCTGGCAATCACGGTCGTGAACGCGGCATCCATCAGGTTTTGGCCCAACCCCGCCAGATGCAGCACATCCCCTAGGCTGGCTGCTGGCAGCATGGGTGGGTTGGGGCTTACGCTATCCAGGTAAACGGCAATCAGCATGGATTCGCTAAGCGTGGTGCCCTCCTGCGTTACCAGCGCGGGAATACGCCCGGTGGGGTTGGCTTTTAAGAGTTCGGCATCGTCTGCCCAGGGGTCGCACCACTTCAGCGTCACGGCGCCTGCCAAGTCTTTTTCCAGTAATACGATGCGCACCAGGCGCGCGTAGGGCGAGGTTGCGTTTAGGTAGAGTTCCATTATTGCTTCCCGTGGTGTGTAAAGTGCTTTGAAGAGTGCTGTGTAGATTGCTGGGCAGAAAGATGCGCGTGGCGCTGCTGTACGCCACGGCTAAGTAGCACCAGCAAAAAGCCCGCGACCAGGATAAAGCCGCTGATGGCAAATAGAGGTGCGTAGCTGCCCCAGGTGCCATAAAGCGCCGACATGGCATACCCCGCCACTGCCTGGGCGGCAGCAAAGGCGGCGGTGGCTTGCCCCCAGAGTTTCTTGTGGGCGGTTGGCCCTACCAACTCAGCAAGGCGGCCAGAGGTGAGCGCGACAATGCCGGGGATCATCGCCCCCACCATGAACGAGGAAACGGATTGGCTGAGCAGTGCGAGCGAGAACACCGGCAGCAAGACGGCGGCGGCCTTCGCCGCAAAGGCGATCATTAAGCCACCCTGCCAGCCCACTCGATGCGCCAGCGCGCCTACCATAAATGGCCCACACAAGGCGCCCAACCCGAAGATACCCCACTGCAATGAAGCCGCTTGATTGCCCAGGGCGTTTTCCCTGGCGAGATAGTCCACCCAGAACACGGTATGGGGCACAAAGCCAATCGCATCCAGGGCGTAAGCACCCACCACCAACATCACGATTATCTTTACACCCGCACCCCCTGTGGGGCTATTCACCCTTGGGCTAGCCGTGGTCGGTGAGGCCAAGTGTGCTACGCCCTGTTGTTGCAAAAAATAGTCGCACAAAAGGCCAGCGGCAATACACAGCAGCCCAAGCGTGCCCCAGGTGACGGAGAGGCTTAACCCTAGGAGTAACGGCACGATAAAGGCCGAAAGCAGTGCCCCAAAGCCAATGCCGGTAAACACCATGGCGCCGACACGCGTTTGCCTTTCAGGTGGCGTGGCCGCTAGCGCCAGCGAGGGGCCAACGACCATTAAGATGGCCCCGGCAATCCCCGATACCCACCGCCAGAAGAAGAACCAGAGAAAACTGCCCGCCCCGGCGCAAAGCACAAAGCTCAACGCGATACCCGCGAAGCTTGCGGCCATCACCAATCGAGGAGAAAAGCGCTCACTCAGCGAGTGGGCGGCGAGTGCGCCGATAAAGTAGCCCAGCAGGTTGGCGGCCCCCAGGTAGGCGCCTTGGCTCGCGGTGAACCAACCCTCTTGAATA
>TARA_R110002049_G_scaffold69707_5_pt1 | contig 13294 bp, 17 predicted proteins | sample TARA_R110002049 | Tara Oceans TARA_R110002049 (sample SAMEA4396941) | marine metagenome | biome: Polar Biome; feature: [SRF] surface water layer (ENVO:00010504); material: water (ENVO:00002006), including particulate matter (ENVO:01000060) such as... | depth 5 m | reverse complement strand
GGTGTCAGATTCTGGATCTACTTTTTCCAAAGATTCAGTAAAAGTTTCGCCTGTTTCTGCAACTGTAGGTAAAAGATTTATATTCGCACCTCCTCCTCCTAAAATATTGTAGTTAGGCATATTTGTTCTAATGTTAGGATCTGTTTTTATAAAATCTGGTAATTTTACCCCCATAAATGTTCTCTGAGGGTCTATTGCTGTAGCATAAGGAGGACCTCCAGGAGGTGCTTTTCCTGGTCCGGGAAATGATCCACCTCCTTGGACGATAGAAGGAATTAAATTTATGTTCCCACCAAACTGGAACCTAGCCACCTCTTCTATCAATGGCGCAGATGACGACATAATGCCACCCATCTGACGCACCTTGTCCCGTGCATCCCGTTTAAACATTTTTCTATTTGTTACGGTCATTGTTTTTGCCTGTTTCCAAAGAAACTTCCAAAGCCGTCCGATTGGGATAACCCGTATATACCCGTTGCTATTCCACCTAACTGAGAGAGGAGGCTTGGATCAGGAGTTGACATAGATTGTAGAGTTGATCCTGATGAAGGTACCCCTCGGAAAATGTCTGATAGAAAGCCCACCTCAGTAAACGGCTGTTGCTGTCCTGCTAGAAAGCTCTGTAAACCCCCAGACATAACGGCTTGATTCTGTTGTTGCTGTAAGCCTCCTAGCCCAAGAAGCATATTTATATCTTTACCCATGAGTCCTTGAGCAGCTTCACCGAGTGAAGCTTGTTGCATTCCGAGTCCACCGACTCCTGCACCAAGCTTACCCATTCCTTGTCCAAGTTGCCCGAATACCTGACCTGCCCCCAGGCTTCTTTTTTGTTGATCTGCAAAAGCATTTTGTGCTTGTGCTTGAGCCTGTTGATACCCTGAACTACGAAGCTGTGCACCTAATTTTGCAGCTTGTTCTCCCGCAGTTCGTCCCAATTCTGTCTGAGCCACAGTTTCTCGTGAACCACCAAAGGCTCCTCTTCCTCCGGCTTGACCTGCAAGCTTATTAGCTTGTATCTGTCGTTGACGCTCTATGTCCTGTTGTAGAGTGTCAATCACTTCTTCTCTGTAGGGATCCATGTAGGATTTGTAGGATTGCGGGTCATACATCTGCGTTCCTGCTTCAGTTAGACCGGCTCCTCTACGGGTTATATCAGCTGCTTCACCTAATGTGGTTACACCACTGGCTAGAGTTTCTGCTCCTTGCTCAAGCATAGGTTGATAGGCACCAATGCCTTGCGTTCCTATCTCAATAGCTTTTAATTGTTCGGGCGAGAGAGCAGCAACAAAGTCCTCGTACTTGGGTATTGCTTGTCCTTCTCCCGCTACAGTTTGTGCTGTTGCTAATAAATCTTTTAAATATTTTTCTTGATAATCGGGTAAAAGCTGTTCTGTTGCTGTTGTTGTAGTCTGTACCATTAGGCTACCCTTCTATTCTCGAGATTATTCATAAGAGCGTACATCTTTGCTGCTCCTTTTTCTCTGTCTCCATCACCTGCGTTATCGACAGCTTGCCGTGTCATAACAAATTCACCGTCCGAGAGCCGTGCTTCTTGGACCTTGGATCCATTCTGAAAGATACCCGCTTTTACGTCATCGCTTCGTCCAGTGCCAGGACCTTCAATATATCCACCCTCATTTGCCATAAGCATACCAGGTGTGGACATCCTAGGAGGGTTCTGCATAGCAAATCTTGCGAAGTTGGGCTGATTAGCTGCCTGATCCGTGGACATAATACCTAAAGCGTTTGGATCTTGAAAAGTTCTCTCTCCAGTTTCGGGATCAATGTAAGGCTTTACTACAACTCTACCGGCATAATCGGATCGTTCTCCTGAACCCATAGGTGCTGCTTCAGGGTTTTCCCTATTTTCCAATGCGCCAAGAGCCGTAAGAGCAGCTAAACCTCCACCAGGACTCATAAGACTAAACCCACCTTTTTTAAGACCGTCCTCAACTCCCTTTTTTACAAGTTCTCCTTTTGCCTTCTGGCTTACCACAGCCGATACTCCCATTTGCCCCCCTAAGTTCTGAGCAAAAGAACCGACTCCTGGTATAGAGCCAATTCCATACGCCATGCCTCCACTCTTGAGTGCGTCTTCTAAACTTCCTCCACCTGCAAGACTTCCTAGACCTGCGCCAATAGCCGCAGCCATCGCAGTACCACCTCCAGTAACCAGTCCTGCTATTCCTCCTAGTATCGCTCCTAGACTCATATTCTATCCTATTGTAACGCTAACTGATCCTACTGCACTTGTTGCTGTATTACCAGAACAATGTGGTCTATCCAATTTTGATATCTTAACAAATCCGTCAACCTCGAACAAGGCCCCTAATTCTAAAGTTGTGTCATCACCCGACGGAAGGTTTGTAAATGTCATTTTCGTGCCTCGTGCCTCACCAGGGTTTCTTTGCTGATCAACAAAGATAGAGAAGGATCTCACTACATCCGAAAAGTAATTTTGATCATAAGCATCTGGTGGATATGGAAAGAGAGGTGCGGGTACATTTCTAGTAGACATTAACGCCTCCCGTCGGGTCGTACATCAAGTCTTGGTGTCCCCAATCTCCACATAACGCCTGTTGCGTCACTCTCTAGTCGAAAAGCAAAGGAACGTCCTCGTGCTCGGACATGGAGTTGCTCCGTAAATAGCTCTACAGGAGTGGATACAGATTGTGTAACCGTGCTACTATTCGTTTCGTTGAACGTAACACCAGGGAAGTTTCTAGTCTTTAACACCATGTTTACTTTAGGCGTTTCATTGGTGCTATCCCTAAAGGTCACGTCTGGAACTATCTTCCGTATAAGAGCAAACTTTTCTCCATCGCCTATATCAATCTGGCTTGATTCAATGTTCGCGGATAGAGCAGAAGGAGGATTTGTACTGCCGTCATCTTGCCCAAATTCATGGTAATATAGTTTATTATCAGAGTGAGCAGCGATTGGATACTGATTGATTCCTCTGTCTACCCACGCTGTTCGAGTAAGATTACCAAAATACCACACTTTTTGTTGATAATTATAAATTACATAACGGTCATTTGTTGTACTGCTTTTCGATGGGTAAAACCACCACACTTCCCCATAGGAAGAATTATGACCCGCAGCCACTTTACCTATCTGATCCCTATTGAAATCAGAGAAAACATAATCAAGAACCGTGCAAGGTAATCTTTGCACCGTACCACCGTATACATAGAACTCTTTTGACCCCATCCAGAAGACAAAGTCATTGACCGCAATAGCTGCGTTAGCACTTGCAATCGTAATATTTCTTGATATCTCGTTTAGACCAAACGTGAACGGTGGGCCTAGGAACTGCATTCCGTGGAGCGATACGTCGGTAAACACCAATATTTGTTGTTTGGTCTGGATAGCCACAACTATCTCTGATCCCGTGGATATGCGTAGCTCTCCTGCAGTGTTCGTCGCTAGGGTCTGCCAAGATGTTAGACTTTCTTGAGATCCGAACCGTATAAGAAGAGGATCTTGTGTACCAATCGAAGACTCCCCGTCACACCCAAAGGCAATAATGTGTCTGTCCTGGTCAGAAACCATAATCTGTTTTGCTATGGTAGGAGCAAGGTTTGATCCAGATAGACCAGACAATAGAACGGCTCTAGAGGACGTACCAGAAGTTCTGTCCCAATAATAAATACCACCGTTCTTTGCGTTTATGAGAATATCCTCGCCAAAGTTATCGTGTGTCCAGTTTGTAAGATTCGCACCAGAAACGGTGCTACCTGCAGGCATTCCCCAACCAAGGGTTGCCTCGATTACAGCTTTATTGTCAGCATGAGTTGCTGCAGTCGTGTTCAGAGATCCTCGTATCAACCCCGTAAAGGTGGTGGATGTGGTGCCCGTATATTCTATAATCTCGTCTTCAATCTTAATGTAACCAGAACTAGAAAAAGCCGCAGCAGAATCAACGGTTGCCGTGGTCACTGTAGCGTCAGACGCTAGTCCACTGCCATTAATCAAGGTTACAGTGTCATCAATTGCTGTTGCGTTACCAAGAACAAGCCGTACAAGCTCTCCGTTAGAGTGCACTGCTGCTGTTGTCCCACCATGTCCACGAGTCACTGTGAGAGTATTCGTAGATATACCACTAATCAGCATAAGCTCACCACCCACATCTATAACGTCAGAGGTAGACATACCCGTAGCACTTGTAACATCTACGGCTGTCTCCGACGCATCAAGCTCTTCGTTTAAGGTTGTGGTTAATTCATCGGTATCGACACCGTTCCACACACCTGCGCCAAACCCTGTACCAAAGAAGTTTGTATCAAGACCCGTGTTTACTTGATAGTTACCTACGGTAGAGCCTCCTCCACTTCCCGTATCAGAACCGTTTGCAGCAGCAGCTAAAGTAATGGTGTAACTATTGTTATTTACAATAGACGCTATTTGATGTTCAGCGTTAAGGACGGCAACGGTAACTGTTCCTCCTAGAGTGGCAGCACCAGAAAAGGTCACGAAGTCATTCGCTAGAGCACCATGAGCCGTGTCCAATACAGTTAGAACGGTGCTTCCATTGGTAGCAGAAAAAGTAACATCCCCCGCACCCGTGGTAGATCGTAAAGGCGTAATATCGTTATACGCACCTCCATCGGCTATGTAATATTTAAGGTTTGTGCCAATGCCTAGGTATTTCGTGCCGTCTAACGCAACCCAACTAAACAAAGCTCGACACGTCCCCAAAAAGGTATTGTCACTGTACGACTGCCAACCACCTATCTTTTCTGGATAACCGAAACGAAACCTAATTTTATCGCCCGTAAACCAACCACCTTCATTCGAATACGAGGTAGCTTCTCTATTTATCCCTGGTTTAAATTTGAGTGAGGTTAAGGGCATCTAAGTCTTAATAATATAGTTTAATATTATTGTGGGCTGTACGTTGTTATGTGCCGAACCACTGCCAGTGCTAGATGTTGTTGATGTTCTGTCAAAACTAGAATCACCCCCTTCAGAACCGTTTGAGTCACCACTGCCACCAGGATTCTCATGTGCAGTAACCGTGTGCGTGTGTGCAGGTAATTGTGCTACTGACAATGTATGCGTTTCAGAACCTCCTGTGTCCCCTAATGTATCACCATTAAGACCACCAGTTTGGTCAGTAAGTCTATTTGCTGACGAACCTCCCATGTCATCTTGACCTGCAACAACCCTTCCTCGTAAATCTGGGACATTAAAAGTTGAGGATCCATCGCCTGTTCCATATGTGGTGCTTATGGCAGTAAAAAGGACGGAATAAGTAGATCGTGAAATAGCTGCGCCATCGCATAACAAGAACCCTGTTGGAGCAGATGCCCCTGCGAAAGGTGTTACTGCACCGGCTGGCATACTATAGGCTCTAAGATCACTCGCAGGCACAGATTTCATCGTGCCACCATCGTTAACAATTACGCCATCTGCGTCTGCTATGGTTATAGAACTACCTACAGAAGTATCTCCGTCTAATAAATTTACTTCGGCTGCTGTAGATGTTATAGCCGTAGCATTAATGGCAAGTTTACCTGTAACCACGTTAAACGTACCGTTATCTTCTATTCTGGCAACCTCTGTCCCGTCTCTTTGTTGAAATATTATATCTTTAGCATCAACAACGGGTTTAATGATTACATCACTTGATGAGTTGGTAATATTTAGTATTTCTGTACCTCCGTCAGATACTTTTACAGTGCCCCCATCAGCGTCTAAAACTATATTACCTGCTACATCTAACGTCAGATCTCCAGAACTTAGGTCAATCTCCGTACCATCAATTGTTATGTTGTCTACAACCACACCACCGTTTGCTGTTATGCTCGAGAACGTACCTGTTCCTGCTGTGTCCGTGTTGGGGAATAAAGCCGATAGGCTTGTTACGGCTGCTCCCGATCCCGCGCCATCTGCAAAGATAATGGCTCCCTTACCGTTTTCTACAGTTACATTGGCTCCAGAACCTTGTGTAAAAGTAGCCGATTGTCCAGAAGAGTTTTTAACAAAGTAAAGCTTGTCTGCATTGTTTGGGCTGATTGTTACTGTGTTTGTACCAGAAGGAGAGCCTCCTAAAACCAAGACCTTAAACATACCGTCTGATAGACTGCCATCGCTCGTTGTCAGTGTGTGCGTTGTGCCCGACAAAGTAATCGCCCCAACACCATTTACCAATCTATCTATAATATCAAAATTATTATTGGTTGTGGTTCCCCAAGCTCCCGCTTGTTCACCAAGCCCTATTTTTTCTATACCACCGTTGTCCGTATATGTTGATCCCATTGTTTACCTCTATGCTACTTTTTCTGTCCATGTCTGCGAGGCTCCAGTAGATACTGTAGACCACGTTGGGCTGTTTGACGTACTGACATTCGTGTAGGTTGTAGTAACGCCTGGTATAACCATACCCCATAGTATTACATCTCCTTGAGAAAGGGTAGCAGAAAATCCTATTAACGATACATTAGCCTTACCAACCACACTTTCATCCCCTAATGTGCCTACTGCACCTGTAGCCGAAAACCCAGAAACAACGGCTTCACCTATTACAGTTTCATCACCTGCTATACCTGTAGTATTAACACCTGAAAGATATACAAAGTCGCCAGGAAGTTGAGCAAACGCTACTTCTGATATGGAGCTAAAGCCAAGCATTAGTCAGCGTCTTTAATTGTTAGCGTACCTGCTTTCACTTGTTTTAGTATCTCTGCGTAGTCTGTGTTATTTTTAGAGATGGGTACATAATTGACTGTTCCATTTATCTCACATTTTATGCAGGATACCACATCATCTGTACTTTTTTTATATTGTGCATTTGTTATTGTACTCATAGCTCTGCCTTAAATTCTATAAAAGCATCTGCATCATTGTTGTTTGACACAAAAGCTCCTTGTCCTATATCGTTGTTATCTCCTGTAGTAAACTCTAAACTAACATTATTAGGTGTAGCTCTGTTTAAAGAAGGTCCTGATGTTACGGCAACACCACCACTTGTATACACCCTCCAATCACCACTCTCTGCTATTGTTGGCTCTGCTCTCATAGTTATTGGTAGCTCATAACTCAAGAAAAAAGCTGTGTCACTACCATAATGCCCTGTACCAAGTACATCATAGGTAGTATTAGATAGCCATTTAAAATAGTAACGTTGTGACTCAAACAAATCTTGTGCAAAGGGTTTATGCTCAAACTCTGTAGGGTTCTGCCCTACTTCTAACTGTAAGCCTGTGATGAAGAAGGTGTTGTCCGTGCTTGAAAAGAAACTGCCTATACCTGCTGCTCTGTCATCAGCATCTTCTGCTTGCCATACCGTTCCTAGAGTGCCACCTGTATAAGTAGAACCACCATGCAACCATATACTTACATCTAAACTCCTGTTTGCGTCATCACCAAATGCTCCTGTAGTATCAGCAGGAAAGGTTATCTCATGTCTAGCCCAATCTGTCCCTACGGTAAATGTTTTACCAACGTGTCTACTATTATCTATATCAAATAGTTCAGCCACATATGTTTTACTTGCATTGGCTTTTGCATAGAAACTCAAACTAAAAGGCTTTGCATCTGACGTTCCTTTTGCAAAGGCTTGTAGGTTTTGTCCCTCTATTCTTTGAGCAAGTACAAATATTTCTCCTGCTGCAATAGATGTATCTGCTGTAGTACACGCAAGTTTAAGACTATTTGCAAATCCACTTGGAGCAGAACTATCTTGTGTTACTGTTGCCCTACCTGCTGTAGCACCATCAAAAGTATGAAATCTATCTAAAGTATAAACAGCACCTGTAGACCCTCCTAATCCTGTAAAGCTTGTTCCTCTCTGTGCCACGCTCATATTTCCATTAATTATGACATTTCTGTTTACTCCACCACCCCCTGCATTGATGTTGCCTATAAGGTTTGCTAATTCTGCTGCTTTGCTCATGCTAAATCTCCATGTACTATGCCACTCTTAGTAGCACTGTCCTCTGCACTACCTCCGTTATTTATACTCATTAACTCAAAATTACCTGTTGTTTTCTGGTCACTATTGTCAACACATCCGTCTGACCTAGATGATGCTCCTACTGCAAAGTCATCATTGTTCATATTATTATTAATTGCTACTTGAGTTCTGCCTGTAGCCGTGTCTGTCAAACCTGAAACATTAAAACTATCCTTTTCCACAGTAGTTGATGTTCCTGTAATATTTACCCATGCTTTAGCCAAGCCCTGTTGCATATTAGTCGTGGTGCTATTCCCTTCGCCTGTCACAGCGATTGACCCTGCTGTGGTAGTACCAGTTAAGGTATCTGTTTTTAAAGCTCCTGTCATTGTATCCCCAGTAACATTTACATAGCGAGTATCGGAGTCTGCCTTGGTGTAGCTGTTGGCTATGCTGAAGGTGTCGTAAGCTATTATCTCTATAACATCATCGACTGACGCTCCTGTGACCAACACCACTGTTGTGCCTGATGTGGCTGTATAGTCAGTGGCAGGTTTGAGGAGTATACCATTCTGATATACATCAACATAAGCACCATCTGCGTATGTTAGCGTGAGTGCATTGGCATCTGAACCACTGAACGATGTCTGCCCTGCTGTGGCAGAGTAGATGAACCTGTTTCGTATTCCTTGGTTGGGTGCTTTTCCTATATAGGGCATTATGCTAAATCTCCATGTACTGAAATAGTAAAGTCTGTGCTATCAGCTAAACTTCCATCATTAGCTATAGACCGTCCTTCAAAAGACCCTGCTGCTACACTTGCTATAACCACACTTTCTTGAGTACAACATCCACCGACAACATAATTAGCACTTGCCATGTCATTATTAATATTTATTGTTGTCTTCCCTGTTCCTGCGTCAGCAATACTTGCAATATTAAAACTGTCATCTAAAACATAACTAGATGCCTGAGTAGTGTGCGCCCATGCCTTACATAGTCCCTGTTGTAAGTTGGTAGACGCAGTAGCTTCACCTGCAATAGATGCAGCTACTCCTATGCCTGAATTTATTACTCTTGTGAGAGCCATTTATTTACCTCATGCGTAAGGGCTGTCACCCAATGTGCTTGCATCCCAAGCTGCTTTTAGTTTAGCTACTGTGTCTGCACTAGAGATAGCAGAAGCCGCAGGAGCGTCCCTAAGTGCTTTCTTTGCGTTCTTAGCTGTTGTCTGTGCATCACTGTCACCATCTTCTAGTGCCTTCATATATGCTACGTCTTGAGCTTCCAGTAGAGGCTTTCTAACCTCCCTAATCTTTTCCTTAAAGATAACTTTAGCTGCCGTCATGTCTTCCGAAATAACACTGCCTGATAGCTTCCATGCGTTTCTAAAATGTCTGTCAGATGGCACAGTTGCAGTAGAAGCATCTATGCTTGCACCATCTTTATCTGTTATAAATGTTTTGGTCATTAGTCTCTCCTATGCCACTCGTTGATCTATTTTCCAAGCGTTACGCCATGTTCGATGTTGAGGTAACTGCTTCTTCTTCACTACAAACAAACGCTTATGATTGGCTTGCTCGTAATCTCTCCACACCTTCTCAGGTATATCCTTCATAATTAAATACTCTATTGCTTCACTTTCTGTCATAGCCTTCATTGGCTCAGTGTTGTGCAACAAGTATCCTCGTGTATGCTTTACAAAGTCAGGCTTTGCTTCGTCCTTCTTGAGTTCCCAATACACCCACACAGGTGGTAGTATGCCACCATTCAATGCGCACGCCATCCAGTTAGGGTCAGGGTGTGTTACCTTTGCCGGTTCATCTAGGTTGTCAGGGTCTTCCCATACAATGCAGAACTCACTTCTAAATGGCTCTAGGTTTTGCTTTGCCCACCCTAGTCTATCCCATAAATGTGTTCCTTGAAATTCTGGTGTCATGCTAAATCTCCAAATACTGCTGATTGATTACTAGTATTATCCCTAGAATCTCTACTATTTTCATCGTAAGCATATGTACCCCATTTAGAAGTAGAAAAATCTTGTTTTGATAAACCGTGGTCATTTTGAAAGCCACCGTCTACACATATAGCAAAATTTGCGTTAGCCATATTGTTTGTAAAATTGTTTCCAATATCTCCTAGACCATCATCAGAAAGACTACTTACGTTAAAACTATCGTTTGCAGATATAGAGCTTCCACCTGCATTGTTGCTCCATCCTTTACACAACCCCTGTTGAACATTGTGTGTAGTAACATTCCCTGCACCTGCAACAATAGTCATGCTGTTCTTTGCGTCTACTCCCTCTAGGGCATTTGTTCTTAGTGTACTCATGCCAAGTCTCCTGCTATACCTATATGAACACCTGCTGAATCTGAATCTGCTCCGTTAGCACTACCATTAGAACCAAAGGCACACTGAACTCTCAATGTACTTGCAGAAGGAGCAGCATTATTCATGTATATATCTATACCTCTAGTAGAATCTATAACACCTGTGCCACTCGTGTCTGAAGCATTGTGAATACTTAACAATGGTGTTTTGCCATTAGCACTTGCCATGTCATTTGTTATATTTATTGTATACGCACCTGTTCCGTGGTCTGTGTTAGTACTAGAATTAAAACTATCGTGCATAGCAATAGTCCCTGTTCCGTTTAATGAACACCAACATTTTAACAACCCTTGCTGTAAATTAGTTTGCGTAGAGTTACCCTCTCCTGTGACGGCAATAGACCCTGCTGTTGTTGTGCCTGTGAGTGTGTTTGTTTTGAGAGTTGCCATTATGCTAAGTCTCCGTGTACTGTTGAGTTCACAAAATTTACATTAACTACACTACCACTAGAGTTGAGGCATTCTCTACGATACGAACCTGTTGCCATAGCAGAAATTTTATTTTCAACAGCTAATGAAGAAATTGTAAGAGAGTATTCAACCCTTTGCATATCATTAGCAATAGTAATGGTGTAATCTCCTGTTCCGTGGTCTGTTGAACTAGTAACATTGAGACTGTCTTCAACCGAATGCTCATCACACTTAGCCCAAACCTTTGCTATACCTTGTACTAGATTTTGAGTTACAGCACCACCTTCAGAGCCAAAGATAGCATTGTTGCCTACTGTATGCACACCTGTTACGCCAAGCGTACCACCAATGGAAGTATTGCCTGATGCTGTGACATTGCCTGATGCTGTGACATTACCACTGGCATCCACAGCAATAGATTGAGTAGCATTCGTATGTTTTATGTTCTGTACTAAAAGATTGCTCATAGTATTGCTACATTCCCTCCTGAGTTAATCGTCAGTGTCACACCACTTGCTATGGTCAACGGACCTGTAACGTTAGCATTCTCTGTAGCTTCTATTGTAACATTTGTATCTAACGACTGTGCATTAGTTCTGAACATACCACCATGCTTGAAGTTACCCTTGTTTGCGTCTGGTGGCACAATGCTGTTGTCAGCTATACCAAGGTAATTTACAAAGATGTTACCTGTTCCTGAGGAAGGTGCTGCACTAAAGGTTAGTGTTGTACCGTCAGGGATGGTATAAGCGTTGCTGTCCTGCACTACACCGTCTACAGATACTAAAACATCCTGAACATTAGAGATGGTCTGTGACAGCGTAAATGTGGTGTCAGAGCCATCACCATTAAACCTCTGTACGGAGGGTATAGCATGAAAGCCTGACTGTACTTGATTACCTATAAGTGCCATTAGGTTATTTCCATGATGCTTAGTGTACCTGAAAGTTTATCTGCGACTGAACAGTCTATCGTAATCTGGTCAGTAGTTTCTAACACCACCTTGTTACCTGCCATGAGTTCCAATGAACTGCCTACAGGAATGGGTGCATCCTTTATTATTATACTTGTACCGTTTGCTGTATTGTTTGTCACTGCCCTATTTGCCGTGTCACTCACTAGCCTTACTGTCGCTGTAACTTGTGAGGTGTGTATGTTACTAAGTATCAACCCTAATATAACGGTTGTTGTACTACTTGCTGCTGTATACATCACATACGGAGTACCACTTGCGTTTGGTTCTGCTGCAAAGTTTACAACCTTAAATGTGTTTGCCATATCTTTCTCCTATATCAGCCCAAGGCAATCGCCAAGGCTGTAGCCGAATCATCCGTTACGGCAGTTAAAACACTTACATCCATTTTCTTAATTACGCCTGCATCACTTACCAATAATTCGTCTGTACTTGCCAAACCAGACGTTAGGGCTGTTTGCCCACTAATCACGTTATCGTTTAGATGCTCATTTTCAACAGCATTATCAGCTATCTTTGCTTCCGTAATAGCATCGGCTGCTATCTTGCCTGTGGTAACTTGTAAGTCAGCTATATGTGCTGTGTCTATCGAACCATCTGTGTAATGCTCACTGTTTATAGCGTCATCTGCAATTTTAGCTCCTGTGATGGCATCTGCAGCAATCTTACCTGTTGTAACTTGTAGGTCTGCAATGTGTGCTGTATCAATAGAGCCATCTGTGTAGTGTTCACTGTTTATTGCATCGTCTGCTATCTTAGCACCTGTGATGGCATCGGATGCAATCATAGATGTTTCCACACTTGTTCCTGCAATAGTCACTGCTCCATTAGCCGCAATCGTTACATCTCCTGATACAGCTACAGGATTAAAATTTGTACCGTCTGCAACCATAATGTGACCACTTGTATTTGTACCCATTACAATATCATCGCCTGTGACCGTTAGATCGCCTGTTACTACCACATCACCACTAAATGTCGCCTTGCCTGCAAGAGCCATGTCTATATCTAAAGCTGTTATTCCAGAAGAACCATCAGTACCTGCAATAGTAAAGTTCTTATCGGCTGTTGGAACGGTTAGCACAGCATCGCCACTATTGGCGTTAGTAAGAGATATTAGGCTTACATTGTTGCCGTAGAAATGTATTTCATTGGCTGTTTCAAAATCTATTTTTGTTTGATCGTCTTCACCTATCTTTATGTTTTCTGCTAATAAAGATGTTATTCCTGTTTGAGCCGCATCCACAGCTACTGTTACTGTTGTAGACGATGCACTTGACGACAAACCTGTGCCACCTGCGATGGTTAATGTCTCACTATCCAAGTCGATATCAATGGTACCACTATCAGACGTTACATCTAAGTCCTGTGCTGTAACCTGAGAGTCAACGTAAGCCTTTACTGATTGTTGGCTTGGTATACCTGTAGCACTGTTAGAAGACATATTGTCCTCATCTACAAAGCTCTTTCCATCTAATATGTTTAACTCAGCCGCACTAGAAGTTACTAGCGTTCCACCTAACTTTAATCCGTTTGTAGCATCGTGAGATGCAACATCAAAGTCATTAGTGCCATCGCTTACAGTAACATCTCCATTTACAGTTACGTTACCACTTG
>TARA_R110002049_G_scaffold94037_1_pt1 | contig 13295 bp, 11 predicted proteins | sample TARA_R110002049 | Tara Oceans TARA_R110002049 (sample SAMEA4396941) | marine metagenome | biome: Polar Biome; feature: [SRF] surface water layer (ENVO:00010504); material: water (ENVO:00002006), including particulate matter (ENVO:01000060) such as... | depth 5 m | reverse complement strand
AGATGTTCGTTTTGTAATTCATCATGATATTCCTAAAAGTTTAGAGAGTTATTATCAAGAAACTGGTAGAGCAGGTAGAGATGATGGTGAAGGTTATTGTTTGGCTTTTTACGCATACAAAGACATAGAAAAGCTAGAAAAATTTATGTCTAGTAAACCTGTTGCAGAGCAAGAAATTGGACATGCTTTATTACAAGAAGTTGTTGGTTATGCAGAAACTTCTATGAACAGACGTAAATATTTGTTACATTATTTTGGAGAAGAATTTGATGAAATAAATGGCGATGGTGCAGATATGGATGATAATTCTAGAAATCCTAAGAAAAAGCATGAAGCAAAAGAAGATGTTGTTAAGTTACTTTCTGTAGTTAAAAATACACTTCAAAAATACAAGTCTAAAGAAGTAGTAAATACTTTAATAGGTAAAGAAAATGCGTTATTAACTTCTCATAAAACGCATTTACAACCATTTTTTGGAATTGGTAAAGATAAAACCGCAGCTTATTGGATGGCTTTAATTCGCCAAGTATTAGTTGTTCATTTCATTAAAAAAGAAATAGAACAATATGGTGTTATTAAACTAACAGAAGAAGGTAAAGGTTTTATAAAAGAACCAAGCTCTTTTATGATGACAGAAGATCATTCATATTCAGAAGAGAATGACAATAATATAATTACGAATGCAAAATCTGCAGGTGGTTCTGCTGATGAAAAATTAGTAAAACTTTTAAAAGACTTACGTAAAAAAGTAGCAACAAAACAAGGTGTACCTCCTTTTGCTGTTTTTCAAGATCCTTCTTTAGATGATATGGCTTTAAAATACCCAATAAATTTAGATGAAATGTCTAAAGTACATGGAGTTGGTGAAGGTAAAGCTAGAAAATTTGGTAAAGATTTTGTTACACTCATAAAAAATTATGTAGAAGAAAACGATGTTTTAAGACCAGATGATTTAATTGTAAAAAGTACTGGTGTAAATTCTGGTTTAAAATTATATATAATTCAAAATACAGATAGAAAGTTACCATTAGAAGATATTGCAACTTCTAAAGGATTAAAATTAGATGAGCTTATTAAAGAAATGGAAGCTATTATTTTCTCTGGCACAAAACTAGATATAAACTATGCTTTAGATGATTTATTAGATGAAGAGCAACAAGAAGAAATTTACGATTACTTTATGGAAGCAGAAACTGATAAAATACAAGATGCAATAGACGAATTTGATGGCGATTATGATTTTGATGAACTTAGATTAATGAGAATTAAATTTATTAATGAAGTAGCTAATTAAGCCTTTATTAATAAAGTAAAATAAATAAAAAGTCCTGTATACTAATGTATACAGGACTTTTTATTTGTAACGAATTCTATTTTATAAAGTAAAAATAGTAAGTAATATTCCTAAAAGAATTGCTGTAAATTTTTGTAAGTTAAATTTATGATTCTCTGAACTTTCAAAAAGAATAATGGTAGAAATATGTAAAAATACACCAATAATAAGAGCTGTAATTTCAGTATAATAATTAGTAAAAAAAGCTATTTTGTCTCCTAATAAAACACCTAAAGGACTCATTAGCGCAAAGAAAAAAAGAAAAATTAAAACAATTTTTTTAGAATATTTTGTTTGTATTAAAAATGTTGTTAAAACTATTGCTATTGGTATTTTGTGCACAACAATTGCCCAAAGTAAATTATCATCTGCATGATGTATTGGTAAACCTTCAGAAAAAGCATGTAAACATAAACTTACAAAAAGTAATGTAGGAAACTTTTTACCATCTGTATGAATGTGAATATGCCCATGTTCTGCTCCTTTAGAAAAAGATTCTAATACAGATTGTAATATAATACCTATTAAGATAAAAATTCCTATTCTTTTATAATCTGTAGTTTCTGTATAAACTTCTGGTAATAAATGTAAAATAGTTACAGACAATAGGTAAGCACCACTAAAAGCTAATAGTAAACGTACAATTCTGTTACTTGGTTTTATGATAAAAACAAGTAAAGATCCCAAAAGTACAGATGCAATTAATAAGATATAATTCATTTTGCAACTAAAATTAATCTGTTAGATTTTTTAGAGTTAAAGGTGTTTAAATGATAGTCTCCAAAAGTTTGCTGAATCTTAAAGCCAACTTCCTCTAGATAAGAAGTCATTTTTTTTAAATCTAAATATTTTACACGCTCTGTATAAGCGTGGTTTTCATTATCAGCAAAAAAAGAAATATGTTTTACAATAAAACCATTTGTTATTTCTCTTTTAATATGAAATGTGATATTATCTACTATTTTAGTTTCCTCTGTAACTAAGTTTTCTTTTACCAATTCTGCATTTAAAAAATCGAAAACAAAAAAACCATCTTTTTTTAATCCGTTTTTAATGTTTTGAAGAATTAAAATATCTTCTTTATCATCTTCAAAATAACCAAAACTTGTAAATAGGTTAAAAACAGCATTGTATTTCTTGTTAAAAGGCGCTCTCATATCAAGAACATTAAATTTTAATGTCTCATTTTCGAACTTTTTTGCAAATTCTATACTATTTTCAGATAAATCTCCACCAGTTACGTTGTAACCTAAAGAGTTTAAAAAAACAGCATGACGTCCTTTTCCACAAGGTAGATCTAAAATAGTATTCGTTTTTTTTAAACCCAAAAACTCAGTTATATTTTTCATAAACAACTGTGCTTCAGAATCATTTCTTTCTTTATAAAGAATATGATAATACTTTGTATTAAACCAATCTGTAAACCAATCTTTTGTTTTCATATTTTCTTTGAGTCTGTAAAAGTAACCAAATCTTACGTTCTGTAAAATGAAATTTTAACAAACTATATTTTTTTAGAAATGTATTTTAAAATACTTGTTTTTTTAGATTAAAACTTCCTTTAATCTAACTTCATCATTCAAACAATAAAATGTATTTTTGCAGTCAATTTTACAATGTATGGAAAGAGATTTTAAAATGACAGCAACCACACTTTTTGGTTTGGAAGGTGTCTTAGCAGAAGAATTAAAAAACTTAGGAGCACAAGATGTTAAAGAAGCAGTAAGAAGTGTTTCTTTTAGAGGTGACAAGGGTTTTATGTATAAAGCAAATATTGCTTTAAGAACTGCAGTAAGAATTTTAAAACCAATAAAAGTTTGTAAAATTTATGATGAAGAAGATTTATACGATTCTATTCAGAAAATAAAATGGGAAAACTATTTAGATGCAGAAGGTACTTTTGCTATTGGTGCAGTTGTAAATTCTAAAAACTTTACTTCTAACTCTCATTATATATCTTTAAAATCTAAAGATGCTGTTGCAGATTATTTTAGACATAAATATAGCAAAAGACCAAACGTAGATTTAAAGTTTCCAGACGTAAAAATTCACATTCATATTCAAAAAGATGTTTTAACGGTTTCTTTAGATTCTTCTGGAGATTCTTTACACAAAAGAGGATATAGAACTGCAACAAATATTGCACCAATAAATGAAGTTTTAGCAGCAGGTATGGTTTTATTATCTGGTTACACTGGCGAAGAAAATTTTATAGACCCAATGTGTGGTTCTGGTACAATTTTAATTGAAGCAGCAATGATTGCTAATAATATTCCAGCCAATATCAACAGAAAACTTTTTGCTTTTGAGCATTGGAAAGATTATGATGAAGATTTATATTTTACAATTCAAGAATCTTTATTAAAGAAAATTAGATCATCTCATTTTAAAATTATGGGCTTTGATAAAGCGCCTTCTGCAGTTCAAAAAGCACAAGCAAACGTAGAAAATGCCAATTTAGATGAATTTATAGGCATACACCATGTAAACTTCTTCAACTCTAAAAAAGAAGTTTTTGGTAACACAACTATTTTATTCAATCCGCCTTATGGAGAGCGTTTAAATATTGATACTGAAGAATTTTATAAGAAAATAGGCGATACTTTAAAACACAATTACCCAGGCTCTTCTGCATGGTTAATTACGTCAGATACAGATGCATTAAAATGTGTTGGTTTAAGAACTTCTAAAAGAATTGCTTTAAAAAACGGAGATTTAGACTGTAAATTTGTAAAATACGAATTATACGAAGGTACACGTAAATTTAAAGAACGTAAAGAAGAAACAACTTCAGAAAAAGAAAACAATTTAGAAGATTAGTTTTTTTAGAAGCTATTTCCTGCTTTTCGCACTCGCTTTTTTTCGTTCCTCAAAAAGAGCTCAAACAAATGCTACAATCAGGGCTAAACATATTAACAAACAAAAATTAGAACTAAAAAAAGGAATTGCTTTCTTATTTTAGTTCTAATTTTTATTAGTTTTGGTTCTACTATAAATAGTAAAACTCATAATAATAGTTAATAAGCGAATTCTAAACAAAATGCACTTTATAGACATTATTTTACCAATTCCTATTCAGAAAACATTTACGTATTCTGTAACAGAAGATGAAGCTAATTTCTTGCAAAAAGGAATGCGTGTTGCTGTATCTTTTGGTAAATCTAAAATGTACACAGGTTTGGTTTTTAATATTCATAATAACGCACCAACGTTGTATGAAGCCAAAGAAATTCATCAAATATTAGATGAAACACCTTTGGTAAACGTAAAACAATTGCAACATTGGCAATGGATTGCTAACTATTATATGTGTTCTTTAGGAGACGTTTATAGAGCATCTTTACCATCTGCTTTTCTATTAGAAAGTGAAACTATTATTTTTAAAAATGATGCTTTTACAGACGATTCTATTTTAGCAGATGATGAGTTCTTAATTTTTGAAGCTTTACAACACCAATCTCAATTAACAATTCATCAAGTAGTAACAATTTTAGGCAAGAAAAAAGTAATGCCAATTGTAAATGAGCTTATTAAAAAATCTGCCATTTATATAAAAGAAGAAATTTACGAGCAATACAAACCTAAATTAGTTAAGTACGTTCGTTTACAAGCAAAGTATAATACAGATGCTGCTTTAAATTCACTTTTAGAAGAATTATCTAGAGCAAAAAAACAACGCGATGCTGTTTTAACATTCTTTCAACTTTTAACAACCAAGAAACCTATAAAAGCTAAAGATTTAGAAGAAAAAGCAAATGTTTCTTCAACTATTTTAAAATCTTTAGTAGACAAAGATATTTTTGAATTTTATCATATTCAAATAGACAGAGTTCAATATAAAGGAGACACAAACGATTTAAAAGTTTTGAACGAATTTCAAGAAAAAGCACTTTCTGAAATTAAAGAAACTTTTAAAGAGAAAGATGTTACACTTTTACACGGAATTACAAGTTCTGGTAAAACAGAAGTGTATACTAAGTTAATACAAGAGGTTTTAGACCAAGGAAAACAAGTATTATTTTTATTACCAGAAATAGCATTAACTACTCAAATTATAACACGTTTACAGTTTTATTTTGGAGAACAAATTTCTGTTTTTCACTCTAAATATACTATAAATGAAAGAGTAGAAGTTTGGAATAATGTTTTAAATGATAAACCAAAAGCAAGAATAATATTAGGTGCCAGATCTTCTGTTTTTTTACCTTTTTCTAATCTTGGGTTAATTGTGGTAGATGAAGAACATGAAACTTCTTACAAACAGTTTGAGCCTTCACCTAGATACAATGCAAGAGATTGTGCTATTGTTTTAGCTAAAATTCATAAAGCAAAAATATTATTAGGTTCTGCAACACCCTCTTTAGAAACGTATTTTAATGCACAACAAAATAAATATGGTTTTGTTGAATTAAATAGGAGACATGGTAATGTACAATTACCTAAAATTGAATTAATAAACGTAAAAGAAAAGCACAAAAAAAAGGAAATGTCTGGTCATTTTTCAGACAGATTATTAAAATTAATTCAAGAAGCTTTAGACGAAAAGGAACAAGTAATTTTATTTCAGAATAGACGTGGTTTTTCGCCTGTTGTAGAATGTAAAACTTGTGGAGTTTCCCCAGAATGCCCAAATTGCGATGTTACTTTAACGTATCATAAATTTAAACACGAATTACGTTGTCATTATTGTAATTACCAACGTGCAATGCCTAACAGTTGTGGCGCTTGTGGAAGTAATACTTTAGACACAAAAGGTTTTGGTACAGAGCAAATAGAACTAGAATTAAAAGCATTATTTCCAGATTTTAAAATTGGAAGAATGGATTTAGATACAACGCGTGGCAAAAACGGCTATCAGAAAATAATTGGTGCTTTTGAAGCTAAAGAAATAGATGTTTTAGTGGGTACACAAATGCTTTCTAAAGGTTTAGATTTTGAAAATGTATCTTTAGTTGGAATTTTAAATGCAGATACAATGCTTAATTTTCCTGATTTTAGAGCACATGAGCGTGGTTACGATATGATGGTACAAGTTTCTGGAAGAGCAGGAAGAAGTAAAAAACAAGGAAATGTAGCTATACAGACTTACAATCCTTATCATCAAATATTACAACAAGTTTCTACTACAAATTATACAGAAATGTATAAAGAACAAATGCAAGAACGTTGGCAATATAAATATCCACCATATTATAGGGTGATAAAAATAACTTTAAAACATAAAGATTACACCAAAGTAGATACTGGTGTAAATTGGTTATTTAAAGCGTTACATAGTTCTTTTGGTGAAAATGTTCTAGGACCAACAGCACCTGCTGTTTCAAGAATTAGAAATCAATATATTAAGAATATTGTAATTAAAATTCCGCCAAAACAAAACTTAGCAAACACAAAAAATCAGATTACAAAAATTAGAAATACGTTTGAAGCTGTAAAAGATTTTAGACCAATCCGTTTTATTATTGATGTGGATGCTTATTAGATAAAAGTTAAGCCATTTAATGATATTTTAATTAGACAATACTTATGAAACTAAAAAAAGAATACGATTTAATCTGTGTAGGAGGAGGAATTATGAGCGCTACTTTAGCACTTATTACCAAATTATTAAAACCAGAAATGAATGTTCTAATTTTAGAAAAATTAGATAAAGTTGCGCAAGAAAGTTCTGCTGCTTGGAACAATGCTGGTACAGGTCATTCTGCTTTGTGTGAATTAAATTATTGTCCAGAAAAAGACGGAGAAGTTTCAATAAAAAAAGCGGTAGATATTTGTACACAATATGAAACGTCTAAACAATTTTGGTCTTTTTTAACTGAAAAAGGATTGTTAGATAACCCTGAAGATTTTATTGCTTCTGTAAAACACCACAGTTGGGTTTTGGGAATAGACAACGCAGACTATTTAGAAAGTAGGTTTAAAGAAATGAAAGATCACTTTATGTTTAATTCTATAGAATTTACGCGAGAAATCGACAAAATGAAAGAATGGTTTCCGTTAATTGCTAACGACAGAACTAAAGACGAAATTATGGCTGCTTCTAGAATTGATAGAGGTACAGAAATGAATTATGGTGTTTTAACAGAAAAATTATTTCATATTTTAGAAACTGAATTTAATACTCCTGTGCATTGTAATATGGAAGTTTTAGACATAGATCCAGATACAGATTTAGATTGGACAGTTGAAATTAAAAATTTAAAAACAGAAGAAGAACTTCAATTAGAAGCAGAACATGTTTTTATAGGTGCTGGAGGAGGAAGTTTATTGTTGCTTCAAAAAGTAGAAATAGACGAAAAAGAAGGTTATGGAGGTTTTCCAGTAAGTGGAGAATGGTTGGTTTGTACTAATGAAGAAATTATAAAACAACACAATGCAAAAGTGTATTCTAAAGCAGGTCTTGGAGATCCACCAATGTCTACACCACATTTAGACACACGTTATATAGATGGAAAAAAACAATTAATGTTTGGTCCTTTTGCAGGATTTAGTCCTAAATTTTTAAAAGAAGGTTCTAATTTAGATTTATTTAAATCTATTCAATTTGATAATATTCCTTCTATGTTTGGTGCTTTTTGGCATAATTTACCATTAACAAAATATTTAATAGAACAAGTAATGATGAGTAAAGAAGACAGAATGGACTCTTTACGTAAGTTTGTTAAAAATGCTAAAAGTGAAGATTGGGAAGTTTTAAAAGCAGGACAACGTGTTCAAATTATTAAAAAAGACGAATTTGAAGGCGGAATTTTACAATTTGGTACAGAAGTAATATCAAGTAAAGATGGAAGTATTACGTGTTTGTTAGGTGCTTCTCCTGGCGCTTCTACAGCAACTTCTATAATGTTAGAAGTAATAGAAAAAGCTTTTCCTGAATTAATGAATTCTGTTAAAGGAAAACAATTGTTAAAAGAAATGGTACCTTTTTATAAATCTGAAATTACTAAAGAGTTTTTTACAGAGCAGTTAGAGAAGAGTAAGGTTTCTTTGAAGTTATAATATTATAGAAAAAAACTTAGTTTTAAACAAAAGAATAACTCAATTGGAAAGTAAATTACTAAAAATGGATTTAATAACAGAGTTTTTGAATAGCGAAAAAACGTTATATCTGTTCGCTGGTATAATTGGTGTTTTTTCAATGCTAGTTGGCTTACTATTTCTATTATTTTCAAATCATAATAGTTTTGCAATTACTATGATTGTTATTGGCATTTTAGAAATGTTAGTAATGTTTCCTACTTATATAAAGTATCAAGAAAAAATTAATGAAAAAATTTCTATTTATGAAAATAATAAAACTGATTTTTTTGAAAAAGAATCAGTTTCCTCAGAAAAAGCATTAAAATTTTTTTTTGGCTTAAGTTAATTTATGCAATTTTTATTATAATATTTATTTTGGTGATGTCATTCTTAAACCCAAATTCCTTTTTTTATGGAATATTAATGGCTCTTATTTTACATTTAACTTTTGCTATTACAATTGATAATTTTGGAGAAAAATACACAAAAAAGTATTTAACTAAAATAGTTATGGTAAAAAATCTTCTTTAATAAATACTTTATTACATCTAAATTTAAATAGCCTAACAAAGCTTAATAATTATCTACATTATTCTATTCAATCTGTTAAGTAAGACTAGTTAATTATACTTTTTCTTAACCAAGTTGAAGATAAAAAGACAATCACGAAAAGCAATTAACTAAAAAACTTTTTTTCTTCTAAGCAACCTTTTTAAAAGTTCTGTAGTCTATATATTTGTAAGGCAGTAAAAACAGAAAAGAGAGGCTTGAAAATTATACCATTACATAACAAACAAAAATCGTTAATTAAAAAAGCGATTGACAACAATAGGGAAGCTCAACAACAATTGTTCGAGCAGCATTCGCCTAAAATGTTGGGAGTTTGTAGGCAATATGTAAAAGATTTGCATCATGCAGAAGATTTAATGTTACAAGGTTTTTTAAAAGTTTTTACCAACTTAGAGAAGTTTAAACACGAAGGTAGTTTTGAAGGTTGGATTCGTAGAATTATGGTGAACACTTGCATATCTTATTTACGAAAAAAGAACTTGGTAGATTTATCTGACGAAGATTACGTTTTTAATGACGCAGCCACAGAAAGTTTAGAAAATACTTCTGTAGAAGATATTCAAAAACTGATAGATAAATTACCAGAAGGTTATAAAATGGTGTTTAATTTATTCGCCATAGAAGGTTATAAACATTCCGAAATTGCAGAAAAATTAGGCGTTTCAGAAAGTACATCAAAATCGCAATTATTTAAAGCACGCAAATTATTGCAAGAAAATTATTACAAAATGAATAAAACAATTCATGAAAACAAATAAGTTAGACAACAACATAAAAGAGAAGTTCGCAAACAGAACTTTTGAGCCATCGGTTTCTGCTTGGGAACGTTTATCTGCACAATTAGATGAACAACCAAAGCAAAAAAAGAAAGGTTGGTTTTTTTATATAGGCTATGCAGCAAGTATTTTGGCATTAATATCTATAGGATTTTACACTTTTTCTAATAAAGATCAAGTAGAATTACCAGATACAATTATTGTAGAAAGTGCAATAGATACAATTTCTATAAAAAATAATATAGAACAACATTTTAATGAAACTTCTGTTGAAGAAGCTATTGTAGAAACAAAAAAAGTAGAGGAAAAGCAAGATTCTAGAGAAAATTTTAATAATAATGTTATTGTAAATAAGGTAAAGAATACTCTTCCGAAGAAAAAGAATAATAAAGTTTCTAAAAAAATAGATAAAACTATTATTGCGCAAGTAAATAAAACAAATACTACCGATATTAGTAGTGAAAAAGAAATAAAAAAGACAGAAAAAGCAACTTCTAGAATAAAGGTAAATGCAGATTATTTATTGTTTGCAGTAACAAATTCAACAGAAAAAGCAACAAAATATTACGCAAAAAATAATGTTAGTAGAGATGATGTTTTAAAGACGATTAAAAGTGAGCTCAAAAAATCGAATTTAAAAGTGAATCCTGAAACCATTTTAGCAGAAGTAGAACGCAATATAAATGATGATGCTTTTCAGAATAATTTCTTAAAATCATTAAAGAAAAAAATCTCGAATATTGCCACAGCAATTGCTAGTAGAAATGACTAACACTAATAAAAAATACAAAACAGTTCAAAATTATAAAAAGATGAAAAAAATTACCATATTATTACTTTTGTTTGTTACAATATCTGTTACAGCACAAGAAAAAAGAACTTTTGAAAAAGAAGTAATTAAAATTTCTAAAAGAATAGAAATCATAACAAAAACGCAAAAAGATTCTTTAAAGATGAAAGTTGTTGCTATTGATGCTAAATTAAAAAAAGGCGAAATTACTAAAGCAACTGCAGATACTTTAAAAAATGAAACAGCATCTTATCATGCAAAACAAATAGAACTACAAGTTGGTGAGCAGGAAAGGTTGTTGCAAAATTTAGTGCAAGAAAAAACAGATGGTAAAATTGCAAGTTCTAGCGATAAAGATTTTAATACAGATGAAGTAAGCACCTTTAAAGTTGGTAATAGTACTTTTAGTTTTAGTATAAATAATGATGATGAAGATGAACAAAATAAAAAGGATAGACAAGAAAAAAGATGGAAGAAAAACGGAAAGAGTAATAGAAAAACTACCACACAATTTGTATTTGCAATGGGTGTAAATAATGTTTTAGAAAACAATAAATTAAGCTCTTTAAACGATTCTGAATATAAATTATGGTCTTCTCATTTTTATGAATTAGGATTTACTTGGAAAACAAGGTTTAAAAGAGAAGCTTCTCAATTATATTTTAAATATGGTTTATCATTTTTATGGAATAACTTAAGGTTAGATGATAATCAGCATCATGTTAAAGTTGGTGATATGACTGAAATTCAGGTATTCCCAGGAGACTTAAATGAAAGTAGATTACGTCACGTACAAATGAACTTTCCTTTACATATAGAATGGGATTTTTCTAAAAACAAAAAATACAAAGATGGTTTTGTTTATGATAGAACAAACAGAGGTTTAAGATTAGGTATTGGAGGTTTTGCAGGCTTTAAGTTAGGTACAAGACAGTATCTAGAATATGAAAACACAAGAGGTGTAAATGTAAAAGAAGAACAATTTAATAATTATAATATGAATATTATTAATTATGGTTTAAGTGCTTATGCAGGTTATAAATCTACCAGTTTGTATGTAAAATACGATTTAAATCCTTTATTCAAGAATACAGAAACTAGAAATATTTCTATGGGAATTCGTTTAGATTTAAATTAAAAACACAGATATTTAGTTATAAATATTAATAAAAGTCAGCCTTAAAAAGCTGACTTTTATTAATTAGATAATATTTAATTCAAAAAATACTAATTACATAGTTTCAAGAATTATTTTTATCATAATCATAAAAATAAGTTTATTCTTATTTAATTAAAAAAGAGAATAAAAATCAGTGTAAATTTACTCGCTTAAAATATCTAAATTAAGCACAATGAAAATTGGAATTCCTAAGGAAATTAAGAATAACGAGAGTAGAGTAGCTATGACACCTGCTGGTGTTTTTGAACTTACAAAAAATCAACACACTGTTTTTGTACAATCTACAGCTGGTGAAGGAAGTGGTTTCTTTGATAAAGATTATGTAGCGGTTGGTGCAACCATTTTAAAGACTATTGAAGATGTTTACGATAGTAGTGAAATGATTGTAAAGGTAAAAGAACCAATTGCATTAGAATATCCTTTAATTAAAGAAAATCAAATAGTTTTCACTTATTTTCACTTTGCATCTAGCGAGCCTTTAACCAAAGCAATGATTAAAAGTAAAGCTATTTGTATTGCTTATGAAACTGTAGAAGATAGCGAAGGAACTTTACCTTTATTAACACCAATGTCTGAAGTTGCTGGAAGAATGGCAATACAACAAGGTGCAAAATACTTAGAAAAACCAATTAAAGGTCGAGGTATCTTATTAGGTGGTGTGCCAGGTGTTGCACCAGGAAAAGTATTAATTTTAGGTGCTGGTGTAGTTGGTGTACAAGCAGCAAAAATGGCTGCAGGTTTAGGAGCACATGTTACTATTATGGATATTAGTATGAAGCGTTTACGTTATGTAAACGATGTTTTGCCAAACCATGTTACAACTGCGTTTTCTAGTGAATATAGTATTAGACAATTAATTAAAACACACGATTTAATTATTGGAGGTGTATTGGTAAAAGGAGGGAAGGCTCCAAAATTAATTACTAGAGACATGCTTAAAGAAATGAGACCTGGAACTGTTGTGGTAGATGTAGCAGTAGATCAAGGAGGATGTTTTGAAACTACAAAAGCAACAACTCATGAAGATCCTACATATATAATAGATGATGTTGTACATTATTGTGTAGCAAATATGCCAGGTGCTGTGCCATATACTTCTACAATTGCTTTAACAAATGTAACCTTACCTTTTATACTTAAGTTAGCCAACAATGGTTGGGAAAAAGCCTGCGATTTAGATGAAAGTTTAGCCAAAGGATTAAGCATTGTAAAAGGAAATGTTATTTATAGTGAAATAAATGAGGCATTTAACCTATAAATCATCATTAAAAAAGCTTGTAAATAAACATTTAGATATTATTAGTTTTTATAATTAAAAAGTCACTATATTTGCACCCTTAAAAATAAACAATAAATATTTAATTTATGAATCATTACGAAACTGTTTTCATTTTGAATCCCGTTTTATCTGATACTCAGATAAAGGAGACAGTACAAAAGTTTAATGACTATTTGGTTTCTAGAGGTGCCGAAATGATTTCTAAAGAAGATTGGGGCTTAAAAAAATTAGCTTATCCAATCCAAAAAAAGAAAAGTGGTTTTTATCACTTATTTGAGTACAAAGTTGCTGGAGAAGAGATTTCTGCATTTGAGTTAGAATTTAGAAGAGATGATAGCGTTATGCGT
>TARA_R110002049_G_scaffold131500_3_pt1 | contig 13320 bp, 7 predicted proteins | sample TARA_R110002049 | Tara Oceans TARA_R110002049 (sample SAMEA4396941) | marine metagenome | biome: Polar Biome; feature: [SRF] surface water layer (ENVO:00010504); material: water (ENVO:00002006), including particulate matter (ENVO:01000060) such as... | depth 5 m | reverse complement strand
TGATGGAGGTGGTTGTGAATGTGACAATTGCAATCCCTATGGCCTTACATTCATAAAATTAGTCGAGGAAATGGCGACAATTATTCACAAATATCATCCTGAAAGTCGCATCTATTTCACGAATCAAAAATTTGACAATGAGGACGATAATGCCATATTCCAATATTTACAGGAGAAACCTAGGTCCTGGCTTTGGGCATGGGGCTATGGTCCCGGGTCGGATGCCACAACCTGGCAACCTGGACATCGGCAAACGCACCGAATGGATCTTTTTGAATACCCTGGATTTGGGCCCTATGGAATGTACCCCAAAGAAATTATCCATCAAATCCCGGCTAGGCACAAACTTATCTATTACAATGAAATTACCCATTGGAAATACGCCCAACATGCTTATATCCAAATGTATCCCAGGGCTGATCGAAATGGAGACCTTCCTCCCCATTGGAGCCATGAAATATACAATAGGCGGCCCGATCAATTCCTAACCATGGTCTATAATAGATTAACGTTTTTTGCATGGCCCGAATATTACCATAGGGTCTTCAACGATTTAATGCGATATGGCAATGGGGACATTACTCATTCCAGTGGACACCACGATCATTTTAACCAATGGATGTGGCAACGGTTATTATGGTCTCCAAGGACATCTGTTGATAAAGTCCTGACCGAATATTCCCAAGCCTGGTTTGGCCACAGAGCAGCCCCTCTAATGGCCCGTGCCATTTTACAATTGGAGAAGAACCTGGAAGAAATAGAAGGTCTTCCCGTTGATCAAAAACAGGGAATTGATGAATACTACCGCCTTGTTCATCAAGCCGGGCTGGTGATGCCTCCTGAAACAATGAAAACAAATTGGCTTTGGCGTATGTACATGCAAAAGGCAGCGTTGGACAAGTATGTGAAACTCAATGTAGCTCAGCAAAAGAAATTGGAACGTGAAATAGAAAATGATGTTGCCACCCATTTAAAAAATGACCAGGCCATAGCACTAAAAGATATTATAAATAAAACAAAACTTCCTGAGAAGACTTTGGAAATGGCCGCACTACTTGCAGAAGCCAAACAACTGGGAGAGGAGAGCAATACTATTTATGGACAAAGAAATGATGGATATTTTAATCTGAATCATGACTATATTGGAATAGGATGGCTGAAGCGACAATTGACAAGAGCGCAAAATGCCCCCAAAAAAAAGGCCCAAAATCTTTTGAAAATGATTGTTGATTATGACAATCCCGGTGAGGGAGGCTTTTATGATAACCTAGGAACTGCCAATACGGCCCCAAATGTTGCCAATGGCTACCCCTATGACCATGGACAACCTTATGTTTCGCAAATGCTATCGGAAGAAAACAAGCCCAGTCAACGCTCTATGCACTTTACTCAAAATGAAGATTTAGGGGTAAGCCTTTTTTACCTGGACTTAGACCCCAATGCTTCATATTCCGTCAGATTTACCTTTGTACGCCCTTGGTTTCAAGAGCGGTACGCCTCCAGGATGAATCAAAGATCTCAAAAAATCTATGCCGATGATATTGTCTTGGCCGAGAATGTTGAATTACCGCTACAAATGAGCGATTTTTTCACTTATCGCATACCCAGATCAGTGACTAAGGACGGAGAATTGACCATTAGATTGGAACGTGCCCCTGATGTGGCACGCGGTGACCGGATAAGTATAGAACAATGGCGTAATTCAGGGGGTTGGGGTACCATAGCCTCCGAAGTGTGGTTGCTAAAGGAATAATCTGTAGGCTACCTCCAATGACCCTTCCCTTAAGGATGAAAATTGCCCCAATAAATAAGTTTCTGTCCGGACCCACACCGGACAACTATGTAATTATAACAGATTAAAACTACGGTCAAAAGCCATATTTCGCATAGATAGTTCATGGGATTTCACTATATTTCAAAGGAAAACACCAACGCTCCTACCCTATCCCTTTTACAAGCGGAATCTATTTTGGAAAGGCATCCGATGGTCCAAATAATTCAAATGGAAACACTAAGTAAAATATTGGATTTTGATCTTGTTAGTTTCGGGGAATACAAAGTAAAAGTGTATACCTTGGTAGTTATTCTTGTAATATCCCTTACGACCAATGTATTATTAAATTTAATAAAAAAAGCCCTTTTCCGCAGATATAAGGGGTTACACCTTGATAAAGGAAATACCTATGCGCTTTATCAAATTATAAAATATGTTGTTTGGATCATTGCATTTGGTTTTATGCTGGAATCCGTAGGCATTAAGGTCACCATATTAATAGCAGGTTCCGCTGCCTTGCTCGTTGGGGTCGGATTGGGATTACAACAAACTTTTAACGACATTATTTCGGGCATAATTTTACTTTCTGAGAAGTCGATCAAAATAAACGACATTCTGGAAATAGATGGTGATATTGTTGAGATCCAAGAAATTGGGTTGAGAACTTCCAAGGGTTTGAACAGGAACGATATTGCCATAATTATCCCAAATTCATTGATCACGACCAACAAAGTAATCAATTGGAGCCACCAGAATAAAAAGACCCGATTTAGAATCAGTGTTGGGGTTGCTTATGGTAGTGATGTTGATTTGGTCATAAAAATATTGGAGGAAAGCGTTTTGGAACATCCGGATTATCATGATGAAAAATTAATAGAAGGACGATTCATGAATTTTGGAAATTCCTCCTTGGATTTTGAAGTACTCTTTTTTAGTGAAAACGTATTTAGAATTGAAAAGGCAAAAAGTGATATCAGAAAAATCATTAATCGGAAATTCAGTGAAAACCATATTGTAATACCATTTCCCCAAATGGACGTGCATTTTAAGTCGGGCGCAATAGACGTATTGCCGAAAGACACCTAAAAACCGCTCCTAGTATTAAACAATCCAATAAGAAACGATGTCATAAAAAGAGCACGAAATATGGGAAGATCCATAAATAAATCGAAATAAGAAATGGCTTTAAAAACTAAACAAAACACATAAGTATTTATGTATACCATAGTATCTCAAAAATTTTAAACCTAGACTTAAAAGTGATTTCCAGTTGTCCAATTGCACTAATCCATACCTTAAAAAACCTTGGTAGGTATTCGGTCAAGATATTATTGCCCGCCTTTATAGGCGCAGTGGTCAGTCTTTGCCAACGCCCATTGGAGACCATTGAAAAACCTGACGAACATCGATTCAGAAAAATTGTACTTACAGAGGAAACCATGGACCCAACCGCCATATCGGTGGCCTATGATGGTAAGGTGTTCTTTGCCGAGGATATAGGAACCATCAAGATGTATCATCCCAAGTCAAATGCCGTAACCATTGTTGGACAATTAAAGGTTTTTAGCTGCGGGGAAGAAGGATTGATCGGAATGACCCTAGACCCCTATTTTGAGAGCAATGGTTGGTTGTACGTAAACCGCACCATGTCCAACTTTATGGACATGCCATGTGGGGAAGTCTATAAGAATCCGGAAATACGTTTTGAAGACCCCAGCTCAAATCAAGTGATTTCACGCTTCACAGTTATCAATGATACATTGGACTTGTCCTCAGAAAAAGTTTTGCTCAAAGTTCCCAATCAACATATGCGGCATATAGGGGGGTCTTTGGCTTTTGATGGTGAGCAAAATTTATATATTTCCATAGGTGAAAACACACATCCAGGTTTCCTTAACCCATATGCCCCCTTGGATGAACGCCCTGATAGAAAAAACTATGATACTCAGAGAACAGCGGCCAACACCATGGATTATAGAGGGAAAATATTGAGAATCCACCCTGAAGATGACGGTACCTATAGCATACCCACTGGAAATTTATTTAAAAAAGACGACCCGCTAGCCCTCCCGGAAATTTATGTTATGGGCTGTAGAAACCCTTTTAGGATATCTGTGGATAAGCAAACAAATACCTTGTATTGGGGGGAAGTGGGGCCCGACGCCTATGCAGATATTCCAAGAGGCCCTAAAGGTTATGACGAGATCAATTCCACAAAAGAGGGGGGATTTTTTGGTTGGCCCTATTTCATTGCCAATAATTTGGCCTATGCAAAATATAACTATGACACCGAAAAGGCAGGTGAACTTTTTGATGCCACTAAACCAGTTAATTCTTCTCCCAACAATACTGGAAAGAAAATTCTTCCCCCTGCCAAGCCTGCACTTATATGGTATCCCTATGCCCCTTCCGAGGAATTCCCCGAGTTGGGTCAAGGTGGAAGAACGGCCATGGCCGGTCCAGTGTATCATTATGACTCCAACAACAATTCCAACCTAAAATTCCCGACATATTTTGATAAGGCCCTATTTATTTACGACTGGATGCGCGGATGGATCAAAGTAGTTAGGATTGATAATAATGGTAAACTGATAAATATTGAGGACTTTATGCCCTCTACTCGATTTGTTAGCCCCATTGACATGCAATTTGGTCCTGATGGATCCTTATACGTTATGGAATTTGGTACCACTTGGGGGGCCAATCCAGATGCCCGACTAATTAAAATTGAGTATATCCCCGGTAATAGACCTCCTCATATAGAAATAGCAGCCAACAAAACCGTCGGCACCTGTCCCTTGACAGTAAACTTCAACAGTGAGGGCACTTTGGATTATGACAAGGATGACAGCCTAAAGTACGAATGGAAATTTAATTCCCTAGAAGTGCAATCCTCAAAGCCGAATCCAACTTTCACTTTTACAGCCCCAGGAATTTACAAGGTCACCCTTACCGTTACAGACAAGGAAGGAGCCGCCGCTTCGGCAGACATACATATCAAAGCAGGTAATGACGCTCCAGTACTTACTCTTGATATGCCCAGCCGCGGTAGCTTTTATTGGGAGAAGGATAAGATACCATATCGTATCCTCTTAACCGACACTGAGGATGGCAGTTTGGAAAATGGAGAAATCGACTCCTCAAAAGTCCAGATAAGCCTAGAATGGATGAAGGGCAGTTACACCTTGGAACCATCCATCAATGGAGTGGGAATCTTAAAAAGTCAGGGTGAAAAATTGATAGGGGAAAGCGATTGCAGAAGCTGTCATAAGGTAAATGAAAGGGCCATGGGCCCATCATTTCTGGAGGTGGCCAATAAATATAAGGATGATTTGGATGCTAAGGACTATATAGCCAAGAAAATCATTTCAGGTGGCAGTGGGGTTTGGGGCGATCTAAGTATGAGTGCCCATCCCTTGTTTTCGGAGGCAGATACGCGCAGAATGGCCGATTATATCTTATCCTTGGCCGGAGAAAATACAAACACAAAAAATATGGGAGTGGAAGGTACAATTGACATACCCGGTACCCTTGGGAAAGAGGATAGGACTTATGTTCTAAAGGCCTCCTACACTGATCATGGAGCTTCTGGAATAGAGCCCATTACCGTATCGGCGATACGAATGCTTCAACCCCCTAAATTGGAAGCAGAAAACTTTTCAACCCAGCGCGATGTATTGAGCGAAGTTGGGGATAATGGTGTGTATATGGGTTTTGAATCGACCTATATATCCTTTAAAAATATTGATTTAACGGCCGTTGATTCCGTAACCTTTGGGTATAGTTATAAGGGACCAGAATGTTTTATCACTATCAAAACGGGTTCTCCAGATGGAGAGGTCATTGGTAAAGCTAGGTTTACCAACATACCGGAATCCAAAAATTTGAATGAACTGACCATTCCTATTAAAGAAACATCCGGGTCACAAGAGATTTTCTTTCTTCACGATAAAGCTCCCGATATACATGAGGAAATCTTTTTGGATTGGATCAGCTTTAAAAGAAGGGAGTAAAATAATTCAATCTACTTCAAAGGCTTAACCCGAATATTCCTCCATTTTACATGAAGTGGTTTTTCGCTATCCGTGGCATGCACCTGTAGGCCGATAAAGCCAGTAGGTGTCAATGAATCTTTATAATCCGCAGCCGGTATCCCATTGACCCAAGTTTTGATCGAAGGACCATCAGCCACTACTTTAAAAGAATTCCAATCCACAAGTTTAAACGCCTTTTTTGCAGCAGGATTATCACTTAAATCGTGCACCCAACCACGCCTTCCTTCATCGTATATTCCTCCGCTACGCGCAGTGGTATCCAAATCTATTTCCACCTGATAACCATGGACCAATCCATTATAAAAATCGGGCAGACTATTACTTCTGATCTGTACCCCGGAATTATGGTAATTGTTCGGGGCAGGGTCCATGATCACTTCGTATTCCAAAATAAAATTGTCGTAGAATTTGTTGGTCACCAAAAAAGTATTGCTCGTATCGGTTACTGGAGCCGTAGTGCCTACAATCATATCGCCCTCTACATGATAGGTAGCATCGCCTCCCAGTTTTTTCCAGCCTTCTAAATTTTTTCCATTGAAAGGATATTCCCAACCAACCTCTTGGGTGTTTGTTATTTTTACATCATCTGCCTGCTCGGCCGATGTATCAGCAGATTTACGATTTCCACAATTGGAGAATAACAGACCAAAAATTGCGAGGTAGAAAAGTGGTTTAAGTTTTATCATGATAATTGCTTAAAATTAGTTTAGACTGGTAGTTAAGTTTATTCTAAATGGACCGTATTTTCTTTCAATGAAAAATAGATACCCTTAAATGTAATAAAATCAATTAATTAAACATTGAGGCCCATAAAAAAAGCTGGGTATCACAATAATAGCTTATGCCAGTCCATGATTGTTTTCAAAATAAAATCCCTTTGGAAAACAAGAACAAAAATCCATACTTTTAACAAAACCAATAGTCCTGGCCTATATGATCATCAAAAAACGTCTTTTCCCAATTATTATAATTTTTCTATTTTTTTCCAATCAATTATTATGTCAGCTTGTATTGGACCTAGGAAATAAACGGGAATTGTTTTTGGATGATTATTTGTTAGACAGCATAGTAGGTCTGGAAATACAATTAAATACCCCGCAGGAGGTCCAAAGCTCAAATATCCCCAGTGGTTATTATCAGACTATTATTAAAACGGACAGTCTATACCGAATATATTATAGGGATAAATTGAGTTTTTGGAAGGGAGATCTATATGACGGGAATCCAGGGGAAATCACTAGCAGCGCCATAAGTTATAATGGCTATGACTGGCAGGAGGAAGAAACACACTTAAATGACAGCATCAAAAATTACATACTCTACGAGCCGCCCTTCAGTCACAATTTCACTCCCTTCAAAGATGCAAACCCCAATTCCCAATATAAATACAAAGCCTTATCAGGAACTAATGATACGGATGGACTATTTTATTTTTTTTCCAATGATGGTATAAAATATAAAAACTATAAAAATGAACCCGTCATTAAACACGATCCCGATTATTACGAATTTGATTCCCAAAATTTCGCTTTTTGGTCGGAAACTGAAAACACATACGTTTGTTACTTTAGAAGACTCATTAATGGATTAAGATCATTCTCCAGAACAACATCAAAGGATTTTGAGCATTGGAGCAAACCTGTCAACATATTCCCGAATTTTGAGGGGGAACACCTATATACTTCCGGCATTCAACCTTATTTTAGGGCTCCCCATATTTATATAGGATTGCCTACACGATTTTTTCCTGAAAACGGGAATTCTACAGATATAGTGTTTATAAGCTCCAGGGATGGAATTAAATTTGACAGAACCTTTAAAGAAGCCTTTATAAGGCCTGGACTCAAAGGTGAAAGATGGGGCAATAGATCTAATTATATTACTCTAAACCTTGTTCCCTTAGATGAAACACATATGGGAATCTATGCACGAAATACCTTGTTTAAAATTAGAATGGATGGATTTTCTTCCGTAAATTCTAAGGCCAACAAAGGGTTTTTTGTTACCAAAGCCTTTAAGTTCAATGGCGATAAATTGGAGGTAAATTATTCCACAAGTGCCGGCGGCTATATCCAATTTGAAATAATGGATGAAAATAATAAGCCGATAATGGATGGCAAAAAGTATATCTCCGAAAAAATGATTGGTGATGAAATTGCAGGAAAGGTGATCTGGCAAAATTCGTCGGACCTATCCGCTATTAAAAATAAAGTCATTAAACTACGGGTAACCATGAGAGATGCAGATTTATATTCCCTTAAATTTTATGAATAAATTTTATGGGAGGCCAGAACTTGTCGCCTTTTATTTGGCTTAATCAAAGATGCATAAAGAAATTCCAATTGCTTGAGCAGCAGTTTGGTTAACGGACTAAAATTTATACACCATGCGAATACTGCTAATAACTATAGGCATTTTTATGATCAATACCGTCAACGGACAGGATTTACAAAAGCACCGATGGGAAAACCGAATCGTACTTTTAATATCGCGCAATGATGATTCCAAAGAATACCTTGCCCAAATGGACGAATTTAGTGGTTTTTCCAAAGAATTGGAAGATAGAAAATTGCTTATTTACCAAGTATTGCCACTTCAATACAGAACAGTAAATTACCCCCTAAATGCTGATCAAAACAAATGGATTTCTTCCTCTGGCCTATATACCAAATATACAGGCCGGGAAAATAAGTTTAAAGTGATTTTAATAGGCTTGGATGGGGGCATAAAACTGGAAAAATCTGAAGTACTAACCTCGGAGGAACTGTTTAAAACCATAGACTCCATGTCTATGAGAAGAGCGGAAATGAAAAACTAAAGCAAGTAAACAATTTGTTATTTACTAGAACTAATATTGCCAAGGCAAATCCGCATATCTTTTAATAAAAAAAGGAATGGGATACTTAAAAATTAGGCCAATCAAATGAATAAAATCCATACCATAAAAATGTTCAAAACTTCCAAATTCTACCTTTTGTTTCTATTAGGGGCTATCCTAAGTAGTTGTAATGGGGAAGCCAAGAAACAACCCAAGCCAATCATTACCGGAGGATTAACATTTAATTCTTCCTATAAAGAATTGGACAAGGCCTTCAGCTGGGCTAAAAACAAAGCCCTGTCATACGCCCATGACAACTCTGACCCAGTTGGCTACTGGTATGAAGCCGCCCTACCGGATCGGGAAGCATTCTGCATGCGAGACGTGTCGCATCAGGCCCTTGGGGCAGAACTTTTAGGGTTGGGAAAACACAATTATAATATGTTTCTAAAGTTCGCCCAAAACATTAGTAAGGAAAAGGATTATTGTACTTATTGGGAAATAAACCGGTACAACAAACCAGCGCCTGTTGACTACGAGAACGATCAAGATTTTTGGTATAACCTACCTGCCAACTTTGATATTACGTATAGCGCATACCGTCTTTATAAGTGGACTGGAAACGAAGAATATCTCAATAATCCCGATTTAATTAATTTTTATGAACTTACCCTTAATGACTATTTGGACCGTTGGGAATTAGGTTCCGACAAAACCCTAAATCGCAGTCGCTCCCTAAATTCCCCCGAGAATCCTGAAAAAAGTAGGTTTGGAAACAAGAGGGGCATTCCTACGTACAACGAAGGTGGTCGGGGAGAAACCTCGCTAGGAATAGATATGACCGCCTCCATAGTAGCCGCTTATAAAGCCTACTCTGAAATGTTAAAGCTTAGAAACGATTTACCCAAATCTTTAAAATATGGACAGAAAGCCCAACAAGAGCAGGCATTCCTGAATGAATTTTGGTGGGATACGGAAAAGCAGGAATACCGTTCCATTCTTTATGGAGATGGCAGCTACGATTATTTTATGGTAGGGAAAAATCAGGCTTTTTTGCATTATCTATTTTATTTTAATGCCATCCAAGATGCTTCCAAAATTTCAGATCTGGTTGATGAATACGAGGCCAATTACGGTAAATTAATTGTTGAATTAAAATCTTATTTACCTATCATTTTCTATGAAAACAATAAATCTACATTGGCCAACAGCATGATTATTAATTTGTGCAGCCCCTTGAATACTAGAAGGGCCTATCCAGAGAATTCCTTTACAGTAATTGAAGCTATAACCAGAGGTTTAATGGGTATAGATGCCGATGCCCCCTTAAATGGGTTTATGAGCCTATCCCGACTTGATAAGGAAAATGAATGGGCAGAAATTACGAACGTACCCTTACTATCCAATATAGTTGGCCTAAAACATTTTGGAAAAACTAAATCCATTGCCCATAATATACTGGGGGCCACCATAAAATGGACGGCCAAAATGCAAGGTGTCCATGAATTTCTATTTGTAAATGGGGAAAAAACTAATTGCACTGTAGACAGCAATAGTCCACAACCTTATTCATACATAACCATAGATCTCAAAGAAAATGAAAAGGTCACGGTATCTACCACTTCTAAAGCAATATAAACCATAAGCTTGGTTAAAATTTTAATCTTGTGGATCTATAAAATGACCCTTGTCATATCGTAAAAGAATAAATCAAACTAGGTTGGGGTCGTATTACTACTATTATGTCCGGTAATACAACTACCTTCATCCTAAACTGTTGAAAATCATTAGTTCCAACTATGAATAAAGAGTTCATGCCCAAGTTGTTCTCTCTTCTGAAAGAGGGAATATCCAAAGAAACCATTAGCAAAGACATACTTTCAGGATTAATAGTGGGTATCGTTGCCCTACCACTAGCCATTGCCTTTGCTATAGCCTCTGGGGTTTCCCCGGAAAAAGGAATTATAACTGCTATTATTGCAGGGATAATAATATCTGTCTTGGGCGGTAGTCGGGTTCAAATTGGAGGTCCAACAGGAGCTTTCATTGTTATCGTATATGGTATTGTTCAAGAGTATGGAATTAACGGATTGACCATAGCCACCTTTATGGCCGGATTTATAATAATAGGTTTAGGCCTGGCCCGACTTGGAAACCTTTTGAAATTTATTCCCTACTCCTTGATCGTAGGGTTCACAAGCGGTATAGCCCTGATCATTTTTTCTTCCCAGGTCAATGATTTTTTTGGACTTCATATCACAAAAGTACCAGCCGATTTTATGGACAAATGGATCGTATATTTTGAAAATATGGACAAAATTAATGGGTATGCAATAGCCATAGCCGCAGGGACCGTAATTGTAACGCTATACTTTCAAAAGTTGATAAAAAAGATTCCCGGTTCCATCGTTGCCATACTTTTATCCACGATAGTAGTAAAGTTTTTTGATATTCCCGTAGACACCATAGAGAGTAATTTTGGGGAAATCCCAAACCATTTGAGCATGCCCTCCTTTCCAGAGGTAGATTATGCAACCGTGAAATCTTTGATACAACCCGCTTTCGCCATTGCCCTATTGGGCAGTATAGAATCGCTTCTCTCAGCCGTGGTTTCAGATTCCATGATCGGGGGAAAACATAGGTCCAATGTGGAACTGATAGCACAGGGTACGGCCAATATTTTTTCCGCCCTATTTGGTGGAATTCCTGCCACAGGTGCTATTGCAAGAACGGCCACCAATGTAAAGAATGGCGGTAGAACTCCCATTGCAGGTATAGTGCACGCCTTGGTCCTACTTTCCATAATGCTATTATTTGCTCCGTATGCCAAGCTGATACCGCTTTCCTGTCTGGCCGGTATTTTGATGGTCGTAGCCTATCATATGAGCGAATGGAGGCAATTTAAATCCATTTTAAAGGGGAATAGAATGGATATTATTATCCTGCTTACCACCTTTTTCCTTACTGTTATCTTCGACCTTATAATAGCCATCGAAATTGGAATAGTACTTTCCAGCTTCATGTTTATGAAAAGAATGAGCGAATCTGTCGTCGTAGAAAATATCACGACAGAAAATATTAATGCCGAACATTTATTTGACGAAGAAATACTGGACCTGCCCAAAGACGTGTTATTATATGAAATTAATGGACCGTTGTTTTTTGGAGCGGCAAGACAATTTCAGGAAACAATAACCAATACCCATTTACAGCCCAAGGTAATAATTATTAGAATGCGCTATGTTCCAATGATCGATGCAACAGGCTATCAAAGCCTAAAGGAGATTATAAAATCGTATAAAGCCAAGGGGATTAAGGTTATTATCTCGGGAATAAATGAAGACACCAGAAAAAACTTCGAGATGAATGAAATGTTTACGGTATTGGACAAAGAGTATATCTTCAAAAATATTCTAGAGGCATTGGAAAAGGTCAAATCCATCAATTCTCAAAAATAATAACCAGCAGTTCCTTACTTGAAAAAAGTTGACTTAGACCATACTTTTCAAAAAGATAGATGGGGAATTGTACCAAAGTAAGATCACTACCAATTGGTTCGATTATAACTCCATTGTAAAAAATACTTTGTTGTTTAAATCGAAAAAATAACTAATTTTAGTATTCCCCAGAGAGAAATAAAATTAATTGTTCCAACCTTGTGATCAACGTTAAAATTCTTTAAAATATTTGAACCTAATATATACAACTATGTGTTATTGAGTTTCCGCGATGTAGACCAAAAAAAATATCCCCTCCATTTGTTATTGCTTTTACATAGCCATTTAAAACAATAGACTTCCCCCTTTCTATAGCTCACTTTTGTTTAATTAAATATAATTAAGATGAAAAAAATATTTAAAATTATAGGTATCGGATTAGGAGTTATTGTACTGTTAATTGCTATTGCCTTAATCTTTATTAGTGCCAATGATATTCCATCCTATAAGGTAGAGAAAATTGACTTCAAGGTTAATAGTAGTCCTGAAGCAATAGCTAGGGGCGAGAAATTGGCCCTTATGTTATGCGCCAGCTGCCATTTGAACCATCAAACCAATAAACTTACCGGAATAAAAATGATGGATGCCCCGCCAGAATTTGGAGAAATATATTCTCAAAACATCACCCAGGACAAGACCTATGGTATCGGGGACTGGACGGATGGAGAACTGTTATATCTCCTTAGAACGGGAATAAAAAGGAACGGACAGTACAGTCCGCCTTATATGGCCAAATTACCTCAAATGGCGGATGAGGATGTCAATGCCATCATTTCCTTTTTAAGATCGGACCACTCTATGGTAAAAGCGGATCCCACCCCGGATACCCCACCCAAACCCTCTTTGTTGACCAAACTCCTATGCAGAATTGCCTTTAAGCCCTTTCCAATGCCCACCAAAGCGATTTCTTTACCCAGGGAGGATCAAACCGTAGAATTGGGTAAATATCTGGCACATAATCTGGATTGTTTCTCCTGCCACTCGGCCGACTTTAAAACCAATGATTTTTTGAATCCGGAATTGAGTGCCGGGTATTTTGCAGGGGGCAATAAACCCTTGGATATGGAGGGTCGTGTTATGTTAACACCCAACCTTACCCCTGACCAGGAAACGGGAATTGGTGATTGGACCAAGGAAGACTTTGTCATGGCCTTAAAATATGGCCAAATCAAAGGC
>TARA_R110002049_G_scaffold138450_6_pt1 | contig 13359 bp, 14 predicted proteins | sample TARA_R110002049 | Tara Oceans TARA_R110002049 (sample SAMEA4396941) | marine metagenome | biome: Polar Biome; feature: [SRF] surface water layer (ENVO:00010504); material: water (ENVO:00002006), including particulate matter (ENVO:01000060) such as... | depth 5 m | reverse complement strand
ATGGCTTTGCCTCGAGGATAGTCGGTTTCAAGAAATTTTTTATTTTTAAAATTTTCGTCATTATGGGGAAAGTATTACCGAGGTAATCTTTTTTATTATGAAATAAGAATAAACAGATTGCTTTACTTCGTTCACTATGACGCAAAATTAATCATCCAACAAATCAGGGCGTCGTTCTTTAGTTCTTAAATAAGCCTGTTCTTCTCGCCATTTTTCAATTTCAGGGAAGTTACCACCAAACAATAGTTCGGGCACTTTCCAACCTTTATACTCTCTAGGTTTGGTATAAATAGGTGGCGCCAATAAATTATCCTGAAACGAATCGGTTAGGGCAGAGGTCTCATTACCTAAAACACCAGGGATTAATCGTATTACGGCATCGCAAAGTACGGCGGCGCCCAATTCGCCGCCAGAGAGCACATAATCACCAATAGAAATTTCGCGGGTTATAAAATGATCGCGCACGCGTTGGTCAACCCCTTTATAGTGCCCACATAAAATAATAATGTTTTCTTTAAGCGATATTTGATTGGCAATACCTTGTTTTAACGTTTCGCCATCGGGTGTCATATAAATGACTTCGTCGTAATCACGTTCAGATTTTAGTTTCGTGATGCATTTATCAATAGGTTCCACCATCATTACCATTCCCGCGCCACCGCCAAATTGAGTGTCATCAATAGATTTGTAGTTATCGGTAGTATAATCGCGAAGATTATGAAAATGGACTTCTACCAGTCCAGCTTCAATAGCGCGTTTTAAAATAGAGGCTTCAAACGGGCTTTTAAGCAATTCCGGTAAAACGGTAATAATATCAATGCGCATGGCTATATTTTATATGGGCAAAGATAATTTAAATGTTGTTATTTGAAGCGTAGATTTTTTTGGAGGTTCGTTTAACGGTTGGTATAAGAGCAGTAGCAGATTTAAATGGACTTACTTTTCCCATAACAAGACACTTAATTAAATGCAAAAACGGTTCAATTTTACACTCAAACCGCTATTGCTTTTATACTTCTTAAGTTTGTCTTTCATCAATAATTAGTTATGTTCAATACTCTTTTTCTCCAATTCATAAGAATAAGTGAGATAGTAGTTTCTTGCTGGGGCATTTATTTGTTGTGCTGCCAAAGCTCTTAACAACTTTATCTTAACGTCAGTGACTTTTTGTTTTTCATACGCTGTTTGGAGTAGATAGTCGGCTAATTGCAATCCCCACTGATACTCACCTTCCTCTAATGCCTTATTTAGTTGCTTAAATATTTTCTTCTCTCCTCCCGCGAGTTCAATCATATATTTCACCTCTTGTGATGAAGAAAGGGGGTTAAGATTTGTGGGGTTTCCATCAAACCAACCTACATAGTGAAGAAATACAGAACGAACTCCCCATGGAACTGAACCATAAAATTCCTGTAAATTAGGTTGATTTATTAGAGAATCTGCCAACTTAACACTGTCAACGGTTTGTTGTAGCGTATATCCCTTGTTCATAGCATTAATAGTTTGTTTGTAAACACTTAAAATTGCTGTTGAATAGTTGCTTAGATTACTATGGATAGTTGATTTTCCTGAGAGTGGGCGTGTATGACCAGGTACGAGGTACTCCACTGGATAAGTGCTCATCTTTTGTATCGATTCACCCCATGATTTAACATCTCTATATTGTGAACCTCTAATGGCATAAAGGTTAGGGAATGATTTGTAGTAATTATCTCCGGTGGATAATGTATTTAGACCAGAAATCCATACAAAGAGTGCATCATTTGTTTCTCCATCAGCGGCATACAGTTCGAAATCTATGCCAGCAAGGGTTATATATAAGGAGTCTTTAAATGTAGTATTCGGTTTAAGATATCCTTCCCCAACTCTATCTGCCGAAGTGCTACCGGGACCTACACCTCTATTAATGACATCTTCAGCTGGTAAATCTCGCCCAAATTGCCGTCCGTTTCTTCGTTTTAAGATAGGTTCTACTGGTGAATGTTCTTGTAGTTCTTCCTTAAATCCTTCTCTTGCAATGATTTTAACGTTTTTGCTATTGCCAACAAAAGCAGAAGTGCCTCCAGTATGATCTTCATGACCATGCGTGTAAATTATTGCCTCGACAGGTTTAGTAGTTATTTCTCGGAACTGTTCTGCTACTTTTTCTGCAGCACCTAAAGCACGAAGTGCATCTATAATTACAACTCCTTGTTCTCCAATAACCATTGATGTATTGGAACCATCATATCCCACGGCCACATACACGTTTTCATTTAATTTGATAATTTCAGGTATAAATTCAGCACTTTGACCTTTTAATTTGGTAATATTTGGATGTTCTTGCTCTAATTCTTGTTCTTGAAAGGTGCTTTTCTCAGGGGAATTTTGACATGCCTGCAAAAATAAAATTCCCATTACAAGCATGGTAACTTTTATTATATCCCCACACCCACCAATGCCACTAAAAAGTGTATTGACTACTTGATTTTTTCTTGTTTTCATTTCTATTTAATTTGATTTATTGACTTTCAGTTCCTTTTTAAGTTTTTCTGCTTTTGCCTTACACTTTTCTATAGCTTTTTTTAATCGACCTACTTTTTTGAACACTTCATCATCTTGAATAGCCTGGTAGATAAGTTTACCATTTGTTTCTTTTGTTTTTGCTTTGCTACCATAAGTTGGACAATTTGCTACTTGGCTCATATTGTTTATTATTTATTCTGATTTTTTCAAGTGGTCAATTATCCCACTTAAAAATACCGTTTTTAATCTTCTTTCAGGTTTATTTTCATAGCCTATGATGATAGAACTATGTACCATCATTTTTTCAAAATCAAAAACAATGGTTAAATAATCCTTTATTCCTGTTTCGTGCCAATTGACCATATAAAGATTTTCTCCAATTTTACGAGAGCGGTAAGGAATGTCTGCATTTCCTCTTCCTTTTCCAGACCCAACAACCCATTCATATTTTGCCATACCATTGTAAAACTCCATGTGTATTGCCTTGCCATCTTGATACTGGAAGTTTAAAGAGTACCCATCCATAAAATGTTCAGGTTCACCAAATTGAAATTTATTTTCTTCTGTTGTTTTACTTTGAGCAAAACTTTGTCCAATACTAAATACCATAAGACAAATAAATGTGACTAATTTCGTTTTCATTTTTTTTGATTTTAAAGTTATGTTTAGAAATTAAATTTTCCGTTTGAGTTTTTTATTTCTGCCTCTGCTAAAATAGTTTCAATGGTATCCCAATGCTCAGCAATTTTTCCGTTCTCAATTCTAAACAAATCATAAAATGATGTTGGTTTTCCAGAAAATGTTCCTTCGCTTACCGACAAAACAAAATTACCTTCTCCTAAAATGATATGGTTTTCCTTAAACACCATTGTAATGCCTTGTTTAGCCATTTCTTCCAAGGCTTTCCCCAAACCAGAAACTCCATCACCAATCATAGAATTGTGTTGAATATAGTTGTCACCATCAAAATAGTTGTGCATTTTATCAAACTCGCCTTTGATTAAAACGGTATTGATAAAGTCTTTTACCAAAGCTTTGTTTTGTTCTGTTTTATCTATATCTGTAACTTTTGTAACACCATCTGTTTGTGTTCTTCCGCTTGGGTTTGTAGTTGATAAATCAGAAAAATTATCCCAATGTTCTACAATTTGACCATTTTCAAATTTAAAGATGTCAAAGCCTATTTTTGGTCCAAAAAAATCATATTTTGTGTGTATAATGGCATAATCTCCGTCTTGAAATGAACGAACTACATTTGCTTTAAAACCACCTTCTGGTGCATGGTGTAATACTTCGCCAAAACCTTCCAATCCATCGGTTACTGCAAGATTGTGTTGTTTGTAGTTAGTTGGGTTGATGTATGCAATAGTCGATTTATCGCCAGTTTCTAAACTTGTGATTAATGCTACTGCTTTTTCTTTGTTTGTTAATTCTGTTTTTGTTTCCATTTTTTCTAAATTTTTATTGATATTTTTTTTTCTTGTGCGTTGCAAACTGTTATTAAAAGAGTAACTGCAACAGCTGTAATTATTTGTTTCATTTTTTTTGTTTTTAATTATGGTACAAAGATGAAGCAGCTACAACTTTTAGAAAAGATGAAAACGGGTGTTATAATGGTTAAAGTTGAACCATTAGTCTTTTGAGAGTGATTTTACAAAGGATTTTGGGGTTAAACCTGTATTTTTTTTAAAATATTTGGTAAAGTTTGTTGGGTCTTCAAACCCTAAACTATATGCCAATTCAGAACTGTTTGTTGTTGAATTGATTAAATTTCTTTTTGCTTGAAGAATTACAAAATCATCAATCACGTTTTTGGCGGTTTTATTAATCAATTCCTTGCAAATGGTATTTAGATGCTTATAACTTATCGCCAGTTCTTTGGCGTAAAAATTTGCACTTCTGCTTTTGGTTAGGCTTTTCTCTATAAGCGAAATAAAATTTTGATAAAGAATAACTTTAGAGGAATCTGAAATATGAAAGGTTAGATTTTGTTTTAAATTCTCTGCTTTTGATATTAAAATGGTTAATAGTGAATTGATAATGATTTTGTGATTAAAAGAATGAGAATTTCCATATTCCTTGAGCAGTAAATTAAAATAGATTATAAAATCGGAATTTTGAGGAATTTGAAGAATAGGTGAAAACAACTCTGGGTTAAAAAGTCTAAATACAAAGTCATCTGTTAAATTAGAAAAGCTATTTACAAAATATTCTTCGGTAAATATGATACAATAGCCTTTTAGTTCTTCTGAAAACTCGAAAGCATTTATTTGGTCTTTAGTAAGATAAACCAAACTGTTTTGTTGTACAGGATACCAATTAAAATCGATAAAATGCCTGCCTGTGCCTTGTGTGAAAAAAATTAGATTATAAAATTTTAGCTGATGTGGTAATTCAGGATTGTGTTTGTGTTCATTTTTGCTTTTAGCGATTTGTTCAATCGGAACAATTTCAAAACCAATATTGTCGGTTGTTGCAGGATTAAATGTTATATGTGGAATGTCTTTTGTCATATTACCTACAATGTTCTTTACGGATATAAATTGTATTGATATTGTTTATGTCCAAAGTTAAACGAAGGTAGCGGAATTTTTTTAAAAAAAGACAAGCTAACCATGCTTCCAAAAAAAGGATAAATCTTTATCTTTTACAAAGCCTTCGCGTTTGTATAAGTGCTGCGCAGGATTGGTTACCTCAGTTTGAATTATCAACTCTTTATAATGGTTTTCTCTACAAAGAGTCTTGGCTTTATTAATTAATGCTGTACCAATAGTTTTGTTTCTGTATTCAGTATGAATAAACAAATCATTTAGCATATACATGGGCCCCATCGTGACAGAAGAAAATAGAGGGTAAAGTTGTGTAAACCCCACCGCAACATCATTTATATAAGCGATGTAAATAATGGAGTCTTCTTTTTCTAGTCGTTCTTTTAAAAACTTATGAGCTCCATTTAGGTTTGAAGGCTGTCTGTAAAACACACGATAGCCATCAAATAGAGGAACCAAAACGTCTAACTGCTTTATTGTGGCTTGATGAATTTGCATATCTATTATTTTGTAGAACAGTTTATGAAAAAAACAAGGTTGAAAACTAAACACCTTAGTAATCAACCTTTCATTTTAAAACTTAAATAATACTTAAGCAGAATAAGATTTAAGCTTTTCTTTTTTGTAATTGTAAAACTCATACGCATTACTATATAGCATTTTGTTGTATAAGTTTTCATTAACTTTTACAGGAACCTTTAAATCGGGAAACTTTATAAAGTAATACTGATTTTCAGTTCCAACTAATTGAACTTTCACAGGTTTTTTCTCCATAATTCAAGATTTTTAAAAAATTAAACTACAAAAAATATATTTCTGCCAGTACAAAAAATGTTCCAATTTTAATCTAAATAAAAAAAATGAAAATTTGTCAGTTTTGTATTAAAAGCAGTTATTATGAGCGTACTGATTACTCTTAACAAACAACCCATTATACCAAACTTATTTGGGGCGCTTTGAATAAATAGCGTTCTAAATGAGATGCTGAAATTAATTCAGCCTAACAATTTATTTTCCTTTTTTCTGCTTATTTATTTCGTCTTGTAATTGACGTCTCACTTTTTGCTCTCGTTCAAGAGCTGTTTTTCTATGCTCTTCAAATTCTTCCTCAATTTCGGCTAAATTATGTTTTGCGTTTTTGGTAACGGTATTACTATTTTTAAATTTGTAAATAAACAAAAGCAATAAAGCTAATAGGCCTGCTATAATGGTCCACATTAAAACATTGTAACTCGTTTTGCTCATTTGTGCACCAAGCAGCGACATACTGTTTTTTTCTGAGTTTGTAGCATCAAGGGTAGATTGTGTACTGCCTAAACTGGATTTTAAACCTTCAATTTCTTTTAGTTGCGCTTCAACAGTATTATTTAAGCTCTCTAACTTTGCGTGAATGGTTTTTAACGAATCAATGGTATGGGCTTTTAAAGTAAGCAGCATGTTTCGTTTTACTGCTTCATACATTTGGCCGTTGGTTCCTCTAAAATCTCCCGATTTTTTAAGAACATATTCAAATTGATTATCAATTGTTCCGTTGCTTAATGAAAGATTATCATCGTCATTTTGTGCAAACAACGTTGGGGAGATAAAAAAAAGCGAGGCGAAAATAAAAAGGTATTTGATAGATTTCATTTAAGATTGGTTTAAAAGATGTTTTTGGTTTTACGAATTTATAAAATAATGTTTATTAAACTACCATTTTTAAGAAAAAGCCTCACAAAGTGAGGCAAAATTATATACGAATAAAAAAATAATTTAGATTTTTATCATAGAACTCATTTAAACTTTTTGGATTGAGGCGAAAATTAATGGTTGCAAGTGGATAATTTTTAGCCAATTGAAAAAAGTTTAAATAAGTTCATATTAATAATACGTATAACGCCTTACTTTGGCAATATATTTTGCAAGTCTTATAACTTGATGGCTATAGCCATATTCATTGTCGTACCAAATATAAAGAATTATATTTTTTCCGTCTTTTCTAACTATAGTGGCTTTGCTATCGTAAATTGAAGGGGCTGAACTGCCAATAATATCACTTGAAACTAATTCATCACTTAGCTCGTATTTTATTTGTTCAACCAAATCCCCTTCTAAAGCATATTTCTTTAAAATAGTATTTACACTATTAAGAGATGTTTTGGTTTTTAATTCTAAATTTAAAATGGCTAACGAGCCATTTGGTACAGGCACTCGTATGGCATTGGATGTTAATTTACCCTCTAAACTCGGTAACGCTTTTGCAACAGCACTACCGGCACCAGTTTCTGTAATTACCATATTTAAGGCTGCCGCACGACCACGACGGTATTTATTATGAAAGTTATCGACTAAATTTTGATCGTTTGTATAGGCATGAATAGTTTCTATATGTCCGCTTTTTACTCCAAAAGAGTCTTCAATAGCTTTTAATACAGGCGTAATGGCATTAGTAGTACAAGATGCCGCCGAAAAAATATCGATTTTATCTGGGTCGTTTTCATGATGGTTAACGCCGTAAACAATATTAGGAACCTCTTTGCCTGGTGCTGTTAGTAAAACTTTGTCGCTACCCTTAGATTGTAAATGACGACTTAAAGCTGCTTTATCCCTAAACGCACCAGTATTGTCTATTATCAAAGCATCCTTAATGTGGTATTTTGTATAATCTATATCCTCGGGAGCGTTTGCTGAGATAATATTTACGGTAGTGCCATTTATTATGAGTGCTTTCTTTTTTGCATCAACAGAAACTGTGCCTGGAAAATCGCCATGCACTGAATCATTTTGTAATAAAGCGGCTCTTTTTTCAAGTGTTTGGGCGTCTATATTTCCTCTGGTAACAATGGCTCTTAACCGTAATTGGCTTCCTTGTCCTGTACGCGCCATGAGTTCGCGAGCAACTAATCGACCAATTCTACCAAAACCATAAAGCACCACGTCTTTGGGTTCTATATCGCCATTTTTATTGGCGTCTTTTAATTTAGAGGCTACAAAAGCAGTAACATTATTATGATTGTTGTCTTCTAAATGATATTCGAAAGTTAGTTTTCCTATATCTAATTTTGCAGGCGGAATATCAAGCGTTTTTATAGCTTGGGCAATTTCGGCCGAATCAAAAATAGAAATGGGCTTTTGCACAAATTTGCCCGCATACTCATGCAGGGTTAAAATCTGACTCACATTTCTGTCAATTAATTGATTTCTAAAAAGAACTAATTCTATAGATTTATCGTACCAAAGGTCGCTTACGGTTTTAATGAATTCTACGGTTGCGCGCCTACGATCGGCTTGAAAAGCCAACTCCTTTTCGTAAGTTTGATTTAATGACATTTGTTTTAGTTTAGTTGTTTTGATTTTGCAAAAATATCATATTTCAAACGTTTTCGTAGCGTGTTTTTTAAGAAAAATTTCTCGGCCTTTAGAGTTGAAGTTTCATCTGAAAATTGTCATTACTGTACGAGTTAAGAAGCTAAAAAAATAACCCCTTCAAAATATTAATATTTTGAAGGGGTTATTAGTTATTTACAAGCTTACTTTTATTTAAAAAGCACTTCTTTTTTCTCTAGGTTTCTGTTTATATACTCTAGCTTTTTAATATCATCCATTATGTTATCGCCATACTTGTTTTTTAACTTCGCTATATCTTGAATCGTTTCAATTTTAATATCATTAATTCCGGTAATGATATAACCTTCTTTTATACCCAAATTTGAATATAACCATTTGTTTTGAGTGTCTTTTACCATCACCCCATAATCTATATTATATTCTTCTTTAAAGCTTTCAGGTAAATCTTGAAGTTCCATTTTCATGAAACTAACAGAGAATATTTCTGGGTTAGTAAGCGTTACATTTACAGTTTGTATTTTACCATCTCTTAATAACTCAACACTAACCACATCATTTGGGCGTTTGGTTTTTATGTAACCGCTTAAGCCTTCAAATTTTGATATATCAATGTTATCTAGTCTTTTTATAACATCACCTTTTTTTATTCCAGCTTTTTCTGCACCAGAATTCTTAACAACTCTTGCGACATACACACCCTCAGAATAATTAATTTCCAATTTTTGGGCTACTTCACTGTTAAGCGTATTTCCTTCAATACCTAAAACACCATTTTGCACATTGCCATACTCCATAATATCTTCAACTACTTTACGCGCTATATTACTTGGAACAGCAAATGAATAACCAATGTAAGAGCCTGTTTGAGAAGTGATAGCTGTATTTATACCAATCAATTCACCATTCGTATTAACTAAAGCACCGCCAGAATTACCAGGGTTTACCGCAGCATCTGTTTGAATAAAAGACTGAGAGCGGTTTCCTGTTAAATCTCTTGATTTTGCGCTTATAATACCTGCTGTAACAGTAGATGTTAAGTTAAATGGGTTACCAACAGCCAAAACCCATTCACCTATTTTCGAATTATCAGAATCTCCAAAAGTCACATAGGGTAATTCTTCATCTGGGTCAATTTTTAAAAGCGCAATATCTGTTTTTGGGTCGCTACCTATTATTGTGGCATCGTAGGTTTTGTTGTTATTGAGCGTAACAGATAATTTATTTGAATTGTTTATAACATGGTTATTTGTAATGATATAACCATCAGAATTTATAATAACCCCCGAACCTGTACCCAACTGAGACCGGTGCGACTGTCGTCCAGAAAACAAATCCTGCAAGGTATATTGGCCAGAGCTTAGTGTTACATTTTTTACATGTACAACTGCGTTTACGGTGTTTTCTGCAGCTGTAGTAAAATCTGGATTTTCTGCAGTATTAAATAAATTACTAACATTATTTGTTGGTAAAAATGCGGGGATATTGTTATTTGATGTAACAACAACTGCGTTATCTTTTTCTAAAAACAGTTTATAAGCCCCAAGAGTTAAAATACCTCCTAATGCTGAAACAAGCACTAATGTTAAAATCTTTTTCATTTTGTTCTGATTTATTTTGAATTAATAAAAAACTAACGATTAAAATTAATCAATTATTGAGCTGCAAACCTCTTTTAACGGTTTTTTAACTTCAATTTTAACGACTATTTAACAATCCGAAAAACGGTTTCCAAAAGTAATTTTTCAACGTTACCTTGAAGTTTCCAATTAAACGCTCATTCTCGCAAAATCGAAGATTCATGAATTCAAATTCAGAATATAAATCAATGAGTAAAGCGGGAATTTTATAAAGGAATATTGATTAAAATATTCCTTTAGTATTTATATCTTTGTGCTTTGTTATGGAGCACACTTTTTATAAATATCAAGGAACGGGAAACGATTTTGTGATGATAGATAATCGTCAACATAATTTCCCCAAAAATGATACCAAACGTATTGAGCATTTATGCGACCGACGTTTTGGCATAGGGGCAGACGGCCTTATTTTGCTGGAAAACCACACCGATTTGGATTTTAAAATGGTGTATTATAATGCCGATGGAAATGAGAGTTCTATGTGCGGAAACGGCGGACGTTGTTTGGTGGCCTTTGCAAAACATTTGGGCCTTATAAAAGATAAAGCTGTTTTTGAAGCTATTGATGGCCTACACCATGCAACTATTGAAAATGATATGGTAAAACTTCAAATGCTGGATGTTGATGTTGTTGAAAAACATAAAAACCATACTTTTCTAAATACAGGGTCGCCACATCACGTACAATTTGAAGACCATATTAATGATTTTGATATAAAAACTGTTGGCGCTAAAATAAGATATGGAGAACCTTACATTAAAGCGGGCAGTAATGTTAATTTCGTAAAAAAAATATCAGATTCTAGTTTTAGGGTAAGGACCTACGAGCGCGGAGTTGAAGATGAAACTTTGTCATGTGGCACTGGTGTTACAGCGGTTGCCATAGCAATGCACGCCATCGGGGAAACAAGTAAAAATCGTATTGATTTGGAAGTTGAAGGTGGTAAATTACAAGTTTCTTTTGATGTTGAAAACGGTGTTTATAAAAATGTGTGGCTTATTGGTCCTGCAAAATTTGTTTTTAAAGGTGCTATATGATAACTCTAAAAGGAAAACATATTTACTTGCGTGCTTTAGAGCCAGAAGATTTAGAGTTTATTCATGCTATTGAAAATGATGAAACTATTTGGGAAATTAGCAATACCCAAACACCTTATTCTAAATATTTAATTAAACAATATCTAGAGCATGCTCATAAAGATATTTATGAGGTTAAACAATTAAGGTTGGTGATTTCTAATTATAAAAATGATGCTTTAGGACTAATAGATATTTTTGATTTCGATTTTAAAAACAGTAGGGCAGGTGTAGGTGTTTTAATAAAAGAACCTAATGATAGAACTAAGGGCTATGGAAAAGAGGCGCTAAGTTTATTAGTTAATTACTGTTTTACGCATTTGGGCTTGCATCAATTATATTGTAATATTTCAGAGGAAAATGAAGCGAGTGTCAAGTTATTTACTAAACAGGGGTTTAAAAAAATAGGACTTAAAAAAGATTGGAACTATGTAAATGGTTCTTATAAAAATGAATATTTATTTCAGCTTATAAAAAATTAAATGTACATAAAAAAGATACTTTTGGCCATTTTGGTTATCGGGCTCATTGTAGCGGCCTTTTTTGCAAACTTCGTTTACAAAGCCATGTTAAAACCAAATACGGCTTTTAATAATGAAGAGGCTTATGTTTACATTCCTACCAACGCAAGTTATGAAGATGTAAGAAGCCAATTAGAACCTTTATTGGATGATATTGATTCTTTTGATGATTTAGCAGAACAAAAAAAGTACGTTACTAATATTAAAGCAGGTAGATATGCTATTAAAAAAGGTATGAGCAATAATAATATTATCAATTCTATCCGAAGTAATAATCTGCCTATAAAAGTCTCTTTTAATAATCAAAGTTCATTAGAAAAATTGGCAGGTCGAATTTCTGAAGCCATAGAGGCAGATAGTATCCCACTTATAGAATCCATGAACGATAAAACGTTTTTATCTGAAAATAATTTTAATGAAGCCACCGCCTTGGGGATGTATTTGCCAAATAGTTATGAGTTTTTTTGGAATACTTCAGCAGAAAAGTTTAGAGATAGAATGCTGAAAGAGTATCAGCGTTTTTGGAATGAAACCAGAGTTAAAAAGGGAGAAGCTATTGGCTTATCTCCAAATCAAGTTATTGCTTTGGCTTCTATTGTTCATGAAGAATCTAAACAGGCCAGTGAGCAACCAAGAATAGCTGGTGTTTATATTAATAGATTGCGAATTGGCATGCCTTTACAGGCGGATCCTACTTTAAAATTTGCAGCGTATAAACTGCCCCAATATCAAAATACCATTATAAAGCGCGTTTTAAATGTGCATAAAGAGATAGAGTCGCCCTACAATACCTATAAGAATCTAGGATTGCCCCCAGGGCTCATCGCCATGCCAGATATTTCGGCTATTGAAGCGGTATTAAATTATGAAAAGCACAAGTATCTCTATTTTGCTGCTGATGCAAAACGATTAGGGTTCCATAAATTTGCAAAAACGCTATCACAGCACAATGTGAACGCTAGAGAATACCAACAATATCTTTCATCTCAAGGTATTAATAGATAGTGTTTGTTTTAAAACTAAAATATCTGATATTTTTTATTTTGGTTTCCTCATTTTCCTATTCGCAAGAAAACCTAAATAGGTTTTTAAGGCCAAGCGATACCTTACATAAACCAAGACGGAATACTGTAATCATTTCTGAAGCTTCTGTTGCTGGACTTACTTTAGTTGGATTAAACCAACTTTGGTATACTGATTTTGAGCGCTCTAAATTCCAATTTGTAAATGATAACAATGAATGGTTGCAAATGGATAAAGTCGGGCATATTTTTTCATCATATCAAATGGGGCGTTTTGGTGCAGAATTGCTCAATTGGAGTGGTGTAAGTAAAAATGGCCAACTTATTTATGGGGCTACTCTCGGATTTGGCTTTTTAACAGCTGTAGAGGTGTTAGATGGCTACTCCGAGGAATGGGGATTTTCATGGGGTGATGTTTTAGCAAATGCATCAGGTACAGGATTATATATTGGGCAAGAATTATTGTGGAATGAGCAGCGAATTGCCTTAAAATACGCTTTTCACAAAACCAAATACGCCAATTTGAACCCAGATAAGCTTGGTGAAACGGCATTAGAGCAGGTTCTTAAAGATTATAATGGGCAAACGTATTGGCTCAGTTTTAATTTATATTCTTTTTTTAAAGAAAGTAAAATCCCAAAATGGTTAAATGTAGCTATAGGTTATGGTGGAGAAGGCATGTTGTCAGCTTCAAAAGATGTTGACAATCAAGTGTTAACAAA
>TARA_R110002049_G_scaffold106909_1_pt1 | contig 13361 bp, 12 predicted proteins | sample TARA_R110002049 | Tara Oceans TARA_R110002049 (sample SAMEA4396941) | marine metagenome | biome: Polar Biome; feature: [SRF] surface water layer (ENVO:00010504); material: water (ENVO:00002006), including particulate matter (ENVO:01000060) such as... | depth 5 m | reverse complement strand
TTTGTTGCTAATGTACAAAAAAGATATAATTCGATAAATTTTAAGTGTTTTGAAAGGAACACTAGTCTTTAAAAAATTTAAAGTTCTCCATTTGATTTGAAGAATTCTTGATGGTTAAGAAGTAAATTCCTGTAGTTAAATCTATTAAATCAATATGTTTAGTATTATTTAATCTAGCAGATGTTATTTGTCTTCCTGCAATATCAAAAATTGTGTACTGTGAATTAGTTAAGATGGTGTTAGATATAATCTGCAATTTGTTCTCAACTCTATCTGTAATAAGTTTTGTGGATTGCTTTGCAACATCATCTACAGATAAGGCTTGTCTTCCATAAGTTATAGTGCCTTCATATCCATTATTAAGCTGAAGAATTGCATCTGATCCACTTCCTGATATTTCATACGTATAGAGATCTTCTGAGTAGGTATTGAAAAAATTCACATAAGCTGATTCAAAATATTGTTCATCCGTAGTGTTACAATTTAAAAGTGTCCAGCCCATATTTTTTATGATTAAAGAATTGGTCTGTATAGGATTATCATAATAAGCATTAAATCCATTACAAATTGAGCTGCCATAAATGTTACTTTGTCCATTTACATTTTCATTCGAAAAATTGATGTTTAAACTTGTATTAAAAGTATTCTCAAACAAAAGGTCGTATTCCCAAATAGAATGTATAAACCATTCACCACTTAAAGAGTTTGTAGATACATCTTCATGTTCTAAATTGATAAATTCTCCAAAAACGTTAACAATACTTAGGTTTTGTAAATTGTTATAAAACGAATAAGTTAAACCTCCTTGCACTTGTAGTATTGAAAAGAATAGGCTTTCAAAACCTATTTCTTCAGCCGTAGCGCATATATTATCTGTAGTTTCAAAATACGGAATTAAGTTTATGGATTCTAGTCCTGCTTCATAATACGTTTCAAAAGAATTACAAATGCCATAGCCATTAATGTAGCGTCCCCAATATTGATCATATCCAGCAGGAGGACTGCTATTAAAACTGTCGATATTAAGATATGGAGCTGTTGAAACAGTTGAAGGTAAATTAACGACATTTCCGCCAGTCTCTAGAGAAATCACCTTCCAATTGCCTGCTATATTTTGAGAGGTTATGAATAAAGTGAAAAAGAAAAATAAGCTGAATGTTGCGTAGTTTTTTACCATACCGAATGTCATTGAAATTAAGGTTATAAAGTGCTGGTAATAAATGTACTGAAATTTGTAATTGATTCCTAAAAAAAAAAGGAACTATCAATTGATAGTTCCTTTTCTTAAGAATATTATGTAATGTAGATTATACTAATTCTACAAATAACCCATCATCAGTTTTTTCAACTTTAGTTAAGCCATGTTTACTAAGACCTTTTATTCCTTTATCCCAACCTTTGTTGCTTAAGCCAGATTTAGATTTTAATGCAACTAAGTCCATTCGTTTTTCAGTTTTTAAAACTTCAAGAATCGCTTTTTCATTATCACTAAGATCTACTTTTTTCTTTTCTGGTCGCATTTGAGGGAAGAATAATACTTCTTGGATACTTTGATTATTGGTTAAGAACATAATTAAACGATCCATCCCAATGCCCATACCAGATGTTGGAGGCATTCCGTATTCTAAAGCACGTAAAAAATCATGATCTATAAATTCGGTAGCTTCGTCATCACCTTTTTGAGCCAGTTTTAATTGGTGTTCAAAACGTTCGCGTTGGTCAATTGGGTCGTTAAGTTCTGAGTATGCGTTTGCAATTTCTTTACCACAAACCATAAGCTCAAAACGCTCGGTTAATTCTGGGTTTTCTCTGTGTTCTTTACATAAAGGGCTCATTTCTTTAGGGTAATCTGTAATGAAGGTTGGTTGTATGTAGTTACCTTCACATTTTTCACCAAAAATTTCATCAATTAATTTCCCTTTACCCATAGTCTCATCAACTTCAATATGCATGCCTTTTGCAGCTGCTCTTATTTCGTCTTCAGATTTATTGTAAATGTCAAAACCTGTGAATTCTAAAATAGAATCGCGCATAGTAATACGCTTATAAGGTGCTTTAAAATTGATTTTATGTTCTCCAAAAGTAGCTTCAGAAGTTCCGTTTACTGCAAGTGCACAATGTTCTAATAATTTCTCACAGAAATCCATCATCCAATTGTAATCTTTGTAGGATACATAGATTTCCATAGCTGTAAATTCTGGGTTATGTGTTCTATCCATACCTTCATTTCTGAAGTTTTTAGAAAACTCATATACACCATCAAATCCACCAACGATTAATCGTTTTAAATATAACTCGTTAGCAATTCTCATATACAATGGAATGTCTAAACTGTTGTGGTGTGTTGTAAATGGACGTGCAGCAGCTCCACCAGGAATAGGCTGTAAAACGGGTGTTTCTACTTCAAAATAACCAGCATCATTAAAAAACTGACGCATAGCATTAAAAAGTTTTGTACGCTTTACAAATACTTCTTTAACATGTGGATTCACCACTAAATCTGCATAACGTTGTCTGTATCGCATTTCTGGATCTGTAAACGCATCATAAGTTTTACCATCTTTTTGCTTAGGAATAGGTAAGGGCTTTAAAGCTTTACTTAATAATTTAAAGTCTTTTACCATTACTGTTTTTTCACCCACTTGTGTAGTGAAAAGTGTACCTTCTATACCAACAAAATCACCTAAATCTAGTAATTTTTTAAACACATCATTGTATAATGATTTGTCTTCTCCTGTACATATTTCGTCTCTATTAAAATAGACTTGAATACGACCTTCACTATCTTGCAATTGAGCAAAAGATGCTTTTCCTTGAATGTTAATTGCCATTAAACGACCAGCAATGATAACCTGTTTACCTTCTTCGAAGTCAGATTTTATCTGTTTGGAAGTATGATTAACCGGAAATAAATCCGCTGGATAAGGGTTAATCCCTAAAGCACGTAGCTTTTCTAACTTTTGGCGTCTTACCAATTCTTGTTCTGAAAGTTGCATTCTTAATTTATTTTTATAAGCTTATTTGTTGTTTAGATAAGCAGATGCAAAATTACACTTTTTACAAAAATTAGAGAACACCTTTTTAGTTTGATTTTATAAGCGCTAAATTTTCTTTTAAATCTTCATTGTCAGGATGTAATTTGATAGCGTCTTCTAACACTTTTATAGCGTCTTCTGTTTTGCCAGAAGTACCGAGAGTATTTGCTAAATTAATAAAGGTTCTGACTTGTTCAGGAAACAGCATAGTGTTTAGTTTGTATACAGCAATCGCGTCTTCAATGCGGTCTGTTCCATACAAAATATAACCATAAGTATTTAGACCGTACATGTTTGGGACTTCATCTTTAAATGTTTTTAAAAGTTTTTTCTGCTTGCGTTTTAAGCCTTTTACACCTTTCTTCTTTAGAATATTATCAACAGCTGTTACAATTTGATAGTTAGATTTGTAACCATTGGTTGTTATTATATTCTGAATGTCTTCTTCAAAAGTTTCAATAGGATGCTCTACAATACGATTCACTTCTTTACCATATTTATAAAAAATAATTGTAGGAACTCTGTGAATATTTAAACCCGCTTCTTCATGTTGCGGACTTTGTTTATACATGTCTAGTTTTCTACTCACAGCTATAACTGTTAATTGATCCATAGGAAAATGACAAGCTTCTAAAACTTTATAAAGTTTAGGAACTTCTTGCTTACTATCACCACACCAAGTGCCCATAAATAGTGTTATTGTATAATTTTTTAATTCTGAAGATATAGTATTTATTAATTCAGAATTTGTTTTATAATCATTATAGTTTGGCGTGAACCAAGATTTATAATTCTCACCTTCTAACCCTTTTTTATCTATTTTGCCTAGTAAAAATGGTGTTTCACCTTCTTCACTAATTTCCTTGTTTAATTGTTGTGCATTAGTTTGAAATGTAAATAGTAATGCGATTATGATTGTTGAAATGTTCGTTTTCATTTTGATGAATTAATTATTGAATGAGTTAGATTGGTTTGAGAGTTTAAAGTGGGATTTCTCTATTGATGAACTAGAGGTAATTGTCATTTCGATAGCGAGATTCCGATAACTATCGGAAGAGCGATGAGAAATCTCAGAGTTAAGTTGAGATTTCTCAATCGTACCTCATTCGAAATGACAATTTTTATGTGATTTGATGTTTTACTTGGTAGCAACAATATTGCCTTTAATCTTCAAAACTTTATTACCGCCTTCGGCATTAGACATAACGGTAACCGTTTTTGTAAAAGCACCTAGTCTTTTGGTGTCGTACTTAATTTCTAATTCTCCAATACTACCTGGCATTATTGGCGCTTTTGAATAACTTGGCACTGTGCAGCCACAACTTGTTTTTACATTGGTAATTAATAATGGCGCATCACCTGTATTAGTAAAGGTAAAAAGTCGTTTGCCTTCAGAGTTTTGTGTTATTGTTCCGTAGTCAATAACTTCAGTCTCAAATTTCATAATAGCGACTTTGGTGTCGTATTTATCAAATTCTGTTGGAGCTACGCTATAAAAGCTTAGAGTAAAAACTAAAAGGATTGCAATGTTTAATGTTTTTTTCATGATAAAATATTTTTAAGATTTATATGAAAGCAAACATCATGGATTTTAATGTAAATTCTGAAAAAGTAAGGGTTGAAATCGGTACTAGTACCTGGTTCTAATTTTTTAACTACTTGATAAATAGTGACTTTGCATCGTCTCTAGATTGCACGTTTAATTTTTTGTAGATGTTGTTTGTGTGCGTTTTTACTGTGCTTACACTTAAAAAAAGTGATTCAGCAATGTCTTTATTGGTTTTATCTAACAATAAATGCTCTAAAACAACTTGTTCTTGTTTAGATAATTTTGCTTTTAAATCTTCAATCTTAGATTTGTTTCGTTTCCAAAAACTATACATGAAGAAGCCATTAAGAATTACAGAAAGTCCTAAAATGGAATAGAGTAGAAGGTTCCAATCGGAGGTTGTTTTACCTGCAGATGCTGCTAGCATATAACGATCAGCTTCTAACTCATTGATATATTGTTTAGTGTAGGTCGCATTTGGGTAAGTATTTTGTAATCTTGTTTTAAGATTGTCGTAATAAGTATTGTTTTTTAAATCTTCAACATAATAGCTGTGCAATTCACTACTTCTATCGGATAAATACGTATAAATGTATAATTCAGCCAAAGGCTCATCTAAGGCTTCACCATAATATTGAAGGGTTTTAAACCACTTTTTGTTGTTTAATTTACGGTTAGCTTCGCTTCTAAATTCACCATAGGCAAAACGCATATCGTTTTTTAATGAATCTATTTTTACAAAGGCATTTGCTTTTGGGTTATTAGATTCTACGTGGCAAAATACTTGATTGTCAAAGGAAAATGGAAGTTTTAGACTGTCGGTGTTTTTGGCTATAAATAAAAGTGCTTCACTATCACTACAATGTCCATTAAAGTGATTAGCGTCTTGTTGAATTTCTGAACAGCGATCTATATGTATGCGATAAATACGGTTTTCTGTATCTAGTATATTGCCTTTAAATTCAAAATAACCAGCAGAGTCAGCCGTAGTTTTTGCAATTATTTGCTCGGAATAAACACCCGACATTTTTCGGTAATCTTCTACAATTGAGAGGTAAACAGAGCGATCCCATTCTTCTGGATTTGTATAACCCGAAAAAGAATATTGAGCTTTACAAACCGAAGTTATGGCTAAAAAAACGAAAAGAATTTTTATTCGCATAGAACGAAACTACATAATTTTATTTTGATTTCAATAACATGAAATCACAAAAAGGGTAACATTTTATGTAGAAACACGTCCTATGTATACATCAAATCATCAAATTAATTATGAGCATCTGGCGCGTTATTCTTTCTATTATTTTTCCACCTTTAGCCGTTTTTGACAAAGGTTGTGGCTCAATTCTTATCACATTTATTTTATGGATTTGTGGTTGGGTTCCTGGCGTTATTGCGGCTTTAGTAATACTTAATAATCCTGATCGTTAAGAAATCTTCTTTTTCGTTACCTTTGTACATAACTAATTTATAATACTTCTCAAATGAAAAAAGTAGTCTTACTATTAACGCTTATGGCTTTTCTAACAAGCTGTAATGTTACCGAATCTATTGTGTTTAATGATAATATGAGTGGTGAATTTAAAACATCCTTCGATTTGTCTCCAATGATGCAACTGGCAGGTTCTCAGGGGTCTTCTAAACCAGAATCTGATATGAAAAAAATGGACACTACTATTGTTTTTAATGACTTGTATAAAACACATAAAGATAGTATTGCCGCACTTTCAGTTGAAGAAAGAGCGAAGTTAGATAAGTTAAGAGATATTACCATGACTATTAGCATGGATGAAGCCAACCATGTATTTGATTTTAGTATGATAAAGCCTTTTAAATCTGTAAAGGATTTAGAGTCTATAAGCGACCAAATGGATAATGCTATGGGAATAGTAAAAGACATTGGGAATGAAGATGGTCAGGCACCTGCAGGCCAAATGGACGAACTAACAAAGACGGAGGAGGTTAATTATTATTTCGCTAATAACACGTTTAGTAGAATACAACCAGCATCATTAATTAATAATAATGAAGATGAAGAGTCTTCGGATGAAGAAAGCGGAGCTGATGAAGATGATTTTGGCAAGCAATTAGAAATGCAATTTGAAGAGATTTTTTCATCTTCATTTTATACCTTAACCTATACGTTTCCTAAAAGAGTAAAGTCGGTTTCTAATGCAAATGCTACGCTCTCAGATGACGGAAAAACCGTTTTTTATAAAGTCTCTTTGTCTGAAATTAATAAAGACGATACACTAATGAATTTAAACATAGTTTTAGAAGATTAAGGTTTTGAACAAGACGATACAACTTAAAGATTTAGGGACAAAAGATTTTAAAGAATCTTGGGATTACCAAGAGACTCTTTTTAAAGCCATTTTAGATACTAAAATAAAAAACAGAAGGGAAGATGCTGGTTTGGTAACAGAAAATCATTTTCTCTTTGTGGAGCATCCACATGTTTACACTTTAGGTAAAAGTGGTGATTTTTCTAATTTGCTACTTTCTGAAGAACAATTAAAAGAAAAAGGAGCTACTTTTTATAAGATAAATAGAGGAGGTGATATAACATATCATGGTCCAGGACAAATAGTTGGTTATCCTATTTTAGATCTCGATAATTTTTTTACCGATATACATAAATACTTGCGTTTTTTAGAAGAAGTTATTATTCTCACTTTATCCGATTATGGTTTAAAGACAGAGCGCAGTCCAGGAGAAACTGGTGTTTGGTTAGATGTTGGGACACCTTTTGCTAGAAAAATATGTGCAATGGGAGTAAGAGCAAGCCGATGGGTAACCATGCATGGTTTTGCATTAAATGTGAATGCTGATTTAGGTTATTTTGATAACATTATTCCATGTGGCATTAGAGGCAAAGCAGTAACGACCTTGAATAATGAATTGGGTGTTGATTTAGTTGATGAAGCTGAAGTAAAAGCAAAGATTTTAAAGCACTTTGAGGTATTGTTTGAAGCTGAATTTGTTTAATTCATTAGGCTTCGAAATTAACTTTAGTGCTCATAAAAGAAAAACTATTGACTAGTAGTTTTTCCTTTGGTTATACTTCCTTTTAGATTTAATTAAAGTAAATCTCATGTCATCATAAAACAAACTTGCGAGCAGAATTATGGCAGCAAAGTTTAGAGTGTATAGTTTTAGTTCTAGTCTTGAGTAAAGAAATCCACCAATGAATCCACCAAGAAAGAAGAAGCAGATAATGTAAACTCTCAGTTTAATTGTAGATTTTATATGTTTTGTATTTGGATGGTTTTCTGGGAAGAATAATTGAGAAATTTCAATCCCTAAATCTGTAAATAAACCCGTTAAATGTGTGGTTCTTACTACGGCATCAGAAATCTTTGTAACTAAAGAGTTTTGTAGTCCCATTGCAAATAATAGTGAACAAACAATTAAGTCTGAGTATTCACTTTCTGTTAAACTCCCAAATAGACCAATGGATGTTAAAATTAGACATTCAATTAGTGTTGGTAGAAAAAACACATTCAGTTTTTTGTTACCTCTAAATTTTTCAATTAAAAAACTAGATAAAAAAGAGCCAAACAAAAAGGAAAAAATATAGAGAAAATATACAGTTCCTTTCCAGAATTCAAAATTGGCTACATCACTAATAAAGAGTGCAAAATGCCCAGTAACATTCGTTGTTAATTGGCTGAATGCTAAAAATCCAGTAACATTTACTATACCAGCAACAAAGGATAGTATTGTTGCAATTTGCAGATTGTGTTTTAAGGTTCTGCTTTTACCTTGGTGTCTAAACATTGTGTTTACATTTTGTATGGATTGTTAATGATCTTAACCTTTTCAATTTTGAGGTTTTAGATTAAGAAAACGAAATACGTATAATGATTTGATAATAAGTTTGTTATAGTGAAATGAAATCGCTACTGTTCAACAATAATAACATTAGTCTTCTTTAAATTCTTCAGAAAATGAATCGTCCCATTTAAAGGCATTTACGATCCAGCCATTATCATTTTTGTAATAGGTAAATATTAATCTAATGGCACTACTATTATATCTTATTAAGTAAGTTTCCCTTATTGCGATATCTGATATTGTTTCATTTTTAACTTTAACGTTTCCAATAGATTCGCCAAATCTTTGCTCTATAATGTTAAGATATTTTATTGTTTTCTCTTCAATAGCCATTAATTCGTTTTCTGGCATTGGCCAGTAAGGAATTAATGCGTCAAAAGCTTCAGTTATTTTGTTTTGATAAAACAATGAAACGACCTTGTCTGATAGTTCTTGTGTTTCATTAACTGTTTTGAGGTGTTTTTCTTGTCCAGATAAACTAATGCTTATAGCAGAGAATAAGAATGTAAGAATTAAGTTCTTTATGGTCATTTTCTTGTTTGTTAATTTTTTCAATTACTTTACAATGTAAGCATAATTACAGTTTCTAGATGATAAATTACGTTTCATCATTAAAAAACACCTTATAGAAATGCATTTTCTTCTCTTCATCATAACCACGTTCTAGATATTCTGCTGAAGCATCAGGTGCATCAACATCTAGTTTTATTTGAATATTAGTATCGAGTTTAATTTCAGTTTTAATCTTTTGTTTTTGCTTTTTTAATGCAATTTCAGACACGTCAAACTGGTTTCTAATGAGAACTTTATTGTCAGTTTCGTACACTTTTTTGTAGTCTTCAAATAGTTGAATTTTATCTTCCTCTTCAAAAACTTCTTCCTTAAAAGTATCAATGTTTACTATTTCATTTTCCTTGAAAAAATCAACTGTTTTTGCTAAAAAATTACTTTGTTCTTGTCCTCCAAAATTGGGTTGTAATACTTCCTTAGAGAATTCTCTACATAGTTCAATACAGTTTTTAGTATGTTGATTACTATCATCAGGATATCTAATGTTCAGGAAGCTTTTAATCCAGTATTGCGTGTCGTAAGTATTATTATCTACGCTAAATACAATTTTGCCTTCCATGTCAGATGTATTCAATATTAAACATCCTTTATCAACCTTTTTTGCTTGAATTCCCTTCTGTACTAAAATGTCGTAGTTGTTATCTTCTAAATAGGTTTGAAAAAATTCAGTTTTATTTTCAATTTTAAAGATCCCAATGGCATCTGTGAAATAGTCTTCGTATTGCACGTTTTCAAAATGACAAATAAGAACATCACCTGTTTTAATTTGGGCTGAATTACTTTGTTCAAATAAGTGTGTTACAATATGTTTTGATACTTCTACAAAGTCTGTATCATCTTTAAATAGTTGTTCGCTGTAGGTGTTAATTTCATTGAGGCCAATATCACTGTGATGATGAAATCTATAATTCTCAGCTACACTAACAAAAGGTTTTAATAGGTATGGTAACATTAAATTATAGGTAGCTTCGTCAAAATGAACAATAGTATCTGAAAAGGCGTTTTTTGTGCCATTAAATTTGTTACCAACCTTGTGGATAATACAACTTTTAAGTGAGGCTTTATGTCTTTTTATCATTTGTAAATTGTTAAACTTACTTTATAGTTTTTAACGTAAAATAAAGAAGTGGTTTTTAGTTTTTTTTATAGACTTAAAAGATATAGTCTTTAGTGCATTTTGTACACTACGATTGTTTTATCATCGCTTTGTGTAATTAGTTCTAAGCCGTTTTCATTATCTAGTTTTTGCAGCTCTGCAGGTGCTGTACCAAAGACTGGGAAATTAGGTATTGATTTTGCTTGACTATCAAATAAGTATATTTTTTTAGATTGTAAATCTGTAGTAGTTATGTAGATTTTATCGTTCAAATAGAAAATTTTTGGCTCCGTATATTCTCCAAAATCTAAGTCGATAAGTCTAGATTTAATTTTAAGCTGATTTTCTCTTAGTGTAACTAAGGTTTTACTAGTTGTAAAAATTTTATGCTTATCCGTTAAATTAAGGTTTTTAGTAGTCACTTTTCCACGTGTGTCAACTTGAACCAATTGCCCTAAAGTATTCGTTGTTGTAAACTTGTTTTGATATAAATAGATATCGTTATTTGTGAATCTAATTTTATCTTTTACATTAATTCTTGTTTTTCCTTGTCTGTTTAGTATTTGTAAGTTTTCGCCAGCCCCAAAAACAATATAATCTTTAGTTCCGATTCTGTAGTGCGTTGGTTGCGATATGATTGTTGCATTAGTCTTATAGTTAAAACCTTTCACAACTTTACCTTTTACGTCATACATTAACAGGTTTTTACCTTGAGTAACAAGTAGTCTGTAGTCTTTTTGTTTGTCGTAATCAAAGATAGAAAGTGGTTGTGTTATTTTATCATTGAATTTCATTGGGAAAGGAGAAACGTTATTTCCGTTGCGGTCTAAAACGTATACTTTGTTTTCTGTAGCAAAAGCAAGCTGTAATCGTCCATTTTTATAAATATCTATTTGTTCAATTTTACCAAGCACTTTTCCTTCTAATTGTTTTTTCCAAAGAATGTTTCCTGAATTAGAAATGAGATATAGAACGTTATTAAGGTCTTGTGATACAATATCATAAGTGTTGGTGATGTGGTTTTTGACAGTCTGTGGTGCTGTTAAAATCGTAGTTTCAAGTTGGGTCGTAAATGCTTCGGTTACGGAATTAGATGCTGCGCGCTTCTTATATTTTTGAATGATACCGTTGATATGTGTATAATTATCTTCGTGTATAAACTGAACGGCATTGGCATTGTAACCAGTCATTGTTTTGCCAATAACATCCGTTAAACCTTTTGAGTCTTTAAAGATGAAAACCGAAGCTTCATCACTTAAGTTTTTGTTTATTGAAATAAAGCCATCAGAATTTGCAAGCGTATTTTCATTTAATGCATCGGTTAAAATAGATTTTAAATTGTCTATTGTTGAAGTGAAAATGACAAAGTTTTCATAGACAGAAAAGTAGTTGGCTTCTTCAAAAGAAATAAATGGTTTTAAGTTTGTTTTAAACGCATCAGAATTATCATAATGATAGATGTCTATATCTCTAAATGCTTCGCTAAATTCTTTATCTTCAATAGATTCTAAAAATAAATTTGGATCTAAAGTGTGAAGTGTAAGGGCATTATCTATATGTGCAATTTCATTAGCAAAATGTAGAAAAGTTGAAGCGATTTCTTCTTTAGGTTTTGTTAAACTATTTAGGTTGTTTTTAAAGACTGTAAAGTCGTCAAAAGCAATACTGATAAGTGAACTTGTGTTTTGTGGTGCTATTAATAAGGAATTCGTTTTTTGAGGAATGGTGTTTCTAAAACTATTAAGGTAATTAAGTGTCGAGTCTTTAGTAGTTATTAGTCCATTATAGCTTAGTTTTTTACCCGATTGATTAAAATCTAATAAAGTAAGATTAGAATTTTCAGAAGTAATTACATCTGTGAATAATAGCTTAGAATAATTAGTAGCATCAGATTTAAACACAACAGAAGCTACAGATTTAGTGTCAGAAGTTTCAATTAATTTGGAAAGTTCTAAGTTTTCGTTTTTAGAATCTATAGATTTTAATAACTCTATATTATTAGAGCCAATAAATGTGTTTCCTAAATTATGGTGATATAAAGTTGAAGTGTCAATAGTTGTTTTCTGAATATTAGAATTTAATAATGTTTCAGAAGAATAATTCTTTAGTCCATCTAAAACAAATAAAGTACTGTCGTTTTTAGTAAGAATAATGTAATTAGAATTGGTACTTGTTGAATCAGGGAATACAATAAAGACTTGTTCTGTAGTGTTAAGGTTTTTTAGGGTCTTAGAAGCTGCTTTAAGATTATCATTATAAATGCTAGAAAGAACATCGTTATTATTAAGACTATTGATGAAGTCACTAAGTTCATTAATTTGAATTACTGAATGCGCATCGTTGGGTATAAATTGATATGGAAGTTTGGTTTTGTTATAGTCTTTTTGACAACCTATTAATATTAGGAATAATATCGATAAAAAACCAAGTCGCTTCATATAGTAGAATTAATTAGGCTACAAATATAAAAAGTTATATATCCAATTGGTATTGCTCAGGTAATAATCTGAAGGTTTTTCTGTGATATTTTGTAACTCCGTATTTTTTAATAGCCGCTCTATGTTCTTTTGTTGGGTAACCTTTGTTCTGTTTCCAATTGTACATTGGGTATTCTTCATGGATTTTTTCCATATAATCATCTCTATAAGTTTTCGCTAAAACCGAAGCTGCTGCAATACTTAGGTATTTACTATCACCTTTAATGATAGTTTTATATGGGATATCTTCATAGGATTTAAACCGGTTGCCATCTACAATTATAAACTCTGGAGTAGTCTCTAATTGAGAAATAGAACCATGCATGGCTTTAATTGATGCGTTTAAAATATTGATAGAATCAATTTCGTCTTCAAAAATATGTTGAAAAGCTGCAGAAATGCTTTCATTTTCAATAACAGGTCTCAATAAATACCGTTTTTTCTCAGAAAGTTGTTTTGAATCGGTTAAAATTTTGTTTTTAAAAGTTATTGGTAAAATAACTGCGGCTGCAGTGACAGGACCAGCGAGACAGCCTCTGCCAGCTTCGTCTGTTCCGCATTCAAAATCAAAAGAAGAATATCTAATTTTTAGTGTCAAAATGTTAAATTTTGAACAAAGTTAAAATTTTAACGCAACCCTTTTACACTTTTTACATCTAAGTAGTGAGTTAATGCTTAAAACCAATGAGAAAATGAAACATAGCGTTTGTTGTCAATATCGTAACGTTGTTAACATTTTTTTAGCAAAAAGCCTTGCTTATTTAATATTTAATTAAGATGTTTGCAACTAGACTAAC
>TARA_R110002049_G_scaffold24361_6_pt1 | contig 13363 bp, 13 predicted proteins | sample TARA_R110002049 | Tara Oceans TARA_R110002049 (sample SAMEA4396941) | marine metagenome | biome: Polar Biome; feature: [SRF] surface water layer (ENVO:00010504); material: water (ENVO:00002006), including particulate matter (ENVO:01000060) such as... | depth 5 m | reverse complement strand
TTAAATTTTAGATACTTCAAATTTGACACCCCACCTGCAAGGTTTTCAAAACCTTGCAGGATTTTTATAGCTCATTGATAATTGTATTTTCTTATCACTAAATGGAAATATAATTGATGACAACAAGTAACGCTAAAACCTATTTTAAAGTAGCATTTTTTAAAATGTTAGCAGGTTTTTAAAATTTTAAATAACAACTGGCTACTGCTTTTCCTCAATATACATCTGGCGTACTTTTTTCATGAGTTCAGACGAGTACACAAAGTCGGTTACCACTTCATTATCAGTTTTAAAAATAGTGTCGTTAGAGCCTTCCCAAGCTTTTAGCCCATCTTTTAAAAACACAATTTTTTCACCAATTTCCATAACCGAATTCATATCATGCGAGTTAATTACCGTGGTAATTTGATATTCATCTGTAATTTCTTGTATCAAATTATCAATTACAATGGCGGTTTTTGGATCTAACCCAGAATTAGGCTCATCACAAAACAAGTACTTAGGTTTATTTACAATAGCACGGGCAATAGCCACCCTTTTTTGCATGCCACCAGAAGCTTCACTGGGCATTTTTTTATGGGCATCATCAAGGTTTACGCGTTTTAAAACAAAATCTGCACGGTCCTCCATTTCACCCTTACTCATTTTAGTAAACATTCGTAAGGGGAACATCACGTTTTCTGCAATGGTCATAGAATCAAATAAAGCACTACCTTGAAACACCATGCCTATCTCGGCACGCATGTTACGTTTGTCATCTTCTGTGAGTTTTGCAAATACTTGCCCGTCGTAAGCAATACTGCCTTCTTCATAATCAAACAAACCCAACAAGCATTTTATAAATACTGTTTTACCAGAGCCACTTTGCCCAATAATAAGGTTAGTTTTACCTTTGTAAAAGGTAGTGCTTATCCCTTTTAAAACATGGGCATCACCAAAAGACTTATGCAAATTTTTAACTTCTATCATTAGCCTAACATCATATCGGTTAATATATAATTCAGTAAAATAATAACTACTGAAGTCCAAACAAAAGCACTGGTGGACGCCTTACCAACTTCTAGCGCACCGCCTTTCATATAATAACCATGGAAAGCTGGTATGGTAGCCAATACAATGGCAAAAACAAAGGTTTTAATAAAAGCATAAATAACATGGAATGTCTCAAAATCGGTTTGTATACCAATTATATAATCTGCTAAAGTAGAATAGTTTCCAAACACACTAGCGGCCATACCTCCTAATATACCTAAAAACATGCCGATAGCGATGGCAAATGGGTATAGCATTAAGGCGATGGTTTTTGGGAAAACCAAATAGTTTAAAGAGTTTATTCCCATAACTTCTAATGCATCTATTTGCTCGGTAACCCGCATCGTACCTATGCTTGATGTTATAAAAGAACCCACTTTGCCAGCCATAATTATAGAGGTAAAGGTAGGCGCAAATTCTAAGACAACAGATTGCCTAGTAGCAAAACCAACCAAGTATTTTGGAATTAAGGGGTTATCAATATTTAAAGCCGTTTGAATGGTTATTACCCCACCTACAAAAAATGAAATAAAAGCGATAATACCAAGCGACCCAATAACTAAATCATCAGTATCTTTTAAGATTAGCTGCTTCATAACGCTCCACTTTGTTGGCTTGCGAAACATTTCGACTATCATTAAAAAATAAGTTCCAATGCTATTTAAATATGTCATATTAAATTTATGAATTGCTAAAGTAAAAAAAGTTAATGGTATTTAACCTTAATTTTAAATTATGATGCTTTAAAATATGTATTTTTGAAAATAGAAACATTGTAAATATGCTTAAAAACATACTGCCCCTTTTTTTTGTGCTATTCTTATGTTTTTCATGTAAGGCACAAGAAACATTACCTAAAGTTGAATCACAGAGTAACATTAGCCCTAAGTTAGTAGTTGGTATAGTAGTTGACCAAATGCGATATGATTATTTAACTCGATTTTATTCAAAATATGGAGAAGGTGGTTTTAAGCGCATGATGAATGAAGGTTTTAATTGCAAAAACAATCATTTTAATTATATACCTACCAAAACAGGGCCAGGGCATGCTTCTGTTTTTACGGGGACAACACCAAAATATCATGGAATAATTGGAAACGATTGGTACGATAAAGAGAGCAAAAGCATGGTGTATTGTGCTGGTGATAAGTCTGTTTTGGCTGTTGGTAGCGATTCAGAATTTGAGCGCATGTCTCCACATAGAATGAAAACCACAACTTTTGCTGATGAAAACAGATTGTTTACACAAATGCGAGGAAAAAGTATTGGTATTTCAATAAAGGATAGAGGTGCAATTTTTCCTGCAGGACATTCGGCTAATGCCGCCTATTGGTTTAGAGGTAAAGATGAAGGTCATTTTATTTCAAGTACTTATTATATGTCTGGTTTACCAAAATGGGTAAAGGATTTTAATGCGTCAAACACTGTTGAACCTTATTTAAAAGAATGGAATACACTTTATGATATATCAACTTATATTGAAAGTGGTGGTGATTTAAATAATTTTGAAGGTGGTTTTAAAGGAAAAGAAACAGCAATATTTCCTTATGATTTAAAAAAATTAAGTAAGTACAATTCGGGGTTTGATATTTTAAAAGTGAGCCCTTATGGAAATAGTATTGTTACAGATTTTGCTATTGAGGCAGTAACAGCTGAACAACTTGGAAAAGATAATATCACGGATGTTTTAACGGTAAGTTTTTCAAGCACTGATTATGTGGGGCACAATTTTGGTGTAAACTCAAAAGAAGTTGAAGACACCTATTTAAGATTGGATAAAGATTTAGAGCGCTTTTTTAAGGCTTTAGATGCTGAGGTTGGAAAAGGAAATTACACCATTTTTTTAACAGCCGATCATGGTGCTATTGATGTTCCGTCATATTTGCAAAGCGTTAAAATTCCATCTGGATATTTAAATAATGGTGCTTTTAGAAAGGAATTGAATGCGTTTATGATTAATACTTTTAAAGCTGATGATTTAATTGAAAATATAAGTAATCATCAAATATTTTTAAACAGAGAGCGAATTCAAGCCATGGGTTTAGATCTTGATGATGTTCAAGAAGCTATAGTGAATGAGATTATTACTTATAAAAATATTTATAAGGCTTATACTGCCACTACAATGAGTACGGTTAATTTTACTGATGGTGTGGAAAAATTATTGCAAAAAGGATTTAATCAAAAGCGTTCGGGTGATGTTTTAATAGTTGAAGACCCAGCCTTCATTTCTTACGGAAAAACAGGTTCTACACATGGTAGTGGGTTAAACAATGACACACACGTTCCTCTTTTGTTTTTTGGAAAAGGAATTAAACATGGGCAAACATTTCAAAAAACAGAAGTAACTGATATCGCGCCAACCATATCTGCACTTTTAGGCATTAGTTTTCCCAACGCTGCTATTGGTCAACCTCTAGAATTTGTTTTTGATTAATTGAATAAACGTACATTATACTCTATTGCTGGAGTCCTAATTATCTTAGGAGTTTACGCTTATGAGCATTTTTTAGTTGAAGAAGAAAAATCTGAAATTGTATCAGAAGGTGAGACTGTAAAAACCAATACTAACGAATACTTTTTACCCACAAGTACCACTGGTCAAATTGTTCATCATGAGGAGTATTCGTTGTCTTACAGTGAAGCTCATGAGCAAGCTGAATGGGTAGCATATGAATTAAAAAAAGCGCACCTATCAAGCACGAATCATAAACGCCCCTATTTTGAAATTGATGAAGCCGTAAAAACGGGTGCAGCACATTGGCGTAATTATAAAAACTCGGGTTTCGACCGAGGACATCTTTGTCCTGCTGGAGATAGACGTTATAATCAATCGGCTTATGATGAAACTTTTTTAACAAGTAATATTAGCCCTCAAAGCCATCAGTTTAACGCTGGAATTTGGAATAGGCTCGAGCAAAAAGTACGCTATTGGGCCAGTAAATACAATGGCGTTTTTGTAGTAACTGGTGGTGTGTTGAAAGGCACTACGGAAACCATAGGCGATGAGTATGTTTCAGTGCCTAACCAGTTTTATAAAGTACTGATTGATACTAATTCTGGCGAAACTAAAATGATAGCATTTTTAATGCCGCACGAAAATTCAAATAAGCCTTTATATAAATTCGTGGTTTCAGTAGATACTATTGAGAAATTAACTGGAATTGATTTTTTTCCTGAATTGGATGATGTCGTTGAAGATAAACTTGAAGCTTCAAATAGTTATAAGGAGTGGGTGTTTAATACCATTTCCCATTTAAAATAACCGTAATAAAACGCCCTTTTTTCCTTTCTACTTCAACATAAAAAGAAACCGTAACTTAAGCTATGCTTTATTTTTCTATTTTGTATAAAGAAAAAAACCATCATTTTACTTTACAGCCTGAGTTCGACGTAAGAATAAACATAATCTAATGAAAAACAATTACTTATGTTTTAATGTCAGGTTGAGCGCAGTCGAAACCTAAAGAATTTGTCGATTTTAATGACCTTTCGACTGCGCTCAAGGTGACAACCCAACTATTTTGTTGATTTTCACCTTTAAAATGGAGATTTTTATATCGAACTCAGGTTTTACAGTAATTTCAAATGAGACATGGTATAAATAGTGTTTTTTTATCTAATCCTATTTTAGAAAAGACAAAATTTAGACCCTTCAGGTTTTTAAAACCTGAAGGGTCTTTAAAACGTTGATAATTATTATAGATTTCGGCTGTATTCAACCTGATATGTTAAATATAAAAGGACTTTTTAGACAGCCTCATTATCTTTTTAGTTTTCCCAACATCCCTTCCCAGCGTAGGGTTCTAATAAATTCACCTTCTTCTTCAGTCACCAAAAAATCTATTTTTTCTTTTTTTGCCTTAAAGTAACCTGCTAAATAATCTTTAAAAAGCGAAAAACGCCTTTTTTTAAAAGCTAATTTTAATGCAGAAATAAATGTAATTACCAAACCATAACGCATTTTGTACATGGCTTCTCCCTGTAAATATTTTGAGGCTTTATTATAACTTATTCCGGTTGGTTTTAAGTGCTTAACATGAAGTAATTCATCTGTCAATATCTCCCAATCATAATATTTGGCCAATAGTTCATCAACCGTATCCCAACCCATGGAGGGTTTAAGTTTTCCTATTTCTAAAAAACAAGCTTTCCTATAGGTTTTTAAAGCACCTCTAATATGGTCTTTTCGTGTTAAGTTTTCTAAAACCCAATGGCCGTTTTTTTCAATATAACAGAACCCTGATGCCATACCAAGCTTGTCGTTTTTTTTATAATGGTCAGAAATTTCTTCTAAATAATTATTCGGGAATATTAAGTCGGCATCAAACTTACAAATCACATCGTAATTTTCGTCCAAAGTTTCGTAGCCTTTATAAAACGCATTAATGATTTTTGAACCTGGTAAATGTTCATTGGAGGATTTGGAATTCACTAAATGGATCCAAGAATATTTTTTAGTATAAACCTCAATAATATCCTGTGTTTTATCAGTTGAGTTATCATTAACAACTACAATGTGCTTTGGTTTTAAAGATTGATCGATCAGAGAGTCTAAAGTGAGTCCAATGGAGTTTTGTTCGTTGTGTGCTGGAATGATGATGTGGAAATCCAAAGTTTAACTAATTGATTATAAATGGTGTTATTAAATCTGACTTAGACTTGGGTACAAAAAAACAATTTCTAATCCCATTGTCATAATTTCTTTTAATTGTTGAAACCTTTTCTAAACCATCTGAAGTATGAGTAAAAAATAAATAATCTAATTCTTTAAAAAAGTCGTCAAGTTCATTTTCAATCGTATTGTAGAGCGTCTCACAAATTATAATTGGTTTAAATTGCGCTATAACACTTTTCCCAGAGTTTAATATGTCTATTTCTGTGCCTTCAGTATCGATTTTTATTAAGTCTACATTAGTTATATTTTCATTATCTATAAACTTTTCTAGTGTTATTGCAGAAACAGTATTTTTAATGAAATTTCTAGAAGTCGTTTTTGTTCCTGCATTTCCTTCTCCGGCTAAATCGTGTTTTAAATATTTATATTTAGGACTTTCAACCTCATAAAAATCTATTTGCCCAATTTGATTACTTAAAGCTAAATTAATAGCCTTTATGTTATTTTGAAAATTATTTAGTTGGATGTTTTTTTGCAAAAAATATTTAGGGCCAGTTGCAGGTTCAAAACCAAAAACCTTAATATTTGGATTAGATTTAGTTGCAAGTAGAGAATAGTAGCCAATATTTGAACCAATGTCTAAAAAACTATTTATATTTTTTGATAGTTTTTCAAAAATTTCGGAATATTCAAAGTTTTTATATCCATTCCAGAATAGTAATTGCGTTAAATAACTAGTTTGGTTTGTTGCAATTTTAATTTTTCCTGAATCTGTTTTTAAAGAGAAAAACCCAGATGGAGGAAGTTTAATTTTATCTGGTAATATTCCAGATAGAAATTTATTTAAATTACGAAGTATATAATTTATGTTTTTATGATAAATGAATTTATATAATAATTGCAAAATATTAATTTTTAAGAGTTTAAAATAGCTGTCCTACAGATTTAAAAACTAAATTCTTTCTGCATAAACAATATAATATCTTGGTGTAAATAAGCGCAAAATGGGTCTAAAACCAATTTTTTTTGTTGGGTTGGTCCATTTTTGTCTATCTATAATTTTCCAACCGGCTTTTTCTAATAACCAATCGAATTGCCAATCTTCAAATTCATGAAAATGATTACTCCACTTATCTGTTTTATGTTGATATGCGGAAGAGAACCAAAGTCTTAAAGGAATACTCGCAACTAGTTTTTTTGACTTTATACTTTTTAAAACTGTATATGGTGATAGCATATGCTCAAATATTTCAAATGCTGTTGTTACTTGTGTACCAGACTTAATAATATTAGTAATATCCTCGTCTAAATCTTCACCTTTAGTGTTTTCAACTGAATACCCATGTTCCTGCATGATTTGGGTAAATGGGTTTACCACGCCCAGATCTAAAATAGTTTCAGAAGGTGAAACGTGTTTTTTCAGAAATTCAATCGTATGCTTAAAGCGTTTTTTTGGATAACTTTTTTCGTACATTCTTACTGTTTATAAACAATAGCATTAATATTCATACCGGCGCCGACACTAGCAAAAATAATAACATCTCCATGCTTTATTTCTTGGTTATCTAATGAATTGTTTAAAATCATATCGTATAAAGTAGGTACGGTTGCTACACTAGAATTCCCTAACTTACCAATAGTCATGGGCATAATGCCTTCTGGCATTTTCATATTATATAGCTCATAAAAACGCTTTACAATGGCTTCATCCATTTTTTCATTAGCTTGGTGAATGAGTATCTTTTTAACGGCTTTAATGTCAATACCACTTTTATCAAGACACGTTTTCATAGCTAAAGGCACATTAGTTAAAGCAAACTCGTAAATTTTTCTACCATACATTTTTATGTATCTACGGTTATCCTTTACTTCTTGATTATTGGTTTCTCCAAAATATATAAAATGGGCTTCGTCTAAAGCATGAGTAGCCGTTTCGTGTGCTATAATTCCGCCTTCATTATCTGTAGATTCTAACACTACGGCTCCAGCACCATCACTATATATCATGGAATCTCTATCATACGGATCTATTAAGCGGGAGAGTGTTTCTGCACCTATAACTAAACATTTTTTCGCAATACCGGATTTTATAAATGCATTGGCTTGAATAACACCTTCAATCCATCCAGGACAACCAAAAAGCACGTCATAACCTACGCATTTTGGGTTTTTTATTCTTAGAAGATGTTTTACTCTTGAAGCTATGCTAGGAACAGTATCACTTTGCGCACTATCATGACTTACATCACCATAGTTGTGAGCTACTATAATATAATCTAGATCTTCGCGATTAATTTTGGCCGATTCAATGGCTTTTTCAGCAGCAAAGGATGCCATATCCGAAGTGTTCAAATGGTTTTTTGCGTACCGGCGTTCTGCAATTCCTGTTATGGCTTTAAATTTTTTAATAATAATTTTGCTAGGAGCGTTTATAGCCGAACCATCACTATTTAAAAATTCATGATTTTGAAAATCTTCGTTTTTCTCAACCTTGGCAGGAATGTAACTACCAGTACCAGTGATTTTAATATTCATAAATAACTTTTTACCTTAATAATTCAGTAATTGAACTCATCTTGACTTTTTGTTTTTAACCGAAAATGAGTCCATTAGCAAGATAATTTCTTTTTTGTAAAATGTAAATTTAACTCGGTTAAAATTTACGATGTTCAAAAGCATACTTTATCCCTCAGTATAGGCTTCAATAGGGGGGCAGGCGCAAATTAAATTCCTGTCTCCATAAGCATCATCAACACGTCTTACACTTGGCCAAAATTTATTATGTCGAACATAATCTAATGGAAATGCAGCTGCTTCACGGGTATATGGAAAAACCCATGCGTTTGCAGTAATCATTTCTAAAGTATGCGGCGCATTTTTTAAGACGTTGTTATCATCCCCTTTCGTTACACTTTCAATTTCTTTTCGTATTGAAATCATAGCATCACAAAAGCGATCCATTTCTGCTTTACTTTCACTCTCTGTTGGTTCGATCATCATGGTTCCTGCAACAGGAAAGGATACTGTAGGAGCATGAAAACCATAATCCATAAGGCGTTTGGCAATGTCGGTTACTTCAATGCCATGCGCTTTAAATGGTCTGCAATCTATAATCATTTCATGCGCTGCACGTCCTCTTTCACCAGAGTACAATGTTTCAAAACTGCCTTCCAGACGGTTTTTTATGTAATTGGCATTTAAAATGGCCATTTTAGTAGAGGCCGTTAAACCTTCTGCTCCCAGCATTTTTATATAGCCATAAGAAATTAAGCACGCTAAAGCAGAGCCAAAAGGTGCTGCGGATATTGCTGTAATAGCTTTTTCCCCGCCAGTTTTAACTATGGGGTTTCCGGGTAAAAAAGGGACTAGTTGTTTTGCAACACAAATAGGACCTACGCCAGGGCCGCCGCCGCCATGGGGAATGGCAAAGGTTTTATGCAGATTTAAATGACAAACATCTGCGCCAATATTACCTGGGTTTGTTAATCCAACTTGCGCATTCATGTTGGCACCATCCATATAAACTTGCCCGCCATTATCATGGATAATTTTAGTTATTTCTTTTATAGCAGATTCGTAAACGCCGTGAGTTGAAGGGTATGTTACCATTAAAGCTGATAAATTAGCAGCATGTAATTCTGCCTTTTCACGCAAATCGTCAACATCAATATTGCCTTCATCAGTTGCTTTAGTAACAATGACTTTCATTCCCGCCATAACAGCACTGGCAGGATTTGTTCCGTGAGCAGATGATGGAATTAAACAAATGTTCCTATGGAAATCATTATGCGATTCATGGTATGCTTTTATCACCATAAGTCCAGCAAATTCACCTTGAGCCCCAGAGTTTGGTTGCAATGATGTTGCTGCAAAACCCGTTATTTCAGTTAGTTGATCTTCTAATGCTTTTAAAACAGCTTTATAACCTTTGGCTTGCTTTAATGGCGCAAAAGGGTGAATGTTGCCCCATTTAAACCAACTTAACGGAAGCATTTCTGAAGCTGCATTAAGTTTCATGGTGCAGGAACCTAAAGAAATCATAGAGTGGTTTAATGCTAAATCTTTACGTTCTAAAGATTTTATATAACGCATCAATTCGGTTTCTGAGTGGTAGGTATTGAATACTTCAGAAGTTAAAAAGTTTGATGTTCTTTTAAGCGATTTTTCTATCTTATTAGCTTGGTCTATTTTAGAAATTACAATAGTTTCTTTCTCAGCAGCTTGAGCAAAAACAGAAATTAAATAATTAATATCTCTAAGAGATGTGGTTTCATTTACTGAAATGCTAACTGTTTCCCTGTCAGGATAACACAAATTCACCTTTTTTTCTGTTGCAGCGCTCTTAATTTTTTTTGCTCTTGTTTTTATTTGAAGGGTATCAAAATATGAGGTGTTTATTTGATTGTAGCCAAGTTCTGTTAAAGCTTTAGCTAAAGTTGCTGTCTTACTATGAACTTTATTTGCAATAAATTTTAATCCTTTCGGGCCATGATACACCGCATACATACTTGCCATTACTGCCAAAAGTACTTGGGCCGTACAAATATTTGATGTGGCTTTATCACGTTTAATATGTTGTTCCCTGGTTTGTAATGCCATACGTAACGCACGATTGCCATTGGCATCTTTAGTTACACCTATAATACGGCCGGGTAAATCTCTTTTGTAAGTCTCTTTCGTAGCAAAAAATGCCGCATGTGGCCCGCCATATCCCATAGGGATTCCAAAACGTTGTGTGGTTCCAACTACAACATCTGCCCCAAATTTACCTGGAGCTTCAAGTTTTACCAAACTCAAAATATCTGCTGCAACTGCTACTTTAATTTGGGCTTCATTAGCTTTGGCAATAAATGTTTTTATGTCTGTAATTTGACCATCTTTTCCAGGATATTGTAAAATGGCTCCAAAGAATTCTGAAGAAAAATTAAAAGAACCTTCATTTCCAACCACTAATTCAATTCCTATTGGATTTGCTCTAGTTTGTAGTAATGATAATGTTTGGGGCAATACGTTTTCAGAAACAAAAAACTTATTGATTCCAGTTTTTTTTTGGCCACGTTCTCGAACGGCAAATAACAAACTCATGGCTTCGGTAGCAGCAGTACTTTCATCAAGCAAAGAGGCATTGGCAATTTCCATACCTGTTAAATCGATAACCATGGTTTGAAAGTTTAAAAGCGCCTCAAGTCTGCCTTGTGCAATTTCTGCTTGATACGGTGTGTAGGCTGTGTACCAACCCGGATTTTCCAAAACATTACGCTGAATTACTGCCGGCATAATTGTGGGATGGTACCCCGAGCCAATGTAGGTTTTATAGACTTTGTTCTTTTTTGAAAGTTCGTGAATATGGAGTAGATACTCATGTTCTGTCATTGGATCATCTAAATTTAACCCATTTTTTAAACGAATATCATCAGGAATAGTTTCATTTATCAATTGGTCTAAAGAATCGACTCCTATGGTTTCCAACATTAGGTTTTGGCCATTTTCTCTCGGGCCAATATGACGCAATGCAAAAGCGTTTGTGTTCATTAAGTATCAATTTGTTATATAATTCGCAAAAATAAGTAATAATTGATGTTATTTATTGTTGAAAACAGAAAGTTTTTAACCATTTAAAAACGTTATTAACAGTTTGTGTATTTTTACAATGTGAAGTGGTTTAAACAGCTTTTTGATTTTTATATAAATGCTAGTATCCATGTGGCTTTAGCAGTATATTCCTTAACTTGGATTACGCTATTTGAGTTTGGTATTCCTTATGATGAAACTATCTTGTATTTTGTATTTTATGCTTCCATTACAGGTTATAATTTTGTAAAGTATTTTGGAGTGGCAAAATTTCATCATAGAAGCTTAACAAATTGGCTGAAGGCCATTCAAATATTTTCGTTTTTTTGCTTCCTTTTAATGTCCTATTATGCTTTTCAATTAAAAACCAAAACCCTGTTTTATATTTTTGGTTTTGGTGTTATTACTTTTTTATATGCTGTTCCGTTTTTACCAAAACGTTTGTTTTTAGATAATCAGCATAATTTAAGAAGTATAGGTGGCCTTAAAATTTATTTAATTGTTCTTGTTTGGTGTGGTGTTACTGTTTTTCTTCCATTGATTAATAATGACTATTCAATAACCCCGGATGTTATTTTAACAGGAGTTCAGCGCTATGCTTTTATTATCGTTTTAATATTGCCTTTTGAAATCAGGGATTTACGCTATGATAGTTTAAAACTTTCTACGGTACCACAAAAAATAGGTGTAAAGCAAACAAAACTAATAGGCGTGTTGCTTTTAATTGTGTTTTTCTTTTTAGAATTATTTAAAGATGAAACTACATTAAATAAAATATTTGTACTACTGGTAATAACAATCTTTACACTTTTGTTTTTAGTGTTTTCTAAAATTGAACAAGGAAAATACTATAGTGCGTTTTGGGTGGAAGGATTGCCAATATTTTGGTTAATATTGATATTGCTTTTTAATTAAAGCGCATGTTTTTTTAAAGCTGTTTCAAAATTTTTTTTCATTTTTTCTTTACAATCTTTGTCGAGACATTCAACATGAGATTCTGAAATGACTTTTGTAAGCTTGGTATTATTATTAGTGTATTCTCTACAAGCTCTGCAATAAATCAAATGAATATTGAGCTTTATCTTTTCCCAAAGGGAAGCTTCTTTATATTGTGTTTTGTCGCACGTGTGGTTTGCTTTGTCACATGGCATTAAAAACTTGAACTTACCCATAATTAAAACCAATTTTCTTTCAGGCAATCAGCTAGGGCAGTTCGTGCTCTGTGAATGATTACCCAAAGGTTAGACGCTGTAATATTTAATTCATTACAAATAACTTCGGTTTCAAAACCCTGAATAGTTTTCATTTTAAAAACCTTTGCTTGTTTTGTAGGTAATTTGCTTAAGCAATTGTGTATGGCATCACCAAGTTCAGCATTTTGCAAAGTGTCTTCGGCTGTTTTGTCAAAAGGGTCTGCAACACGTTCTTCCAGCCAATCACCTTCGCTTTCAGTGTCGCTATTATAGCTCATACGTACTTCAGCCTTTCCCTTATTAGAATTTATTTTACGGTAATGGTCAATAATTTTTCGCTTTAAAATAGAAATAAGCCATGTACGTTCGCTGGCTTCTCCCTTAAAGTTTTTCATAGATTTTAAACCCGCCAAAAAAGTATCTTGTACCAAATCTTGTGCAATATCCCTATCACTAACACGCGAAATGGTGAAGTTGTATAAGTAATCGGAATATAAATCGATCCACTTATTCGGATTAATTTGATGCTTGGGCATTAATGAACATTTTTTTTTTGAATATCAAAAATAGCGTAAAAAATTCATTTTATCTAAACATTTAGCTTTTTGAATATTTAAAAAAAGACGACGACATTGAACTAATAAAAAGCTGTGTTTTTTATTATGAAACGGAATTTATTCATTCTTTTTCAGATGGTAATGGTAAAATGGGTAGATTGTGGCAAACTTTAATTCTTAAGGAAAAATAGTCTATGTTTGGGTTTTTGCCATTTGAAACATTGATAAGTAACGACCAAAAAAAATATTATAAAGCACTCGCAGAATCTGATAAATCGGGACAATCAACACCATTTATTGAATATATGCTTAACGCCATTGACATTTCAATCTAAATAATTCCCCGATGGTTCTACCTCGGGGTTTCCCAATTCACCTCCCCTTGGGGGAAA
>TARA_R110002049_G_scaffold152514_1_pt1 | contig 13390 bp, 10 predicted proteins | sample TARA_R110002049 | Tara Oceans TARA_R110002049 (sample SAMEA4396941) | marine metagenome | biome: Polar Biome; feature: [SRF] surface water layer (ENVO:00010504); material: water (ENVO:00002006), including particulate matter (ENVO:01000060) such as... | depth 5 m | reverse complement strand
GGAGCTGCCCAGCGCGGCCAGTTTATCTACCAGCGTGCGTGCCGGATGGTCTGGCTGCAGGAAAAACTGCGGCTCGGTGAGCGCCAGCCGCGCCAACGGCAATTGCAGGTCGCTGAGCACAGGCTGCAGTTCGCTGCTGACATCGAGTTGCGATCGAATGGTCTCGAACAGGCTGTCGATCATCTCGAGCTGATTGCGGTTTTCCGCGCTCAGCGCAGCGTCACCTTTCAATCCCGGTGTCTGGCCCAGCAAAAAGTCCGCAACGGCGGTTTCACCCGCCGCGGCCTGCGGTGACTTGCCGATCTGCTGCAACTGGGCGAGGGCGTTGATCAACTTCTGGGTATCGAGCACCGCGCCCGCTGGTTGCGGTTGCTGTTCCACTTCACGCTTGAAATTCAGTGCGTTGATGACCGATGAGTACAGCTGCTGCGGGCGACTCTCCGCACCGTCACCCCCGTTTGCGCTGCTGCCTCCCATCCCCGCGTCCTGCCGGCGCCGGTGTGTACGATCCGGACGCTCATCCGCCTTGCGCAGCAGCGAACCGTTGGCCAGGATCTCTCCCTCGAGGTCCGGCCGGATTCCCGCCTGTTCAAGAATGTCGTTCAAGTGCCGGTACAGGCTGTCGAGGTTGCGCACGAAGTGCCGGGCAAACAGGTCATAAATGCGCTGGGTCAGCTGTTGCGGTACCCGGTATTCTTCGAGTACCAGTTGCAGTGATCGTGCCAGCTGAGCCACGTGCTCGGGCAGGCGCAGTTTCAGCGGGTCGGTCTGCACCAGCTCTGCCACACGGATTTGCAGGGCTTCCATGCCAATGCGGTGCAGGTCCTCGCCAACGTGGGCGAGGCGGTCGACTGCGAGATAGTTCTCGAAGGTGTGCAGGTCCACCAGGTCCATCGTTCCGCTTTCATCCATGACATCCCACCAGTGATGCAGCTCGGCGGCGGGCGGGGTCAGGTTGTCGTGGAAGCTGTGGTAGTGGCCGAGGAAGCTGGCCAGCATGCCGCGCTGGTGGATTTGCAGAATGCCGATGGCATCGGTGACCTGGGTGCGTGAGATCTGGCCCTGGTGCGGTGAGGGAGAAGAGCGCAGGAGGTTCTCCGTGAGCTCCTCCAGGAAACGCGCAAAGCGGCGCTCCAGTTCGCGTTCACTGATCTGGCGGTAGGTGTCAAACGCGTTCAAGCGAACCTCTCTGGCGCGGCCAACGGCCACTGTTGACCATCGTGCCGCGTATAACTCTGCAACCGTGTTGCGCGCATTGCGTTCAGGTTGGCAGGTGGCATGTCAGCTCTCATTCGGATGGGGAAACTCCCGCCGCACGGCGACCTTTTGGGCGCAGTATACCTGCACAGCCCACAGCGACAAGCACTGGTGTGGTGTACCGAGGCCCGTTGCTAGGGTGTGGTGGGCGCTTCTTCCGGCAGCGCGAAGGCCATGATGGCATCCCCCGCTGTCGACCAGCCGTGGCCGCCGGCCGCCAGCACGACGAATTGCCGCCCGCCCACTGTGGCCCGGTAGCTGAGAGGCGTCGCGTTCCCGGTATAGGGCAGGTCGTATTGCCACAGCTGCTCGCCAGTCTCGCTGGAGAAAGCGCGCAGGTACGAGTCCGTGGTAGCGGCGATGAAGATGACCCCCGACGCCGTCGTCAGCGGCCCGCCGGCGTTGGGGGAGCCCGCCTCGAACCAGAAAGGCCACGGCGCCTGGCCGCGCGTGCTGCCCAGTGGCCGCGTCCAGGCAACCTCACCCGAGCGTAGATCCACTGCCGTCAGGCTGCCCCACGGGCGTGGATTGCAGGGGGCACCCAGGGGCGAGAACAGCGGGAAACGGCGCACGCCATAGGGGCTACCCTGCATCGCATAGTGTTCCAGGGGATACCCTGCCTCCGGGTTGAGCGCATCGTATTCCGCGCGGGGAATCAGTTGCACTACCGTGGCCAGATGCATCTGGTTGGCGATCAGCAGGCCGCGCTCGGGATCAATGCTGACGCCTCCCCAATTGATGCCGCCGGTGGTGCTGGGATAGAGCACACTGCCCTCAAGACTGGGGGGCGTGAACATACCGTCCGAGCGGTAGCGTGCGAGCTCCTTCTGGCAGGCAAGCTTGTCCAGCCATACCAGTCCGTCCATGTGCTCGGGCCCTAGTTTCGCGGGTTGGTGCAGCGGGCCGGGATGTGTGGGAAACGGCTGAGTGGGGGAGAGGGTCTCACCCGGCACCCCGCCCTGCGGTACGGCACGTTCCTCCACCGGATACAGCGGCTCGCCAGTTTGTCGGTCGAGCAGGAACACGTGCCCCATCTTGGTGGCCTGTGCCAGCCCGGCGCGTCCACCTCCAACCCCGGGAATACGGAACAGGGTTGGCTGTGATGCCACATCATAGTCCCACACGTCGTGGTGTACGGTCTGGAAGTGCCAGCGCACTTCACCACTGTCGGCATCCAGCGCGACGACGGAAGAGCCGTAGGCATCTATGCCATCGCGTTCCCCGCCAAACAGGTCCGGAGCCGGGTTGCCGGTGGGCACATAGATCAGGCCGCGTTCAGGGTCGCCGGCGATGGGCGCCCAGACATTGGGGCTGCCCTGGTGGTAGCGCGCGCGACCGAGGCTGTCGCGATGCCGCTCGCGGTAGTCAGCGGTGACCGGTTCCCAGGCCCACGCCAACTGCCCCGTACGCGCATCGAACGCGCGCACGACACCGGAGGGAACATCCTTGCGCTCGTTGTCCGGAACCAGCGCGCCAATCACCGCCAGGTCATTCTGGATCCAGGGCGGCGAGGTCGGGTAGTACACCAGCGGTTCGGCACCGCTGATATCTTCTTTCAGGGAAACACGTCCTGCGTTGCCAAAATCTGCACAGGGCTCACCGCTGCGCGCATCCAGCGCAATCAACTCGGCATCGCGCGTGCCATAGAGGATGCGCACGCCACAGCTCGCGGCCGCCTCGTCAGGCTCCGCGGCACGCCACAGGGCCACGCCGCGGCACACCACCGGGTACATGCCGCTGCGGCGGTTTTCCACCTCGGGATCAAACACCCAGCGCTCTTCACCGGTTTCGGCGTTCAGGGCAAACACACGCCCGAATGGGGTGCAGTAGTAGAGTGTGTCGCCGTCAACCAGGGGTGTCACTTGTAGTGAGCTCAGGCCCCATTCACCGCTGCCATCACTGAAGTCGCCAGAATGATGGCTCCAGGCTAGTTCCAGCTGGTTGACGTTCTGCGGGGTAATGTCGGTGAGTTCCGCGTGCTGTCCGGCGTCCTTGCCGCCATAGTGGGGCCAGCCCTGGATAGCTGCGCCGGTGTCAGCCGAGGCCACACCGGTGGGGGCGCTCTCGCTTGCAGCATGGCAGCCTGTCGCCAGGGTAAAGGCGGTCAGGAGTACGGTCAGGCTACGCGGCGTCTTCATGAGGCGCTGGTTGTATTGGCTGCCTGCAGGAAGGCCGGCTTTTCTCCGCCGCCATGCACCGCAATGCTGGTGCCGCTGATGTATGACGCCAGCGGCGAGGCCAGGAACAGACAGGTATCGCCGATGTCCTCGGGCACCGCCATCCGGCCCAGAGGTATGGTGCGGCCCACCGCGGCCACACCGTCGGCATCCCCGTAGTGCAGGTGTGCCTGCTCGGTTTCAACCAATCCGGCGATGATGGCATTGATCCGCACCAACGGTCCCCACTCCACCGCCAGCGATTGGCCCAGATTGACCAGGCCAGCCTTGGCGGCACCGTAGGCTGCGGTGCCCGGCGAGGGTCGGATGGTGCTGACGCTGGCGATATTGATGATACTACCGCCCGATGGCTGCGCCTGCATGACCCGGTTTGCCAGCTGCGCGGCGTGCAGCGCCGACGTCAGGTTCAGCGCAATGATGGATTCGTGAAAACGGGGTGAAACCGTGGCCGCCTCTGCTTCGGGTGCGCCACCGGCGTTGTTCACCAGCACGTCCAGGCGCCCGAAGCGGGCCACCACCGCATCGACCATCGCTTCCAGCTGTTCGTATTTGCGTACATCACAGGCGACGAAAAAGGCCTCGCGCCCGTCCGCCGCGGGCAGTTGCTCCGGTGGATTACGGCCACAGATGGCAACCTCCGCGCCGGCGGCCATAAAGCGCTCGCTGATGCCGCGGCCAACGCCTTTGCCGCCGCCTGTCACCAGCACGACACGACCGTTGAAATCCAGGGGGTTCTGCATAGTTCACTACTCCTTGTTATGCGTAGCGGGCAACTTGTGATCGGCGTGTGAATTGCCTAAGATGCCTCGGCCTCGCGCATCCTAACCCGGTCACAGAAAAACGGGAAACCGCGATGGGCAAGCGGCCATTTTCAGGCAAACAGAGGCGCCGTCGGTAGACTTTGCTGAACTGCCTGCCTCTCCACCAAGCAATCAGGACGTAGATAGTTATGACAACAGAATCTCTGCCGGTACTCGCCATTCTGGGCGGCACAGGCGATCTGGGTACGGGTTTGGCACGGCGCTGGGCGCAGGCAGGCTATCGGGTCATTATCGGCTCGCGGACAGAAGAGAAAGCCGAACAGGCCGCCGGCGATCTGCGCGAGGTAATGGCGGCGCGGGGTGTGTCCGTCGCAGTGGAGTCGATGGAGAACCTGGCGGCAGCAGAGGCCGCCGACATCGTCGCGATCACAGTTCCTTTCAGCCACCAGAAGAGCACGCTGGAGCTGGTTGCGCCGGCGCTGCAGGGCAAGATCCTGATCGATGTCACCGTGCCCCTGGTGCCGCCGCGCGTTGCTCGCGTGCAGTTGCCACCGGAGGGCAGTGCCGGACAGATTGCCCAGGACCTGCTGGGTGAGACAGTGGATGTTGTCTCGGCATTCCAGAACGTCGCCGCCGCGCATTTGCAGGATGAAGGTGCCGTGGACTGCGATGTGCTGGTGTGTGGCAACAAGAAAGAAGCCCGCGCCGCCGTGATCACGCTGGTGGAAGCGGCCGGCCTGCGTGGTTTCCACGCCGGCATGATCGCCAACGCCGCTGCGGCTGAGGCGCTGACCTCGGTATTGATCACCATCAACAAGCAGTACAGCTGCCATGCCGGTATTCGGATTTCCGGCCTGGACAGCCATGGATGAGTGCACGGCTTGAACTGATTCCCCTGGAGGGCTTTCCCGAAGTCGCGCCGGGGGATGACCTCGCCACACTGATTCACGCCAGCCTGGAGCACAACGGCTTGCAACTGCAGGCCGGTGACGTGCTGGTGCTGGCGCAGAAAATCGTTTCCAAGGCCGAAAACCGCTACCGCCGCCTGGCCGAGGTTGAGCCTGGCGAGCGCGCGTGCGAGCTTGCGCGCCAGGCGGACAAGGATCCCCGCCTGGTAGAGCTCATCCTGGGCGAGTCCCGCGAGGTATTGCGGGTGCGCAAGGGGGTGATTATCGTCGAGCACCGCGAGGGCTATGTGCACGCCAACGCCGGCATCGACCGCTCCAATATACAGAATGACGCCGAAGATCCGCGCGTGCTGCTGCTGCCGCAGGACTGCAATGCGTCCGCTGCGCGGTTGCGTGAGGCCCTTGGTGCTCGCTGCGGCATCGCGCCGCAGATCATTATCAACGACAGTTCGGGCAGGGCCTGGCGGGTGGGGGCTGTGGGCCTGGCGCTGGGTTGTGCGGGGCTCGACCCGCTGTTCAACCAGATAGGTGATTGCGATCGTTTTGGTAACCGTCTGGAAGTGACGGAGCCCGCCGTGGCCGATGAGTTGGCCGCCGCGGCTTCTCTTGTACAGGGGCAGGCAGCCGAGGGCCTGCCCGTTGTGCTGGCCCGCGGTGCGCGGTTGCGCCCTGCGACGGGTGATGCCCGCGCACTGTTGCGACCCCGCGAACAGGACATGTTCCGGTGACGCCGCCGGCAGGGCAGGTGTTGGCGCTCTCCGGCGGTGTGGGCGGCGCGAAACTGTGCCTCGGCCTGAGCGACTGCCTGCCTCCCGGGCAATTGCACATCGCCTGCAATACTGGCGACGATTTCCAGCACCTGGGGCTGACTATCTGCCCGGACATCGACACTGTGCTTTACACACTTTCCGGGCGCAGTGACACAGCCCAGGGCTGGGGACTTGCGGGAGAGAGCTGGCACGTGCTGCAGGCGCTGGAGGGCCTGGAGGGCGACACCTGGTTTCGGCTGGGCGATCGCGACCTGGCAACGCACCTCTGGCGAGCCGGCCAACTGTCGGCGGGTGTTTCCCTGTCGGCGGTCACCGCAGAGCTTGCGCGGCGGCTGGGCGTGGCGGCGCGCGTCTATCCCATGAGCGACGATCCGGTGCCAACCCAGGTGCAGACGGACGAGGGCGAGCTGGCATTCCAGACGTACTTTGTGCGCGAGCAGTGTCGCCCGCAGGTCAGGGGCTTCCGCTTTCAGGGCGTGGATCAGGCCCGTCTGCAACCGGAGCTCAAGACGCTCTGCACGGGAGACAGTCTGGCCGGGGTGATTATTTGTCCTTCCAATCCTTTTGTGAGCATCGACCCCATGCTGCAACTGGACAATTTCTGGCAGTCCCTGCGAGAGTGTGCGGTCAAGGTGGTCGCAGTGGCGCCTATTGTCGCCGGTCAGGCACTGAAGGGGCCTGCGGCAAAGATGTTGGCAGAACTCGGTCTGCCGGTGACAGCGCTGGGCGTGGCAGAACATTACGCGCGGCACTATCCTGGCCTGGTCACTACGTTTGTACTGGACCACAGTGACGCTACACTGGCGCCAGATATTACGGCGCTCGGAATGGAGGTACAGGTGAGATCAACGATCATGCGGGAGCGCGCGGCAAAGCAGGCGCTGGCGAACGACTGTCTGGAGCTGCTGTGACCACACCGGTGCACGTGATTCTGCCGTTGAAGCGTCTGGACACGGCGAAGAGCCGTCTCGCTGAGACATTGGCGTCGGTACAGCGTCGCGACCTGGTGCTGGCGATGGCGGGTGACGTGCTTGCTGTTCTGGTGGCACACCCTGCAGTGGCTTCGATTACCGTGATCTCCGATGAACCGGAGGCAGCGACTCTGGTGACGGTGAACAAGGCGCGACTGTGGTCGGAGTCCGGCTTGCTGGCGGCCGCCGCTGGCTCCGCGGCAGGCGGCGCAATGGCCTCTTCCCCCCTGCAGGCACTGAACCAGGTGCTCACCGCCGCCTGTCAGCGCTTGCGTTCGGAATTGCAGGACCCCGATGCCCTGTTGATGGTCATGCACGCCGACCTGCCGTTTCTGGGCGCAGCCGACCTCGATGCGGCACTGGCGCGCCCGGAAGCTGCCAGTGGCCTGCTTGTCGGCAGCGACGAAGCGGGTACCGGCACCAACCTGATGTTGTTCAAGGCCCGGCTAGCGCCGCAGTTTGCGTTCGGTACCGGCTCCTGCGCGCTGCACCTGGGCTGGGCACGCGCTCAGCAGGAAGCGGCGGGGGCGCTGCTGCGTGCCGGCCTGGCTCGTGACATTGATACCCCCGTGGATATTGAACGCCTGTGCGCCTCGACTACTGCCGAGCTGGGTGCACGCACCCGCGACTGGCTGGTGCAATACGCCTCGGCGCGTCTCCATAGCAGTGCAGAAGGCGGTGCCCCGACGCGCGTCGGCGTTGCGGCCCTGCGCGCCGAGCTTATGACGGGCGCGCTGCCCTCCGAAGCGGACTGCCTGTCGCTGGCTGAATGTACTGACACCGCCGACCTCGTGGCGCTGGCGGGTGAGCTGCGCGATCGCGGGCACGGGCATGTGGTGACCTACTCGCGCAAGGTCTTCGTGCCGCTCACGCGGCTGTGCCGGGATGTCTGCCATTACTGCACCTTCGCGACGACACCAAAGCAGGTTGCCTCACCCTATCTCAGCGTGGATGAGGTTCTGGCACTGTGCCGGGAGGGTGCTGCCCAGGGTTGCCAGGAGGCGTTACTGACCCTGGGTGAGAAGCCCGAACTGCGCTACCGCGCCGCGCGCGAGGCGCTCGCCGAGATGGGCTTTGCCACCACGCTGGAATACGTGGCCCATGTGGCCGGGCGCATTCTGGAAGAAACCGGCCTGTTGCCACATATCAATGCGGGCTGCATGACCGCAGAGGAAATCGCCGCGCTACGCCCGGTCAGCGCCTCTATGGGCATCATGCTGGAGTCCGCTTCCGAGCGTCTGTGTGCGAAGGGGATGCCGCACTACGGTTCCCCGGACAAGTTACCCGCGGAACGTCTGCGCACCCTGCAATTGGCCGGTGAGGCTGCCGTGCCTTTTACCTCCGGTATTCTGATTGGCATCGGTGAAACGCGCCGTGAACGCATCGAGTCCCTGCTTGCGCTGCGCCGCGTGCACGAGCAGCACGGTCACCTGCAGGAGGTGATCGTCCAGAATTTCCGTGCCAAACCCGGCACCCTCATGGCCCGTGCGCCAGAGCCCGACCTTGAAGACCTGCTCTGGACCCTGGCGGTGGCGCGCATTATTTTCGGCGCCAGCATGAACCTGCAGGCGCCGCCCAACTTAAGCCCCGGCGTGTTGCCGCAGTTGCTCGCGGCCGGTATTAATGATTGGGGTGGCGTCTCACCGGTCACGCCGGACCACGTCAATCCGGAAGCGCCCTGGCCACACCTTGAGCACCTCGCGCGGGAAACCGCGGCGGCGGGCAAGTTTCTGGAACAGCGGCTCACCATCTATCCCGCGTATGTGCAGCAGCCTGAACAGTGGTTGGATCCGGCGCTGCGAACCCCGGTGCTCAGGCAGCAGGATGCAGGCGGATTTGCGCGGCGCGATGGCTGGGTGCCCGGTGAAGAGGCGCCGCTGCCAGCGGTTGAGGCAGAGTTGCTGTCGGCGCCGCAGAGTGCCTTTGCGGTGTCATCCGAGCTGCGCGCGGTGGTGGAACGTTGCGAGCGCGCGGAGCCGCTCGGTGAGGCCGATGTGGTGCGGCTGTTTGCGGCGCGGGGCGCGGAGTTCCGTTTTGTGGTGGATGCCGCCGATCGCCTGCGCCGCGCGCGCTGTAGTGATGACGTGAGCTACGTCATCAACCGCAACATCAACTACACCAACGTCTGCTATTTCAAGTGCCAGTTCTGCGCCTTCTCCAAAGGCAAGCACACGGAAGAGCTGCGCGGCCGGCCCTATGATATCAGCGCCCCTGAGATCGCTCGGCGCTGCCGCGAGGCGTGGGCGCGAGGTGCCACCGAAGTGTGCATGCAGGGGGGCATTCACCCCGCCTACACCGGCCAGACGTATCTGGACATTCTGGCCACGGTGCGCGCCGCCACGCCTGATATGCATATTCATGCATTCTCCCCGCTGGAGGTGTGGCAGGGGGCGGCGACCCTGGGCCTGAGCCTGGTGGATTACCTGCGCCAGCTGAAGGCGGCGGGCCTCGGTACTCTACCGGGCACTGCGGCGGAAATCCTCGACGACGATGTGCGTGCCACCCTCTGCCCGGACAAGCTGAACACGGCGCAGTGGCTGGAGGTGATGGAGACGGCCCACAGCCTCGGGTTTCGTACCACAGCCACCATCATGTACGGCCATATAGAGCAACCGCCGCACTGGGCGCGGCACCTGTTGCAGCTACGCGCTGTACAGGCCCGTACGGGAGGGTTTACCGAACTGGTGCCGCTACCGTTTGTGCACATGGAAGCCCCTATGTACCTGCGTGGTAAGGCCCGCCGCGGTCCTACCTTCCGCGAGGCGGTGCTGATGCATGCGGTATCGCGGCTGGTACTGAACGGCTTCATCGACAACATTCAGACGTCCTGGGTAAAAATGGGCGAGGCGGGGGTGGACGTGTGCCTGAATGCCGGCGCCAACGACCTTGGCGGCACGCTGATGAACGAGAGCATTACCCGCGCTGCCGGCGCTGCGCACGGACAGGAGTGGGCACCGGATGTCATGGAGGCGCGGATTCACGCACTGGGTCGCAATCCCCGCTTGCGCACCACGCTCTACGGCGATGCAGCCGCCGAGCGGCGCACCGTGGCCAACCGGGCGATTCCCCTGGTGCCCATAGAGAACGCCGATGCAGGCAAGCACGCCCGGGATAAACGGCTCTTGCCGCACGTCGATGTCCCTGCCGCTACGCCGCCGGAGCAGGTGGTGATGATGGCGGCCTGCAACTGAGCCGTGGCTGCTTCGATACAGCTTGAAGCGAGCTGGCTGAAGCACCTGGCACCTGAGTTCGAAAAGCCCTATATGCGGGAACTCAGGGCGTTTCTGGGTGCGGAGAAAGCGGCCGGTGTGCAGGTCTTTCCCCCCGGCGCCGAAATCTTCAACGCTTTTGCCCACACCCCGCTGGAGCGTACCCGGGTCGTTATTCTTGGCCAGGACCCGTATCACGGCTCCGGTCAGGCTCACGGCCTGTGTTTCTCTGTGCGACCGGGCGTTGCCACACCGCCATCCCTGCAGAATATCTTCAAGGAGATCGAGCGTGACCTCGGCATCGTGCGGCCGGCGCACGGTAGCCTCACCCGCTGGGCCGATCAGGGCGTGCTGCTGCTGAACAGTGTATTGACGGTCGCGGCGGGCCGCGCGGCCTCACACCAGGGCAAGGGATGGGAGCAGTTCACTGACCGGGTGGTGGAGCTGGTCGACCGCGAGCGCAGCGGCGTTGTATTCATGTTGTGGGGCAGCTACGCCCAGCGCAAGGGCGCCGCGATAGACCGCGAGCGTCATTGTGTGCTCACGGCCCCACATCCCTCACCGCTGAGCGCGTACCGCGGCTTTATTGGCTGTGGGCATTTCAGTGCAGCGAATGCGTGGTTGGCGGCACACGGCCAGCCACCCGTCGACTGGCAGCTTCCGCCTCAACCAAATGTTACCGAATAGGGTAGCGTCAGCACCTGCAACGGGACGCGGGCTTCGGGAGCCGTGTAGAGGCCGTCTTCGGCGGCTGTTGCGGTTGTTGTCACCAGCACCAGACGCTCTTCGTTGCTCGCCAGTGCCGTATTGATCACGGCACCCGCTGCCTGGTCCTGGCCGGCCCGGTACACGGGGGCACCCGCCTGCAGATCGGCGTCGGCGGGGAGAGTCATAAGCAGCATGCGACGCTTGGCCTTGCCCTTGTAGTGCATGCGCGCGATCACTTCCTGCCCGGGGTAGCAGCCCTTGCGGAAGTTGATGTGTCCGCAGAGGTCGTAGTTCAGCTGTTGTGGCAGGAACTCGCCGCTGGTGGTTGCCTGCAGCCGCGCAATGCCCTGACGCAGGTTCGCGGCTTGCCACTTATCTTCATCCGGCTCTAACGTGCTTTGCATCATGAGCGCTTCTGACAGGGCCGCCTCTGCCGCCACGCGCACCCAGAGTTCAAGTGCCTGCGGGTCGCTAGTCGGTCGCAGCAGCAGGGTTCCGGGCGCTGCCGTCCAGTCCAGAGCATCTTCAGGCAATTCGGTGACGTGCTCGCGCAGGGCTGCCTGCCAGTTCTCCCCCTGAAGCCCCCACAGCGCCCAGTCCTCCGTGGCATCGCGCAGCGTGACTTTGGAAAATACGGCGAACCGACCGAGGCTATCCAGCGTGCGCGCAAGAATGTCCCGCTGCAATCGCAACAGTAGGGTGTCGGGCGTGACCGCGAGGGCGATAAAGTCGGCCAGCACGCGTCCCTGCGGATTGCAAAAGCTGCCGTAGCACGCCCGGCCGGTGTTGAGCTGGCGAATATCGCAACTGGCCTGATTGTGCAGGAAGTTCACGGCATCGGGCCCGCTCACCTCCAGTAGTGCTTCCGATTGCAGCCGGGTCAGGGACAGCCCTGCGGCGCTGCTGTGGGTGTTCTGCTTGTCTGACACGGTACCTTCTGCGCCTCCTGTGCGATGGAAAACGGCCACGGCTTAGCCTTGCGTGACGGCGACACGCTATAATAGCGGTTTTTGATGTTTGCGTACTGCATGGGGGCTGTCATGCTCGACACGGAAGAACACAATCGCATGCGCTGGGCCAGTCGGCGCGGCATGCTGGAGCTTGACCTGGTACTGGAGCCCTTCGTCAACCAGTGCTACCCCCAGCTCGATGCCATCGACCGCGAGCGCTACCGGCAACTGATGCTCTGCGAGGATCAGGAGTTGTTCGGCTGGTTCCTGAGCAGGGAAATGCCCGACGATCCGGAGTTGGCCGCTATTGTCCGCAGCATACTCACCTTTACTCGTCCTGACCTGGACTGACCGACGCCCACGTCCGGCGTGGTGCCTGCTGTGCCTGTGCCTGCTGTTGGCCATTGCCGAAGTGGCCGCACGCGGTTACGGCCTGTACGCGTTGCTGGCATTGCCGTTCTGGGTGGGCGTTGCGTGCGCAGGAATGCCCGCCGCGAGGTACCACTGGAAGCTGGAAATTCAGGGCAGCCAGTGCTGGCTGAGCAGTACGCCGCGCGGTGCGCTGGCACCGATTGCCATCACCGCTCACAGCGTGTTGCTGTCGCGCGTTTGTGTGCTGCAGTGGATACCTTTGGGCAGTCAGCGACGCCAGAGCCTATGGCTCTGGGCGGCGGATTTCAGCGATGCTGACTACCGCGCACTGCGCCGCTGGTGGCTGGTGCAGGGCCGCCGCTAGCGAATGAAACTCGCCAGGTCGTCCTTGAACCGGGCCATGGAAGGCGGGTGCAGGTACATCATGTGGCCCGCCTCGTAGTAGGCCTCGGTGATGTTGTTGCGCAGTGTCTCGGGCAGGTCGATATGTTGCAGAAAGTGTCGTGTGGCACCCAGCGGCGTGGCGAGGTCGTAGTAGCCCTGTTGTACCAGCACGCGCATATGGGGGTTCTGGGTCATGGCGTAGGCCAGGTCGACCGCCGTATTGCCCACGGGTTGCGTGCCCACTGGGCCCGGGTGGGTGTGTTCCTGCTTCCAGTCCCGCCACAGGCCCGCGGAAGTCACATAGGCCATGTCGGTTTTGACCCCGACAACTTCACGGTAGTAGTCGTTGAAGGTGGCGACGAAGGCAGGGCCCACCGCGGGAAAGAAGGGATCGTAGGAAAAATCTTCCGCCACGTGGTTGATGGCATCGCCGACGAAGCGCGAATCAATGCGCCCCACGGTCTTGCGTTTGGCGCGCAGCAATTCCTTGGCAAAGCGCGCCTCGTCGATGCGCAGGTTGGCCCGCTCCCAGTAGTCGGCGCTGATGCCGGTGAATCGCTGCAGGCCCCGCAACACGTTCTGCCGTGCAGACGCACTGGCGGCGTGCCCCTGCAGCAGCAGCGGTGCATACTCTTCCATGGCGAAGCGCTCCGCTTCCGCCACCATTTCCTCCAGGGTCTCGGGGCGGTACTCGCTGACGCCGTGGTACCAGGCTGTCGCCGCGTACGTGGAGAGGTAGTTGACGTAGGGCAGATCGTTCGGTGTGCCCGCATTGCCGGCCACATAATCCATGTAGGGTGACACCAACACGACACCGTCGAGCGCAATGCTGTGGCGGCTGAGCAGGTCCCAGGCGACACCGCCGCTGCGTATGCCGCCGTAGCTTTCGCCGAGCAGGTACTTGGGTGAAGTCCAGCGGCCAT
>TARA_R110002049_G_scaffold138781_14_pt1 | contig 13394 bp, 8 predicted proteins | sample TARA_R110002049 | Tara Oceans TARA_R110002049 (sample SAMEA4396941) | marine metagenome | biome: Polar Biome; feature: [SRF] surface water layer (ENVO:00010504); material: water (ENVO:00002006), including particulate matter (ENVO:01000060) such as... | depth 5 m | reverse complement strand
GGTGATGCCGCGCGAACGCAATGCCCGCCGTGCCGTTGTGCAGGGCAGGCGGCTGTTTGGCAAAGTGGGGTGTGCGGACTGCCATGTGCCAGCCTTGCCACTGGACAACAATGGCTGGATTTACAGTGAACCGAATCCCTACAATCCGGCGGGAAACCTGCAGGTTGGCGAAGCGGCGCCGGTAAGTATCGACCTGTCCAGTGCTGCATTACCGGGCCGGCGCCTGACCCCCCGGCACGGCGTCGTCTGGGTGCCCGCATTTACGGACCTGAAATTGCATGACATCACGGATGGCCCGGATGACCCGAATGCCGAGCAGATCAACATCAATCACCCGGGCGGTTCCCCGGGCTTCTTTGCCGGCAACCGGCAGTTTCTGACAAAAAAACTCTGGGGTGCGGCAAACGAAAGCCCCTATTTCCATCACGGACTGTTCACGACGTTGCGCGAAGCCACGCTCGCACACGGCGGCGAGGCGCGCGCATCACGGCAACGCTTTGTTGCCTTGAGCCGGCAGGAGCAGGCAAGTGTTATTGAGTTCCTGAAGTCACTGCAGGTGTTGCCGCCCAGGCACCGCAGGTAGTGCTCGGCGGGCGATCGCGGCCAGCGAAGTGTAGGCGACGCGCGTCAGCTGGTGCTGCGTACGATCAAGGACTTGAGCAATTCAACGATCAGCCACGTGAACAGTATGGGCAGAATAATTGTCTGTAACACGAACAGCACGATCAGGTTGATTATGTGTTCGCTTGCATTCGCGGCGCTGGAACGCAGGTTTTCAAGTCGCGCTTCGACGTCCATGGACTGCAGGGTACTGCGAACTCGATCGCCGAGCCGGTCCATGATGGACTGGTCGGGATTGAGCCGGGGGGCGGGCTCCTCGTGCATTGATTCGATCTCGGTACTGGTCGCTTCCAGCGCCGCCGTTGCAGCCTGCTGTTCGGGTTCGAGAAACTGGTTCGTCACCACATTGGTACCGATGATCAGCGCCGGTACGATAAACCTGAGCACCAGCGTCATAAGTAACAACCGCGTGCCCATCTGGACGTAGCGATTCTCCGAGGTTGCCGGCCACCACAGCGCGACAATCGCAATGCATGCGGCGCAGGCAAGCGCGACTGTGAAGCCCCACCAGCTGGTGATGCTGAGCAGAAAGTTCTGGAGTCCGAGCGAGGTCGCAGCGATCAGCATCACGCTCGAAAACTGCTCAATCAGGTCGTTGATGGGGTCGAGGATTTCGCCGACGCCGAGGTTGACACCAACGCCGCCGGGCTCGAGCGCGAGTTCGGTACCTTGGGCAAGCGAGATGATGCCATTGAGGGTGCGTGCGACGGCGAAGGTCACCAGCGCCCGCTTGAATGCCTCATCGGCATAGCGCTGTGCCGTATCGTCAACGAGCCCGCTGACAGCAATGCCAATTGATATGACGGCAATCAGCGTCCAGAGGATCTTTCTCTTAAGCATGGTGCTCGCTGTTCGCTGCAAGAACTACCGCGATGCTAGCATGTTCGGCCGCCCCGATGAGCCGCTGGCAGCCCTAGCCGGGCTGCCAGCGCTGTATGGCCTAGAGCGGTACCTGGGACAGGAGCAGCGGTGCCCATTCCGGGGTGACCCGGCAGAAAGACTCGCCGGCATTGCTGTCGAAGCCGATACCGGCAGGGTCGATGCGGGTGTTGTAGTCGAGTTCACAAATACTGTGAGCGATAAAGCGCAACACGCCTTCGATGTCTGCCTGCTGATGCCCGGCAAGGTTTCTGCTGGCAACCGCTGCGTTGACGTCGTTAAAGGCAGCGGTGTTCGCCACCGTATTCGCGCAAAGTTTCGGGCGGGTTCCGTCGACGCTGCCAGACCCGTACTCGGCGCGCGTCGAGACGGGGCACAGTGCTTGCAAGTAATTGCGGTAAGCGAATGCGAGCGCAGCAACCCGATCGACGGCGGCAAACGTGAGGTCCAGGATGGCAAAATCAGACTGGTCGCTGCAGGTAGGGCAGCCCGCGGAAGGATCGCCTGTAACAGCAGTTAGTTCGATGGATTGCACCGCGCGGTTGCCGAACGGTTGCTGCAGGCGAATGATCGCAGCGTTGCTAGTGACATCGTTTGAGTCATCGCCGGACAGAACTGTGTAAGAAAGATCCTGCAGATCGCTGACATCGCGGTCGTTCAACGAGCTAACAGACCACGTGTAAGTGTCGCCAGCACCGTTAGCTTCCGCTGTATTGGTCAGCGTAGCGGTGAGTACATCATCGGCCAGGACAGCCGTGATCTGGGCGACCTCCTGCACGTCACTGAACTCCGGGCCATCGTACAACAGCGCCAGCGTCATCTCTTGCGCCACGAACGGTACGTTTGTCGATACCGCGGTCGCGGCACCACCAGATCCCGCGAGGATTAAATCCTGCGGCCGCACCACCGACGCGACGGTCGCTGTCAGCGACTCGCCGATGTTTATTTCACCGTCGGTAGCGCCGGAAATGCCCACGACCGTGAATCCGCCTGCCTGGCGATGCGAGAAATCGCCACCGCTTGCCGACAGGTTCAATGTCAGGTCGCTCGCGAACAGCCCGGCACTGACCGCGGCCGCACCGTCAGGAATATCGGTGGCACTGATCGTTTGCAAAGCGCCAACCTGGCGTTGCAGATCCCAGCCGGCAAGGCCCGCGTTGAGCGCAACGAGGTGATCCTCGCAGGCGCCACTCAGGTGCCCCGTGTTCTGCAGTTCTTCATTGCAGCCCGACTGCACTGCGTTTAACGGCAGGTTGATGCGCTCGTTGGCTTCCCGATCCCCGTATTGGTAAAGGACATTGTCCGCTATGGGATCGTCGCTGCTGCCAAGCTGGCTTTGCAGCTCATTGCCCATGAAATCTTCGATAACGAACGTGAGACGACCGCCAGCACGTACGCGGCTGCCGCAGCCGACCAGATTGTCCTGCACGTAGAGGTTATCGACGTAGTCGCTGCTCTGTGCAACCGGGTTGTTGGAGCCATCTGTCCGGAACAGGTCGTACTGGTCGCCAAACAGCAAACCGTACTCGACGTCATCGAGGCTCGTCCCGGGAGCCGCCGAGCCGACTGGATCAAAACCCGGCACCCAGCATTCGCCGGGCGTCTGGTATTGCGTGTAACCGCTGGTCGGTGTGATTTCCGGGGCCGAGACAATATCTACAAAAAATACACCGTTGCGCGCACAGAATTCAGGACCGACTGTGGCATTTTCCAATACGGGAATGTTCGTGAAATCGAGCGGCAAGTCGACAGCAGCACAGGTGCCGGTGTTCGCATCGTAACGAGGGTCCTGGAAAGGGCCCTGTGTCTCAAACGCGCCGATGGTATCCGGGTCGATACCCGCCAGCTTCATCGTTACGCGGTTGTTGGCGATCTGGCAGCCAGTAGCCGACAGGCAGTCGGCCGCGAGGAAGGTGCCATTGTTGACGAAATCGATGCCCAGGGGATTGCGTAAAGTGTGGTCAACAGTTTCGCGAACGGTTGTAAACAGGCTATCCGTACCGGCGTCGTAATCGATCTCGAACAGGGTTACGCGACCGGTCGATCCCGACTGCGTAAGCACGCCGCATGGGCCGTCGACGTCAAGGTCCGAGTCGACGTCGTTCGAGGGAGCGAAGAAATTACACAGCGCGGTTGCGATAGAACTGACGTTGCCACTGCCGTTCATCAGGTTGCGTTGTACGCTGCCATTATCCAGATCGATGGCGAGGATTTCTTTGGCGCCCGCAACGCCCAGCAGGTAGTTGCGCTGTTCGCTTCCGGCAGGGACTGTTGTCACGGCACCCGACTTCAGTCCGGCGATGACTGAACCCGGTACGACGGACATGCCCGGCGTTACTGATGCGGGATCAGTGATGCGATAGGCTGCGCCTGGATTGGCACAGACAGCCAGCAGGTTGCCGCTGCCGGAGGGGTACTCCTCCAGCGTCACAATGTCCTGGCAGCTACTGCCGTTTACAGAAAGCGGCGGCAGGTCAGATGACTGCAGTGCATAGCCGACATAAGGATCGCTTGCGGCACCGCTGCGGATAAAGCGTTCTATCACGGCCGAACCGGGGCGCGCGACATACAGCGTGTCATCGTTACGTGTAACGACCATGGCTGACGCGCCGTCACCTGAGAAAGTCTGCGATGACCAGTTCGCGCCACCCTGTTCTTCAACCAGCAAAGTGATCCTACTGCGGTTGCCCGAACTGCCGACAAAAGCATAGTTCGTTGCCTCGGCACGGCCAATCGCAATGGCGTTGGCCTGTTTGACGCGCAAGGGCACAATTCTCTCGACCGTTTCGTCGCAGTCTTCGACGATGTCGCACTGGTAGTTGAGCCGGTAAACAGTGCCTTTAAGATCAACCGCAAGGCTCAGGGCGTCGGCGTTTTGCGCCTGGCTGTATCCGCTTAACAACAACAAGGTGCCCGTCAACGCCACGGCGTGCAGCCGGAACGAGAGTAAAGTGCTCATAGCATCGCTCTCCGATAGATTATTATTATGCTCAGCCATTGCAGCTGATCGTTTCTTATTGCGCCTATTATGACGATATCCGGCGGCTAGAATCGTCCGTTGAACATAATCCCGTACTATTGGACGGCTGTAGCGGCCAAGTCGGCTGTTTTCGACGCTGGCCGGGTGGTCGCGTACAGATGCGCCAGACGTTCCGCGGTTGCTTCGACGAAAACGGGCATGGCGGTGCTGCTTGCCTCCAGGATGCGGCGGGCCTCAAGCAATGCCTGCTCGGCCGGCGCATAGTTTCCCTGGCCGGTCATGGCAGCCCCCATGATGCTCAGTGAGGCACCCGTAAGCCAGTGCTCCGCGCCCAGTGCTGCCGCGAAAATGTCGTGCGCACGCAGCGCTTCCGCTTCGGCTTCGATAAAGCGGCCTGTGTCGAGGTGCAAAGTGGCGAGCGTCATCAGGCTTTTTGCGGCTTCCGGGTTGTCTTCACCCAGCAATTTGCGGCGCATTTCGTAGGCCGTTTCCAGGTGTGGCTCCGCCGCCGCATAATCTTCGCTCTCGGTCAGCATGAAACCGAGGCCACTGTGGGCGCTGGCGAGCTCCGGGTGCGCGCCGGCGTACACTTGCTCAAACATGGTGGTTGCTTCGGTTTGCAGCTCGATAGCGCGCGCAAGATTGCCTTTGTCGAGCTGCAGCCAGGCGAGATTACCGATCGAGGTCGCCAGTTGTGGATGAACGGCCGGCAGAAACTGGCGATCCATAGCGATTACGCGTTGGTAGGTCTCCTCGGCTGCGTCCAGTTCACCCTTATCGTGATAGACAAACGCCAGGTTATTGAGCGTTGTAGACAACTCGGGGTGCTTGTCACCAAACAGTCGCTGGTCAATTTCGAGTGCTTCCTTGTAAAGCCCTTCGGCCTCGTCATAGTTGCCCAGCTCAAGGTGCACCAGTGCAAGGTTTGAGATGGCGCCCGAAGTTTCGGGCAGGGGCTCGGCATGCACGGCCCGGCGCATGGCTACGGCTGCCTGCAGGTTCTCGATAGCGGGCGGGTATTCGCCGATATAGTAGTAGTAGAGGCCCAGGTCTTCGAGGCTCTCGGCGATATCCGCATGCTGCGGGCCGAGCAATTCACTGCGGCTCTTGAGTGCGTCGCGTATCAGGGGTTCGGCGGCTTCATACTCGCCTTTGCGCATCAGGACATCGGCGAGGCCGGTTTGCGTGTCGGCGCGCAGCGTTGCCTTGTCATGCGCTGACAGGTCGTCGTTCATTTCACGGATCTGCAGCGACTCCTCGACCAGCGCATGGGCGCGATCGTAGTCGGCCGTCAGCGCAAGCACGGCGGCAAGACGATCAATCGTGTCAGCGAGTTCGCTGGGGGAGCCCACCTTTTTTTCCTTGCGGGTGCTAAGTGAGCTTTCCAGTAATTGCGCCGCGCGCGGGTACATGCCGAGCCCGGTATAAGCCTGGCCCATGGTGTCCATAAGGGTCGCCTGTATTTGCGGCTGGCCACTGAGTTCGGTGCCGATCCGCTCGGCGCCTTCGTCGAGAATCTCGCGCGCCGTGATCGTTGCACCGTTTGTGCGTGACTGGTCGGACAATTCGAACAGGCCGACCATAAAATCACGCGTTTCACGTGCGACGGCCGTTTCTTCTTCGGCGCGCAATCGTTGCCGATCGGCTTCGGCACGTGCCATGAAAGCGAACGTGGCCAGGCCACTGGCGACCAGCATGCCAACCGAAGCGGCGGTTGCAACGATCGCCATCTGGCGATGCCGGCGCTGCTGTTCGCGCTGCTTGAGTGCGTCGAAACCGACGCCAAGCATGCCCGAAATAAGCTTCAGCTTGGCGTTCTGACGGCCGTCGCCCTGCGCACGAGCATCAGCGGCGATGGGCTCGGCAAAATGCTCTGACAAGTTGTTGTCATCGCCCAGTTCATAGCGCAATGCGCGCGGGAAGCATTCATCGCTCGCAGTGGCTTCGTTATTTGATGCCCAGGGTTCGCCATCGACAATCAGGCAAAAGATATTGCCGGAGCGCCCCAGTCGTTTGTAGCCCAGGATCTCTTCATTGACCCATTGCGACCTGGCGGCCGCAGGTGAGCAAATGACAACAAGGTTTTCGGAGTTGCGCAGGGCTTCGGTAAGCACTTCGCCGAGATTCGTCGCAGACGGTAGCTCGTCACGGTCGCGAAACACCGGGGCCAGCCGTGCCGGGATCTTGCCCGCTGCGGTGGTTTCGCCGACGAGGTGTTTGGGAACGCGGTAAGTCTCGAGCGATTTGTGCAGCCAGGACGCCCATTTCTCGTCACGGTGGCAGTAGCTGATGAACGCACGGTAGCGATATTGCCGGTCCACAGGCTTGCTCGGGGGTCCGCTAAAAGAGGTAGTCTAGGGCAATTACTGTCGTTTGGACACTGCATTGACGGCTGACTGTTGTGCGCTATTCGCTGTTCGGCCTGAATCTGGCTACCATTCACAAGCTGCCGCAGCAATTCGTTGGTATTGGTGAATGCCCGTAAAAGCAAAACAAAAAGAGCAGGCTAAGACGCTCAGGGACCGTCCCCTCATTATCGGTGTGACCGGCCACCGCGATCTGATTCCGACCGAGATTCCCGGCATCAACGCACTGGTGCGCGAGCTTTTTGCTGAACTGCTGCAGCATTTCCCGGGTCGTTCGCTGACGGTAATGTCGCCGCTGGCAGAAGGTGCAGACCGGATTGTTGCGCTGGTCGCGGAAGACCTCGGTATCGACCTTGTGGTGCCGTTGCCGATGGCCGAAGCGGTGTACGCGCGCGATTTCGAATCGAGCCGCTCCTGGGCGGAGTTCGGGCGCCTGATGGGCTACGCAAGCGAAGTAAGCATTTTGCCGCTGGTGCCGGGCAACACGCACGAGTCGGTGTCTGACTACGGGCCTGAGCGGGACCGGCAATACGCTGAAGCGGGTGCCTACATTGCGGCGCGTGCCGATGTGATGATCGCTATCTGGGACGGGCGAGTAACGGCTGATCTCGGCGGTACCGGTCACGTGGTGCAGTTTCGTCGCGCAGGCACGATGCCCGGCTATGTGCCGAACTTCACCGACGCTCCGGCACGGGATCTTGTTTTTCACATCCCCTGTTCGCGCGATCGCCTGAGCGGTGCGCCGGTCGGCGATCTGAAACCTTTAGTGCCTCGCTGGCTTGGTTCCCGCGACCGGCAGTTTGCAAGTTTCCCGCATGAGTACATCGAAAAGCTCAATTCGCTATCGCTGGTCGAGGCCCAGGTCGAAAGAAAGGAGGGCATTGTTACCCGGGACAGCTATCGCTTTCCGCTGGTCATCGGCGTAACCGGTCATCGCGACCTGGTGGCCGCGGAGGAGCCTGAAATACGTAACCGGGTACGTAACCTGCTGCTCGAGTTGAATGAGCGGTTTCCGCACCGGAAATTGCGCCTTATATCGCCGCTTGCGGAAGGCGCCGACCGGCTGGTCGCCGAAGTGGCACTTGAACTCGGTGTAGAAATAGGCGTTGTGTTGCCAATGCCGCGGCACCTTTATTATTCGGACTTCAGTTCCGACGAATCCATTGCGGAGTTCAACGCGCTGTACCGTTGCGCCAGCGACGTCATTACTTTGCCGCTGGCAAAAAAGAATACGCTCAAGGATATTAGCGAGCCGGGCGCCGCACGCGATCTGCAGTACGCGCAGAACGGAGTTTTCCTGTCGGCTCACTGCCATGTGCTGCTGGCGCTCTGGGACGGCAAGACCACCGGCAAACTCGGCGGCACCGCGCAGGTTGTACGCTTTCATCACCACGACATCATGCCAGGCTACACCACGCGCACGGTCGCGACGCAGCAGATGCTGATCGATGACGAAAGCGACCTCATCTACCATATTGTCTGTTCGAGGGATGTGCCGGACGGGGCGCCTGCGGAAGGATTTGAACCGCTGGATTGCTGGTGGTTCACGAACGACCGGCACGAAGCGCGCACGCGCGAGCTGCCAGCGCAGCATGAGCTGGTGTTTCGTCGCAGTGCCGAGTTCAGTGAGGACGCGACGCGCTTTCGCGATTCGATCGCCGAGGAGCGCTATCCGCTGATGCCGGACGATGCGAGCGCTGAATTGCCATTTGGGCTGGCGAGTATTAACCATCTTTTTTGTATCAGTGACTGGCTGGCTATCCACTACCAGAAACTCACTATTCGCGTGCTGCGCGGTACGCACGCGCTGGCCTTCCTGATGGGTCTGATGTTTATCCTCTACTCGGATTTGCGGACCCAGGAAATCTTCATGGTTGCCTTTCTTGTATTGTTTTTTGCGGCGGCAGGCTTGCAAAAATACGCGCAGCGAGAAGGCTGGCATCGCAAGTATCTCGACTACCGTGCGCTCGCGGAAGGCTTGCGGGTGCAGTTCTACCTAGCGGCGGCAGGTATTACGAACGACAACGAGTCGAAGTTTACACACGATAATTTCCTGCAAACACAGGACCCGGAGCTGGGCTGGATCCGCAATGTCATGCGTGTTGCCGGTACCCGCTGTGACGCGGAGCGCGAAGTAACTGATGCCGGGCTGCAGTTTACGCTGGACGAATGGGTCGGCGACGAGACGAGCGGACAGCTTGGGTATTATCGGCGCAAGGCATCGCAGTGGGTAACCAGTAACCGCGGCACCGAGCGGCTGTCCCTGCTCAGCCTGATGACCAGTATTGTAGTCGTCGTTGTCATTCTGCTGCTGGGTGGCCGGCTGGGCGAGAATGTTGTCGACATACTGTTTGCCTTCATGGGCGCCACCCTGCTCTTGTACGCGGTGCGCCAGGGTTATGCGCAAACGACAGCGGAAAAAGAGCTGATCAAACAATATGAATTCATGTTGCGTGTGTTTGAAAATGCCAAGCGCAGACTCGACAATGCCGACGATAACAGTGAGCGCCGCCAGATCATTCGCGCGCTCGGCGGCTCCTGCCTCGACGAACACGCGGAATGGATCCTGATGCACCGCGATCGTTCAATCGACAATAGCGACCTGTGGCGCTTCGGCGGGTGATCCTTCGAATGATGAACCGCGTGAACCGAGGCAGTTGATTTGGCGCAACACTTTCAATCAGCCGACGAGCTTGTTGATGCGTTGATCGCATCGGTCGGCAAGACCATTGTGCTGGGCTTGCCAATCGGGATTGGCAAGGCGATTCATGTCGCCAATGCGCTGTACAGGCGCGCCGTCGAAGACCGTTCCCTGTCGCTGAAAATTTTCACCGGCCTGACCCTGGAGAAACCGCGCTTCAAGGGCGGTCTTGAGGAACGGCTTGCCGGTCCAGTCGCACAGCGGCTGTATGGCAGCTGGCCGGAAACGGAGTATGCCAAGGCACTCCAGACTGCGGGTTTACCGCCGAACGTCGAGGTGCGTGAATTTTATCTGCGCCCGGGTGCTTTCCTTGGCAACGAGCGCGTTCAGCAGAACTACACAAGTATCAATTACAGCAAGGTGGCCGATGCGCTGATTGACCTCGGTGTCAACGTGATTGCGCAACTTGTCACGGCCGAGTCAGAGGACTCGGCGCACTACAGCCTTGGCGGCAATCCCGAGGTAACGCTGGACCTCCTGCCCGCCTTCGTTGCCCAGCGGGAGGCAGGGCGTCGTGTTGCAATGGTGGGGCAGCTGAATTCCTGCTTGCCTTACATGCCCGGTGATGCCCGGATTGATGCGCACCAGCTGGATTTTCTGCTGGTGGCACCGGAACTGGATCACCCCTTGTTCGCGCTGCCAAATCGACGTGTCATGCCGGCCGATTATGCGACAGGAATGCACGTTGCCAGCCTGATTCCCGACGGCGGTACGCTGCAGGTGGGCATCGGCTCGCTCAGCGATGCCGTAGCGCATTGCCTGCGCTTGAGACACGAGCAGCCGGCACTGTTCGCAGAGGTACTCGCGGCCTTGCCGGGCGGTTCATCGAGCGCGCAGCGCACGGTGTTACCGATAGAGGACCAGCCGTTTAAGGAGGGCTTGTACGCGTGTACGGAGTTGCTCAGTGATGCACTTTTTTCGCTGTTCAGCGGCGGCATTATCAAGCGGCCGGCTGACGAAACTGACGATACCCTGATTCATGCCGGCTTCTTCCTCGGCTCGGGCGGATTCTACGAGGCTTTGCGCACGCTGGACCCGGAACGGCGCAGGCGTATTTGTATGACACGGATCTCCTTCGTCAACACACTGTTTGGCGAAGAACAAAAAAAACGAGCCCAGCGCCGCCAGGGGCGTTTCGTCAATGAAACCATGATGGCCACCTTGCTGGGCGCCGCCGTTTCCGACGGGCTTGCTGATGGACGGGTCGTAAGCGGGGTGGGTGGACAATTTGATTTCGTCAGAATGGGGGCCGAGCTTGACGACGCACACTCGATACTGATGTTGCGGGCGCGTCGCGAACGCGGTGGCATCGCGCAATCGAATTTTCGCTGGTCTTACGGGCACACGACGGTGCCCCGGCACATGCGGGATGTGTACGTGTCGGAGTATGGGGTGGCGGCAACCCGCGGCCAGACCGATCAGCAGGTGATCCGCTCGATGCTGCAGATTGCCGATTCGAAATTCCAGCCAGACCTTGTGCGCCAGGCACAGTCGGCCGGCAAGTTGCCGCGTGATTTCGAGTTGGCGCCGGCGGCACGCAACAACACGCCTGATGCCATCCATCGTGTGTTTGCGCGGCCCGAGATTCGCGCTGCGTTTCCGGCTTACCCGATGGGTAGTGAGCTAACAAGCGATGAACAGGTACTGGCGGTCGCGCTTGAGACCTTGCAGGAACGCACGCAATCCATGCGTGGAAAATTCAGCACGGTGGCAGGTGCCCTCAATACCCGGCTTGAGGCGGCGAACCAGTCGGCGCTTGAGCGTATGGGCCTGCATGAACCGGGCAGCATGCGAGAGCGCCTGTTACGCCGTCTCGTCAATTTTGCTTTGCAGGAAACCAGACCATGACCCAAGCTTCGAAGAGCCCGCGAGACTCCGCTATCGATCAAAACGTGCACAAGGTCTTTCCCAACGACCTGAATTCCGAATACACGGTGTTTGGCGGCCTGGTAATGGGGCTGTGCGACAGGACCGCATTGATTGTTGCCGAGCGGCACAGCGGCCGAACCTGCGTTACGGCAGCGGTCGACAGCCTGAATTTTCTGGCGCCGGCACGTTCGGGCGAGACGCTGATCGTCAAGGCCTCAGTTAACCGAACGTGGAACAGTTCGATGGAAATCGGGGTGTACGTAGCCGCAGAGAACAGCCACAGCGGTGAACGCCGGCACGTGGTGTCGGCCTACCTGACGTTTGTGGCACTTGATGAGTCGGGGCGGCCCGTCGCAGTGCCGGCATTGCGACCGGAATCTGCCGTCGAACGGCGTCGTTACGAAGCGGCTGAACGACGCCGCAATGCGCGCCTTGCGGCGCGGGCGGAAGCGTCGGCGAGATCGTAACGCTAGGCGTTGCGGCTGGCCTCGAACTTGAGCCCCATGACCCGCCCGCGGCTGACGTACAGCAGGTCGCTGATCTTGAGAATCAGCGAGTCTTCATACTTGTCGAGCTGACCGTCAGCGTAGGCGACCTCCCAAAGCAGCCGTACTATGTCGGCTTTCTCGTCCTCACCCAGATTCCGGTGCAGTAGCTGGGTCGTTTCATGCAGCGACACGAGTTCATCTGCCTGGCTGTCTGCGGACTTGACCAGGCGGGCCGCGTCATCGTCCGAAAGCTTGAAGCGCTTGGCCATGAGTTCGATGACGCGTTGCATTTCGAGCTCGTCAAATACCTGGTCAGCGCGTGCGACGTCGACCAACAGTAGCGCGGTCGCGGTGCGCAAGGCCTGCTCACGGTCGCCAGGTCTGTCCTGCTCCGCGCTGCGCGCACTTGCAAGCAGTTTGTCGAGCCAGCTTCTTAGCATCGCAGCCTCTGCGCCTCAGTCGGCGTCGGAATCCGTAGCGGCGGCTGTGACGAGTTGCTCGCGAACAGCGCGCAATGCCTGCTGCACAGCGGTGGCGTTCTGCGGGCCCATCCGGATCAGGAGTTTCTGGCCGCTCGACAACGATTCCAGTGCGGCATCTTCGTATTCATAGAGTACATGCGGCCGTACAAGCGCCGGCCGGTCCGGCACTTGCGGTGTGGCCAGCAAGTGATCGATCACTTCGATGACGCGGTCATTGAAATAGCCGTCCGGGTAGCCGAGGCCGACATAGGCTTCCTGCATAAGCGGGTAATAACGGCGATAGGTATTCACCACCATTGTGGTGTCAGCATGCACCAGCATGTTAACGAGCGCTGCATAGCGTGCGTAGTTCTCGGCGCCAAGTACCCAGGAGTCGTCGACGGTGCCGGGCTCTGCCACAAACGTATCCGGCAGGCCTTTCACTGGCCGGATGCGTTCTGCGACACGACCGCGTGGCAGGTTATCTACAGTGGCCACAAACTTTTCGATCAGCGCTTCATCGGCCAGCATCTCAGCTAGCGCTTTGCCAAACAGGTTGGCCAGTTCAATCTTGAAATACTGGTCGCTGTCTGAGAGCGGAGGCAACGGCAACAATGCCTCGCTGTCACTTTCAGCTATCTCAACGGGCGCACGTACCGGGTACTGGGGCATCCTGGGTCGTTGCTCGGGCAGAACCGTTGCGGGCTGCTCAGAATTTGCATCAGGCGACGGCGATTTGTCCGGTGCGAACAACCACCACAGCACCGCCGCTGCAAGCACTGTCAGCACGGTGGCCACCAGCCATTGTTCAGTACGGTATTTCATGCTGAGGATTGTAGCCGCAGACCGGCAAGTATTCGAGCAGTCACGGCTGACTTGCATACGCAATCCTAGCTGTGCGTCAATCTACAGCCCCTTTTCTCCTGGCAAGCTCACTAATGGCCGACGATAAAGACACCGAGGTCGGGTTTTTCCGGCGCGCGCTTGGCATTTTTGCCTACAGTCGTCGCGCTCTCGAACTGGTCTGGA
>TARA_R110002049_G_scaffold282589_2_pt1 | contig 13402 bp, 24 predicted proteins | sample TARA_R110002049 | Tara Oceans TARA_R110002049 (sample SAMEA4396941) | marine metagenome | biome: Polar Biome; feature: [SRF] surface water layer (ENVO:00010504); material: water (ENVO:00002006), including particulate matter (ENVO:01000060) such as... | depth 5 m | reverse complement strand
TCAGTAGCGGCAAGTTCTTCTTGGTTTCTTTTACTGTGTTCATGGGCCACCTCACAAAGCTAATTTAAACGGCTACTTACGGTAGCTAATCGCTATGTTCACAGATTTGCGCTATCTTCGTCCTTGTTAGAGTTTCGACCCTCTAATAAGCGAATCAGGCGCTAGGTGTAAGAGAACTTTCTGCACATAGTGCCGGTGTTACATGCGCCACCTCCGGCTGGGCTTGTTTGTCTTGCCTTAATGCCACTACATCAACTTAGAAATAATATTATTAACCTTATGAGAGAGTATGTAGAACGTTGAGTGCATTGCATCGAGTGCGTCATCGTATTCGTTGTCATCATCGAAATCCCACTTGATAGTCTTAATCTTCAAGTCGCTCGTTAGCGTGAAGGTAGCCTCTTCTTTAAAGCTCATCCTTAGCTCTTTGCACTCCATTCCCTGCCCAACAAGATCTGCAATGTAGTCATCAATTACGAAATCAGTGAATGAAACCGAAACACCTTCGCTATTTCTTAGTTTTGCCGTATTAAGTATTTGGAAATTTTCTGGTAATTTTTCATTCCCACTAATCCAGCTAGTCATTCTTAATGCAGGCGATGACTCTGAAACCATGGGAACAATGGGTAGCGAGCCTAGAGTTTTACGAAGATAGCTTGTTGCATCATCTGATGAATTGGCAGACGATGTGTTGACAATTAAGGTCTGATTCGGAACATCTATGCAAATATAAACAGGCTTCTCAACCACCATTGCAGTAGGTAAGCGCTCCATAAAAATTTGATCTTTAAGCTCCTGCTTTTGCTTTCTTCCAACCTTGTAACTGTTCTCGCTTTCTATTACATCAATTCGATCAGCAAGCTCTTTATTGATAGCGCTATTCGGAATAACTTTTTCCAGTTTCACCAACTTAAGCAAATAACAACCACCAATCTCTAGAAATAAGCTTTCAGCCAATTTGTTATACTTGTCCCATCCGAATATATAAGACTCATGATCGCCCATCTCTCTTACCATGCTTTCGCCAAGCTTCATCTCTAGCTCTGTGTCATCAACCCTAAATTCTTTAGAAAACCTGTACGGTGTAACATTAGTGAATAACATTTCATTTCTCCTGGTTAAAATAAGCTAGCTTTCAGGGCTAACAAGTTGTTATTGACTATCGGTGTCTTTCTCTCCAAGCATTCTTTCAATAACCTTAATTACGTAAGCGCTTGTAAGGCTATCTGCAGATTCAAGCGCATCTGCAATGCCAGATAAATAAGCTAAGTCAACTCCGGTTAGCTGATCTCTAAGAACATCAATATCCATTAAATCGAGATCATTTAGCTGTATTGCCATCTTTAAGTAATTAGCTACATGACAACACCAACCTCTTTGAATAAACTTCCTAGTCCTGAAAATAGAAGACAGTGGATACTTAGAGCCCGTATATATAAGCTCTCTGGCAAGTATGCACTCAAGTGCTCTAGTATTAGTTACCAGCCCTTCTTCCAGAGACCAGTAGTTAGTAGCGTGAATAAAATCGTAATTGGTGTGTATTTCCTTAGCGTTTCCAGTAAACCTAAGAATGACCTGAACTTTATCCGTAAGCGTTATTGCATTTGAAGAGAAAAAAATAGCTTGATATTTTTTATCTTTGTCTGGCTCGACAGACGCAACACCTGAGCTTTTAATAAAAACCTGGACTCTTTCTATTTCGCTTATGCAGATATCATCTTTCTCAAACCATTCAATATCGTTACTGTCTTGAACTTGAAGTCTTGCGTTTACTCCTGATTTTTCGACATAGTAGGCCGCAAGACGAAAAGCAATTTCAGGCGTGGAAAGGTAAATATCAAAATCGTTAACCGTTTCCTTTAATAGCATTGAGGCGATGCAGCCACCTGTAACGATAACGTGCGACGGCAAATCCTCAGCGAGCGACTTATCTTCTATACTGCTGGCCCAGTCAGTAATTTTCTTTTCAATCTCTTTTTCAATCGTTTTTGCTTTCATGTTTCACCCTATTAAAAAATGCCGGTACAACTTAACCCGGCTAAGACCTGCATGGACTAGGCAGCTTTTTTAACTTCACCAACGTAATTGATATGAGGAACGCGACCCAACATCAAAGCATGAGCTATCTTTTTCGACTGCTCTGCATATAAGCCAAACTCGGTGTATAGGTAGCTCACAATGTCTGACTCATGATTGTTCTCACGAATAACTTCCATCACTTCAGAATCGATAGTCTCAAGCGTTTCTTTGATCTCGTTTTGCGATTTATCAACTGAAGCGGGTTTTGAGCCGATCACCGTTCTTGAGGGTTCAGCATCTTGCTTGGCTTTCAAGTCAGCTTGCGCCTTCGCTTCTTGCTCTTGCTTAGCCTTCAATTCAGCTTCGACTTTAGCTTTTGCCTTAGCCTCTTCTTCAGCCTGAATGCGTTGACGATCAGATTCGATCCTCTCCGCCTCAGCTTGCTCGTGCTTATCGATGCGACTCTCAAGCAACAAGGTGAAATCAACAGAATCTTTCATAATGATTTGCTGAAGATCGTTGAAGAGAAACGCATGCTTTTCGGCTAACGTCTTGTAAATTTCAAGATTATGAAGAATGTGCTCTTTCGCTGAATTAATTTCAATTCGAACTCTAGCAAGCTCATCATTTACCGCTTCATTGAGAGACTTAACTGTTTTCTTGCCTTTCAAGGCGCCTGCAAAATCAGCCTTTATGCCTGGCAATTGAACTGGCGAAGCTTCAGTATTAGCAGCCTGAATATCATCAGAGAAAGACTTATTCGCTTTCATGATAATCTCGGTTCTGATCAACTCTTTCTTTGATTTAACTATCTTGCTTAGCTCTAAACGCTTCGACCGCATAGCCTCTTTCAAGGTATCTACTGTTCTAAATAAAAGATCGATATCGGCTGTTTGAGAAAGCGATTGCTTCTTAACTAGCTCAAGCTCCTTTTCTGTTTTATCGCAAAACTTCACCATCTTTTCAGCATTCACGAAGTCTTGATCTGTTTGAAGGTCTGTATTAATTGACTCAATAAACTCCATCGCTGTTTTCTGATATACAACAAGATTTGACTCTTTTACCTGGCCAACCAACTGAACAGTTAAGGCGGGAAGATCCATAATTGCTTCAGCTTCTGGCTCTGGCGCATAGGCTGTAGGTTCGTAGTTCTCAAGATCTTTTTGGAACTGCTTCCAGCCTGCGATTAGTTGATCCCTTCTTTCTGGAACCGATTTATAAAACATGTGAACCATGTTTTCCTCTGTACCGTCTGACATCACAAACATACTTTTTTCGGCGCCACTTACTAGAAGTTGCTGCTCAAGTTGCCAGTAATGCTCTGGCTCAAGCTCTTTAGCTTCAACCGTTTTAGCCTTTTCTTTATTCCACTGCTTATGCTCAAAAGAGGTATCTTCCATCATGGTTAGGCCGTCAAAGGAAGCAAGGAACGGCAAGCCCTCAACCATTAATGCACCAGTGACAGGATAAAGCTCTTCACCCAAAATGCGCTCAGCGATCGGACGCGCTAACGCCTCAACTTCATGCCCTTTGTCATAAATCTTTTGAGTAAAGTAACCGACCTCTTCTTCTATCTGGGTGGTTTTATACGTCAGCAAATCATCACGACTCATGTGCTTTGATGCGCCCATCATGATTGCCGCTTCACTGGCTGTAAAATGGGAAAGACGAATAGCTAACCAGGCATCTGAGCCCTGTACTAAGTTGTGTAAAATTTCCATTATTAATGCTCCAATTCAACAAGTTTCATTTTCATTTCATCAGTCAGAGTGCCTTTGCTTTCAACAGTAGCGATGATCTCACTAGCGCTCTTTTTCCCTGCTTCAATAAAGCTTTTCCAAGCACCGAAGTTCTTATCAAAAGCTTCTTGAGAGTAATCAGGTAATCCTTTTGGCTCAGCAGCAGCCGTCTTCTCGGGCGTGATATCTTTTTCATGCTGGACTATATCTTGCTGCTCTTCAGCACACTCCATGCCCTTCAAAACATCGGCAAACGTGTCACGAATACCAAAACCACGTGCTCTCATTTGCAGCATCCGCTTAGGGTATTGCTTCCACGGCCCTTGCTTACCCCAAAGCCCAGCTGTCTTTGCATCTTCAACAGAGAACGTTCTGACTTCTTCATCTTGACCTTTACGCTTAGCGCGACAGACGGCCACCATGTTCTCGCCTTCACCTTCGACCGTTTCTTTCACGTATTCACAGACAGATGAGCCGCGAACCAAACCGATCATTGCATCACCCCATAAGGATGGACGGCCATTGATAACAGCTATATTCTGCATTGCCTGAAGTGGTGCAAGACCAAGCTCCATACCCCATTGCATAGCGATTAATATGTTTCCTGGATTACCAACAAAGTCTTTAGGAACAATGCTGGCCTTGCTCATGATTTCTGCCATCTGCATGGCTTCATTTAGGTTCGTTGGATTTAAGATGCCGTAAGACATCATGCTTTTAGATTCATTTTGTATTTGTGCGACTTGACTCATTTCTCACCCCATTTATTTTGATCAATAAAATATTCGTGTTGTGGCTCTGGCGGTTTCTTTGCTAGCCTGTAAGCAACCCAGCCAACCAAAACACCAGCTGATACGGCTACAAGAATTGAAATGCCAACCAAAACATTAACCATTACACCCTCAAGCATGCCGCTTTCCTTTCTTCGTATTTCGCTTTGCAACATACCTCTTAATCGTGATATCAGCTTGAGCTGCGACACCTATTAATAGGGTGACAAGCACAACAAATAATAAGAAATCCATCACGAGACTAGACATAGCTTTCTCCCTGCTAATTCATTCGCGCTGATGTTCATGGCGTGATCCATCGTTTCGATATTGATGGCGCATTTTTCAGCAAATACTTTGTTAGCTTTAGCGATCGAACCAACCGATCCATCTTCATGAATCTGCCTTTGTCTTTCGTTATAAGCTCTAAGCATTGAATTTAGAGAGAGTGAAAATGCACCACTTTTAGCTGCTTTTTCTAAGACTTCTTCGAATGTGATATCTAGCGTGATCATGAATACATCTCCACTTTTTCCTTTGCCATGGCTTGAATGGCATCTAAGACGATCTCATCCATCATTATTTTTAACTGCTTCATGCTTTCGATATTGCTGTCGAGATCATTGCATCGCTGAAGAAGTGCCAACTCTTCAAACAAACCATCAACATCGTCATACTCAGCTAATATGTCGGCAACCGTGTATTTGATAAGGCCGAACGAGCCACCGATATTGCAAAAGCCGTCTGATCTTAAGTCGGCTACCATTGCATCTATCTCAGCTTCAATAGACGCTCCTTTTTTGTCAGCTTGAACGTCTTCATAATGTATTTCGTTAAGTAGTGCTGTTGGATGCTGTAACATGATTAACCTCTTCGCCCTTAAATATGAACTTGATGGTTCATTATTGTACTAACGGTTCATTGTTGTCAAGAACTTATGGTTCATTTATTTTAAATTATTTTAAATTATTTTAAATTATTTTATTGAGGGCAAAAAAATACCCGGGCACGGGAATGTATAGCGGCTTAATGTGAGGCTTATTAATAAAAGGCAGGCACAAAAAAACCCGCACTTGGCGGGCTTATATATTGTTGCGTATTCATTTTCCAGCGCTTAGCTTCGCTATTTCTTCTGAGATATCCTTAAGTGCGCTCTCTGTAATTAAGCCAATAGTTGAAATCTTGGCTTCCAATCCATCCAACTGACTTTTAATCTTTATAGTGCTCTCTGACATCCTCCTTTCATTGGCAGAAACTTCTTTTATATCGCTACTAAGATTGCTGGATGCTTGTTTTATATCACCGCTAACCAATAAAAAAGAACTAACAATAGCCCCAGAAATTAAAACTATAGCTCCAACCCCGCCCTTCATAAGCTGGCTGACCTGAACTTTAATATCACTAACATTTTCTTTGATAGTTTCTACTTCGTGCTCAAGTTTTATGACTCTATCCATACCGCCTCCGCCCCCGCCAGTTCCAGTAGGTCGGCTTGATGGGCTGTATTTTCCGCCTTGAGATCTAGATGCAGCCAATGTATATACATTTTCAGATGAACTAATCTTCCGTTGAGTCATCTTCTGTCACCGCGTTATTATCGTTCTCCAGACGTACTTTTATTATCTTGGCCAACTGACCTAAAGCCTGCTCTGATAGGAATATCCTTGAAACGTGCTCTCTTACATTCTCAGTATCTTCTTTCTCGTAACTTAGAGTATAGGTTACTTTGTTTGATTCAGAACTTGAATACGTTCCTGTTTCTGATAAATAGTCAACAGCCTCATTCATGCAATCAAGTTGATATAAACCATTACTGAGAGGGCCTGTTACAGCAAAGTTTGAAGCAAAGCAGCTATTAAAATCAGGTGATTTAATATGCATTAACTTAATTGGCTTTGTTTTTTGGGGTACTTGTTTTTGGTTGTTCTTGCCAAAAGTTCTATTTTTTCCGCTCATAAACTATCCCTATGTAGTCAATTTTAAATATCAAAACCCCAAATCCTCTTTAGATTTTGTGTTCTTCTGAAGCCCTAGATGCTCGATATTCAGTATCGTTTCAGAGCTGAACATGCCGGGAACGTAGATTACGGAGAGTTTGGTTTTTTCATCCTTCCAGATCAGCCCAGTCGCACCGATATCGTTCTCTAGATTTTCTCGCCCACCAAAAAGAGTATCTAACTTCCGCATCAGCTTTGCGTAATCATCGCCACTATCAAAAGCAACTCCAGCGATAAAAAGCCTATCTTGGGTATCAAAGACGAATGTAATCTTGCTGCTTGAGGAGCGCGAAAGACCTAAAACCTCACGACCATCTTCAACAGTTATCCTGGTCGAGCCGTAGGAGGTTTCTTTTTTTCCTGAAGGGAATATGACAGCAACCTCTTTGGATGACTGGCCCCACTCGGTGCCAAACACGCCTTCAGAAAAAACATTATCTAATTCGCCAGAATAGGCATTTAACGACAGGAAAAGCGCAAGCAACACAGGAAGCATTTTCATATTAAATCCGTTTATATTTCAGAGTAAATTATTACTTAATCAAGCATTAATTATCGTGACTGACCGCTAAACATCACACGCCCAACAAGGGTTGCATGCTTATCAAGCTCTATGATTTTTTCAGGCCAGTTAGGGTTTAGGGGCTTTAGATACCACACGTCACCAGAATAGATTAACCGCTTAAATGTCACCTTACCATCACCATTCTTAACAATAACATCAGCATTATGCTTAGGCTCAACTTGAGAGCCATCTACAAATATAATTTCCCCATCACGGTAACCGTCAACAGCTCCGCTATCCATTGACTCACCCATAACCCGAAGAGCGAATGTGGCTTCTGGCCTGCACTCCAACGGACAAGGAAGCCATGCCTCAGCATCACCAACAGAGTGATTATCAATAGGGTCATCCCATGCGCCAGCTGTAACCCAAGATATCAAAGGTATTGTCCTAATAAGTTTATTTGAATTTCCACCAACTCCATTAAATCCGCCTATCTGATATGACACCGGACTCTCTTCAACTCTATCTTGGTAAAAATATGATTTTGATTTGCCAAGGTTGTTGGCAAGATCGCCCCACTTTGATTGATCTGGCAACGAATCACCATTTATCCATTTGCCAGCAGCCTTTGGGGTTACCTTCATTGCTTTTGATAGCCATACGCCCTGACCATGCTCAGGCACACCCATATCACGCAAGGCTTTAAGAAGCCTAACTCTAAACAATTCTTTCATATTAAACCCGCCTTGAACCATAGGTACATAATAAATGATTTGCAAGAACTGTCAGTTCATGTTTAAAATGAACTTTTAGTACATTTACATTTATGTAGGATCAACCGCAGGTACAGAAAATGAATCATCTAACTATTGCATTTAAAAAAGTAGGTGGCGCTCAAGTAGTCGCTGAAGTTTGTGGAAAAAGCGTTCGCGCTGTCTACAAATGGCTAGATAAGGGCAAGTTGCCGCGCACTGAATACACAGGCGAAACCACTTACGCTCAAAAAATATCTGCACTACCAAATGCGGATTTTACTGCCGATGAATTGCTTCACCCAGAAAGTAGCTCTGAAGCAGCATAAAGCAACCATACCCAAACAAGAGGTTCAGATCATGCGTAATTATACGCGGTTAGATCATCTGAGAGAGGTAGTTGCTAAGTGGCGCAAACTCCCAGATGTAAATAAGCAGTCAATTGCAATGAGTGTTATCGAAGAAGTGGAGCGGCACGAATACCGAGAAATACTGGCTCGTGTCGGTATTGCCTTTACTGATTCTGGCAACCTTTACAACGATGCTCAAAGAAATGCTGAGAAGATTTTTCGGTGGCTCGGTGAAATGGATATTGCTGAACAACCCTCAAAGCTCTTCTATGTCGAAGACATTTTTGTTTCAGCAATGCCTGAGGTTATCAAGGCGGAGTACTTGAACCGCATTTATAACAAAGCCGGCGCTTATATCTCATTCCCTCAGAAAAGCGATCATGAGCATGCAGACATAACAATCATCTGCCCTCTTCTCATTAAAGAGAACTCTGAAGCCCAGATCGCGGTGTTCAAGCTATCCAAAGGCCTGTCACTTAAAGAGCTTAAGCGGGCTGAAAGTGAGCTTTCAGAGTCCGTATCGATTACTCAAGCCGCATTGGATAGCGTCAAAGCCACCATTAAAAGACTAGAGCAGGATCGTAATGCTCAGCTTAAGGCGGTGTAGGTATGGCTAGATATAGGCCCGTCCAAACAATCATATGGAGCGATGAAGACTTTTTAGCCATGAGTGATGATGCTCAGCTAGTTTGGCTGCACGTTTTTACCAACCCGCTAAGCAATCCTTTAGGTATTTTCAAGGCCACAGTCCCAGGCTTGGCAGCTGAAAAAGGATGGAAGCTTGAACGTTACATCAAAGGTATACAGGAAGGTTTACCTAAACGTTTAGGGGAACGTTACACCAAAGGTTTAATAGACGTTGATTTCAGTCGTCATGTTGTACGTTTTCCGAACTATTTTAAGCACAATAAACCCGACAATCCGAACGTTTTAAAGGGGTGGTTAAAGTCGTGGGATGAGGTGCCTAAATGCGACCTAAAAATACAGCACCAAGCCGCTCTATATGAGGCTTGCAAACGTTGGGGTAAACCTTACGTAAACGTTATCGAAACGTTTGGTATAACGTTACCGCAAACGTTCCCGAAACAGGAAAGAGAACAGGAAAGAGAAAGAGAACAGGAAAGAGATATAAAAAAACCTATGTCGAGCAAACTCGACGACAACGCTGAAATCATATTCACGTTCTGGTGTTCGACGATGCAGAAACAAAAATCCGCATTCTCGAAAGCTCGCAAAAAATGCGTTCTTGATCGGCTCAAGGAAGGTTACTCAGTCGAAGGGATCCAACAAGCAATTATCAACTGCTCGAACACACCTCACAACATGGGCCAAAACCAAAACCGCAAGGTTTACGATGATCTTGAGTTGATTTGCAGATCACCCGAGAAGCTCGAACAGTTCAGAGATAATCCAGGGAACCTGAACACCTCAGGCCACAACCAGCAAAACATCGAGGTGTTTAAGCGCTTTCTCGATGAACCTGAACCCGAATACAACGAACACGACTTGGAGACACACTCATGAAAAAATCAGAATTTGTGAAAATAATATTTCCAGTCTGCGAGTACTACGGGCGAACGCTATCAGAATCAGCAACAACGCTTTACTTCGAAGCAGCCAAAGACATCGACGCCAAAGCCTTTGAGTTTTTGATCAACTCACACATTGCCGACCCAGATCAGGGAAAGTTCTTCCCTACCCTTGCACACGTTACCGCTCAAGCAAGCAGCGAGTCGGATATCAAAATGCAGGCAGCTATCGAGTTTGATTCAAACCCAAAGATCGATGGCATAAGCACCTTTGACTTTCAGAAAGAAACCAAAGAACAGGAAGACGCCAGAAGGCGTAAATATATCGCCAACGTGGTTGATGGCTGGAAAGGCTCCACATCCCTTGAGCGCATTGCTTATTCTGAAAAAGTGCCTGAATCACTCAAGGGCGAAATTCTGATGAAACTTACCAGCCAGTCAATTGATGCCTTGGAGTCGAGCAATGGCTAAGAAAAGTTTTTATAACAAATCTTCAAGTAACAACCCTGAAGAACAAAAACTAACGCCTGAGCAGCACCGAAAATGCCCAGCTCAAGACTGCCCAATGATGACCTCAGTTTTCCTTGATGGCGGTCCATGGACTTGCAGGTATCACGCAAAACAACCTAAGCATGTCTGGCCAAAAGTTACTGAGCGCATCATTGAAAATAAGCGTTGGATGAATATCGTTCGGGTTGCTGATGCTTTGAGAGTTGACGAGTACGACAGTCTTTTGAAACAGAACGCTTTTGAGTTGGATGAAATGATCATGCCTGTTCAGGGGGAGGTTTACCCGCAATGGGTTGCCAGAGTGAAAGAAACCATCTTCAAGGCAATGAAGCATAACCTGGACAAAATTGCCGAAACCAATGAAACCGTTTTAAGGGATACCGACAAGACCGGCTCTAAGTGGGCAGTGAATATGCTCACCAACGAAGCTTTGCTGAAGCGAGACTTCAAGAGCAAAAAACAGCAACTTGAAGAGCTTCAAGCGAAACAGGAGCGAGTGGCATGATCAAAGTCACCAGAAAGCAATTCGAAACATTTGAATTCATCAAGCACCACATCAAAAACAAAGGCTATCCACCGACCCGAGTCGAAATAGCTCTTGAGTTCGATATTGAGCCTAATGCCGCTACCGATCGGGTGAACCAGTTAAACGCTAAAGGCTTGCTGAAGATTGCCAAAGGCGTTTCAAGAGGCCTTGTTATTCAAGAGAAACCAGTGAGGGTTGCATCATGATTCATTTTTTTATACCTGGTGAGCCGGTGGCGAAAGCTAGAGCAAGAAGCACAAAAGGCGGCAGGCACTACACGCCCAACAAAACAGTCAATTATGAAAACTTAGTTGCTGCCATAGCCAGAGAGCAAATGATTATGCGCGAGCCAACAAGCAAGGCGGTCTGTCTTGATGTTGTTCTTCAGTTTTCCGTTCCTAGGTCATGGCCAAAGTGGAAGCGTGAAGCGGCATTGAAAAACCAAATTGCCCACACCTCAAAACCTGATACCACCAACGTGATCAAAGCGATCGAAGATGGAATGAACGGGGTTGTCTGGGAAGATGATGCGCAATCCTGCGAGTTGCACGTCATAGAGCTTTACAGCGACTCTCCTGGCGTTTTGGTTAGTGTCACTGAATTAGAGATCTGCACGAGCCAAGTTACAAAGCTAAGCGACTTTCTGAAGCAAAACCCGCAAAGATCAGCAGCTTAAATCATCGTTAGAGAAAGAATTATATAGCTAGGTTAAGAGATCGACATTAAACCCTAGCCGATATAGCCAGAAGAGTTAAAAAAGCCTTACAGGGCAAATTAGAGCGTTTGAGAAATAGAAGTTTTAGAACCTATAAAAAAGAATTAAGGGGTAGTCATGCAAACGATGAAAGAGCTTTGGCAAGGTAACGGCACTACTTGGATGCTTGAGCAGTTCGGTTTGTGGGCAAATCAGCCACCCGATTTAAAGCTTAGTTACCCGAAGAAGACAAACTTTGCAGTGATGCAAGGTCGAAGCGTTTGTCTGCCTAAACTGGATGATGAGATTGCTGGCTTTATTCATGATTGCGTAAACGCATTAGGTGAGCGCTTCCCCGAGCACAAATCAATGATCGAGCAGTTTTATATCAAACGACGAACGCTAGAAAATGCGGGTAATTATTCAGGGCTTAAGCGAGCAAAAGCGATCGAAGTGTTGCGATGTGCTGAGGCTTGGATTGACTGCAAATTGGACGATCACTTTAAGCTGACAACGGCTCAAAGGATTATTATTAAGATGGCTTTGGATAAGGTGGGTTAGAGAATGGCAAGCAAGAATATATGCATCGAAATAACCTTTGCTTGGTGGTTTTTATATCTGTATTTGCCTCTCCTGATGATCACTTTTAAATGTCTCCGGAGAGTTAATCCTGATATACAAATCGATCAAGTTAAGTTTAATAAGTGGCTTAAACGAGCAACTAGAATCAAGGTCAAAAGGTGAGTGATGAAGCAGCCAGATAAAGCAAGAATGAAACGCATGATTTCTGATATGAAAAAGTATTGGAATACATACGACGCACAAGAAGGATGCCTTCTTTACACTGACAAAACCTTCATCGATGATGCGCTTTATGGACTTGGTGTTGCTATCGATCCTAAGAAGTATTTTGCTGCTCAGGGTTATGATAAATTCAAAGCTGCATTGTTAGAGCGCCTGCTTCCTGATGCGATTGAAGAGAGCAAATATGAGCAAACCAGAACTCTCTTACCCTGCCCTTTTTGTGGCAGTAAAAACTTGATTATAGATCCTTACTATGATGAAAGCTCTGTTGTTTGTCAGGACTGCAAAACCGATGGCCCCGCGGGTAATTACGTTGAATGCCAAAGGCTTTGGAATAAACGACCAAGAGAAAAGATGATTGAAGCGGCTGGCGCGGCTAAGGCTGTAATTGCGCTAGAGCAAAATAAACTAAGATCATATATTGATTGCGTAGCTGAAGCTGGATGCAAGGCTAGGACTGAAGTTTTTAAAACATAACCCCAAGCTTTGCGGCTAGCTTCAGCTATCCGTTTGATGTTTTTGTTATGTTCCAATTTTAGGATTTGAATATGAGTGGAGTAGATAGAGCAATACTTGGTGAAAAGCTAAAAAAACTAGGGTGGACTGAAAACGAAAACGGTAGGTATGAGCCGCCTGAATCCTTATGGCAAAATAAACCAAAAGATTTTAGTGAATACGACGCAGAAGAAATACAAGACTTGCTTGGTGATAACGTTACTGATTAAACATAACCTTTAGGCTAACTGGCTTGCGTGATGAGCCGGTTAATTAATTTAGAATTTGGAGTGACGACAATGGAAGAACAGGAAAATCAGCAAGATAAAGCAAGTCCGGTTGAGGCTGTTGTTAGGCATGAATTAATACATGCTTATCCAGGCTACAAGCTGCAAGAATTTATGCAAGACATAGACGATACTGGAGGTTGGCCCGTTGGTTACACTCACGTTTCTTTTTTTCATGCCGTTGAAAATAGTGGCAGATACTGTCAATTCACAATGCGCAGCATTAACACCGGATGGTGGACAACCGTTTGCACGGCTGACGATTATTACTATTGGAAGCTGTCAGAGACCAAGAGAGCTGAGGTTTTAAAGCTAGCTAGGCAGCAACTTATACAGAAATTATGGTAGCGCCTAACACTTTCTTATACAGCTGCCGTATTTTCATGTGTTATACGGAATCTCGTATAACAGACTCATATTGA
>TARA_R110002049_G_scaffold101853_2_pt1 | contig 13402 bp, 17 predicted proteins | sample TARA_R110002049 | Tara Oceans TARA_R110002049 (sample SAMEA4396941) | marine metagenome | biome: Polar Biome; feature: [SRF] surface water layer (ENVO:00010504); material: water (ENVO:00002006), including particulate matter (ENVO:01000060) such as... | depth 5 m | reverse complement strand
GCTCGTTACACCCATGAAACAATTTCCCTTGCGTTTGCGATAACTGAAGAAGCTGTAGAGGATAACCTCTATGACCGACTTAGTTCTCGTTACACAAAGGCATTAGCTCGTTCCATGGCAAACACGAAGCAAGTTAAAGCAGCCGCTATTCTAAACAATGCGTTTGATAGTGGTACTACTTATGGTGATGGAAAAGAGCTTTGTGCTACAGACCATCCAACTGTAGGTGGTGGTAACTTTGCTAACGAGTTGGCAACAGCAGCAGACCTTAACGAAACATCGCTAGAGCAGTCTCTGATTGACATCTCTGCTTTTATCGATGAGCGTGGGTTGAAAATTGCTCTGCAAGGTCGTAAGATGATTATTCCACCAGCACTTCAGTTCGTAGCTGAAAGGTTGATGGCTTCTAATCTTCGTCCAGCAACAGCAGATAATGATATAAATGCCATGCGTAACATGGGAATGATGCCAGAAGGCTATGTGGTAAACCATTTCCTAACTGATACGGATGCGTTTTTCATTAAAACAGATGCTCCTAACGGCTTTAAGCATTTTGAGCGTAGCGCAATCAAAACTTCTATGGAAGGTGATTTCGATACAGGAAATGCTCGTTATAAAGCTCGTGAAAGATACAGCTTTGGGGTCTCTGATCCTAGGTGTGTGTTTGGTTCTCCTGGAGCCGCTTAATATTAAGGGGGGATTATTCCCCCCTTTTTTTATTTAAATATCAACCCCCTTGTGTAAGGGGGTTTTTTTGTGTACGGTAAGTTATCCCTGACAGCTACATTGTGTAGCTGACACTAGCCAAGACAGGAGAAACAAATGGCTAATACTACTTTTAGCGGCCCCGTTCGTTCAGAAGGCGGTTTTGAACAAGTCACAAAAAGCGCAACTACGGGAGCTTTTACAACTAATTTAGATATTGATGCTTCGGGTAACCTTATAACCACAGGACATGTGGTTGGTCAAACTCGAATATACAGACAAACAACAGCAGATGGTTGGAATGATGGAGCTTACTCCCCAACTATTTCCCAACGAGGTTCCATTTTTCTTTTAGATAAAGATGAAGCAACTACAGTAACTTTACCTGCTGTAACTTCTGCTGATCTTGGTGCTACATTTACTTTTATAGAAACAGTAGCTTCTAACAATGCTCGTGCAATCACCACTACTTATGATAATGATTATTTTGTAGGTGGGTTAAATGTAGGAACAACAGCCGCAGAAAACGGAGGCGTTGGTTTTATTGTTGCAGCCGGAACAGATAGAATTCTTACTTTTGATGACAACCTTACAAACGGTATGGGAGCTCTTGGTTCTCACGCTACGTTTACTGCGATTTTAACAGGTAATACTGGCGCAGGTGGGGGAGCAAAACTCGTTTGGGCGGCTACTGGTTCAGTAGGCTCTGCAGATCCAAACGGTGACGGAACAGCAATCTTTACTTAATAGAAAAGAGTAGGAGAACGATACGATGTCAGGTTCTGATGTACAAGCTACCTTCATCGCTCCTGCTGTTGCTGACCCAAATGGTATATCTACTGTGGCTACGTTAGCTGAAGCAGGAAATCTTACTATAAACGGGGCTTTAGCAGACGGTGGAAGTGTTACTTTTGATCAACCTAGGAACGTTACTATTTTGAGTGCGTCTAACGATACAGGGGACACTTTTACTGTTACAGGCACAGATGAAACAGGAGCGGCTCAAACAGAGGCTATTACGGGGGCTAATAATGATACGGCTGTTGGTACAAAGTACTTTTCAACAGTCACTCAAATAGCCTGTTCTGGGGCGACAGGGGGAAATGTGAGTGCTGGTTCAGGAACAGCTATTGCGGCTCCTGTTTTTAGAGGAAGTTTACGTCTTAGGGGACTATATGTTGTGAATACAGCTTCTGCAGGAACCATTGCTTTTCATGAAGGCAGTAGTTCAGGTAGAGTCACCTTAAAATTCAACACAGTTGCTGATGCAAACACTACTTCTTACCCTGATATACCTGATTCAGGAATAAGATGTGTTAGTGGGAGCTATGTTGTTTACACGCAAACTAATTTTTCTTCTATGACTGTATTTTATGCGTAAGGAATCTTATGGCTACTACGAAAGATGTGAAAAGAAGCCCGTCTGGTAGAATTACTTATCGAGGAGAGTCTTTTTCAGGTTTTAATAAACCGAAAAAAACGCCAAACGGGTCAAAAAAGTCGGCTGTTTTAGCTAAAAAAGGTCCAAATATAAAGCTAGTGCGGTTTGGAGATCCTAATATGTCTATTAAAAAAGACCAACCTGCTAGAAGAAAATCATTTAGAGCAAGGCATAATTGCGCTACTGCTAAAGATAAATTTAGTGCGCGATACTGGTCGTGTAAGGCATGGTAGCTATGGATGCAAAAGAAGTGTTGAAATTGTTAGAAAAGCATGAGGCAGAGTGCGACAGAAGATACAACCACATAGAAAAAGTGTTGGATAAGTTGGATGTAAGAATGTGGGGCATCGTTGTGTTGATTATAGGCGCGGCTGTTGTAGATAAATTAATTTAATGACTATTTCGAGGAATCAAATGGCACAACAAATTAAAAAACCTGGACGCAAAAAACCTCCTGGACTGTATGCTAATATCAATGCAAAGAAAAAAAGAATAGCCGCAGGTAGTGGTGAAAAAATGCGTTCAAAAGGAGCTCCAGGAGCTCCTGCAAAAGATGCGTTTGCAAAAATTAAACGAGCAGAAACCCGCAAAAAGAGGAGATCAGTATAATGGCTGCTAAAACTAAAAAGAAAACACCTATGCCTAGACCAAAACCTGCAATGACAGAGGAAGAAAAGAAAAGGCAAAAACAAGCGGATGCAATGGCTCGATACAATGCTATCGACTCTGAGGAAAAACCGGAAAAAAGCAAGGGAAAAATGAAAAAACGATATGGCGGTAGCGTTAAGAAAATGGCTCGTGGCGGTAAAGTCAAAAAAATGGCTCGTGGCGGTATGGTCAAAGGTCCTTACAGTTAAGGTGTAATTTATGGCAGTTTCTGGTTCTACAGATTTTGAGCTTGATGTAGCTGAGTACGTTGAAGAGGCCTTTGAACGTTGTGGTCTTGAAGTGCGTACAGGTTGGGACCTCACGAGTGCGCGTAGGTCTCTAAACCTGTTGTTTGCTGATTGGGCTAACAGAGGTCTAAACAGATGGACGATACAACAAGTTACTCTCCCACTGGCTACAGGAGTATCTATTTATCCTGCCTCTGAATTGACTTTAGCTGTTGCAACAGTAAATTCTTTTCAAGTGGCCGAAACTTTAACGGGGGCTACAAGCGGAGCTAAATGTGTAATTCTTAGCGCTCTTAGCTCTTCGGAGTTTAGTATATCAGAGCCAACAAACGGAACTTTTTCTGTGGGAGAAACGATAGCAGGTGCAACAAGTGGGGCAAGCACCACCGTTTCTGCTGTTGTTTCTTTGTCTCCTCCTCAATCTACAATAGATATATTGTCTGCTGTTATTAGAACAGGAACAGGTTCAGGGCAAACAGATATTGCTATAAGTAGAATTAGTAGAGATGCTTATATCAACATTGCTACTAAAAACAGCTCTTCTAGACCCACGCAGTTTTATGTAGATAGATTAATTACCCCTTCTATAAAACTGTGGCCTACTCCAGATAATAATACTTACACATTAGTGTATGATAAATTAACTAGAATAGATGATGTAGATAACCCACAAAACACAGTAGATGTTCCTTTTAGGTTTTACCCATGTTTGTCTGCAGGATTAGCTTATTATATTTCTCTTAAACGCGCTCCGCAACGAACTCAAATATTAAAAGCCGTATATGAAGAAGAGTTTGAAAGAGCGGCAGCTGAAGATAGAGATAGAGCAAGTTTGAGTTTAACGCCTAGTCGCGACTACTATACGTTTATACGATGAAGTATGCTTCTGGAAAACACTCAAAAGCAATTTGTGACCGTTGTGGGTTTGAATATCCGTATGGTTCTTTGCAAAAAGAGTGGAACAATTTAAAAGTGTGTCCTGAGTGTTTTGAAACAAAACATCCACAGTTAGAGCCACCGCCACCCCCTTTTGAACCAGAATCTTTATATGACCCTAGACCAGATAGACCTGAAGGGTTAGATATATATGTCGGGCAAGAGGTATTCCCACCTTTGAAAATTGCTTCCACACAAGCGATTACTTCTATCGGTAAAGTGGAGGTTGTTATTTCATGAGTTTTACATATACAACACTAAAAGAAGCATTACAAAATTATACCCAAAATACAGAAACAACATTCCTTAACTCTATGGATATGTTTGTTCGGTTAGCGGAAGAGCGCATATTAAAATCTACTCAGCTAACTGTTTTCCAAAAAAATGTAACAGGAACATTGTCTATAGGTAATTCTTATTTAGCCGTTCCTAGCGATTTTTTATCTCCTCTTTCTTTAAGTATTACAAACAGTAGTTCATATGAATACTTACAGTTTAAAGAGTTAGAATTTGTTCAATCTTATAATCCGAACTCAGCAACAACAGGTGTCCCTAAATATTATGGGCAGTTTGATGTAAATAATTTTGTTTTAGCCCCCACACCAAATGATACTTTTACTGCTGAGTTGAGTTATTTTTACAGACCACTTAGTTTAACTAAAAGCCTTTATTTACTGAGTATGAGTAATGTTTCAGGTACTTTTGTTATAGGGGAAACGATAACAGGAGGCACAAGTGGGCAAAGCTCTACAATAAGTATTTTAGACACAAGCACCAGTATTACGGTTGAAATACCTAGCCAAAACTATACGGTAGGAGAAACGATAACAGGAGGCACAAGTGGAGCAACTGGTGTGATCACTTCTTTAGGTGCAGATACTACTAATAGTTGGCTTAGTGAAAATGGAGAGGTAGCATTATTGTATGCTTCTCTTTCTGAGTGCTACCTTTTCATGAAAGGTGAGCAAGATGTAATGACTATGTATAATCAAAGATACGCAGAAGCAATTAGTCGGTTGAAAAACATGGGTGAAGCGTTAGAAGTTACAGATGATTATTCTGCAGGATATATAAAGAAAGCTAGGACATAATGTTTACGGATAGTTTAAAATTGCCTGATGATTTTGCGGTAGAAGTGCATACTACGGATAGAAGAGGATCTACTCCAGAAGAAGTAGCCTCTATGTGCGTTAAAAAATTAGTTTTTGTTTCTGATAATGCAGAACCTGCTATAAGAGACCAAGCTCGTGCATTTAGTGTTCATATTGAGAAAGTTATTGCTTCTTACATGAAACAGGCGGTACAAAGTGATAGAACAACTGTTTTTAACGCTTTGGTAGACGCAGGACACCCAGAACTAGCTGAACTGATAAGGAGACTTTAATATGGCGTTTAATGGGAATTTTATGTGTAGCTCTTTTAAAAAAGAGTTGCTCTTTGGCGTACACGATTTTGATACTTCTGCTTCAGGAGACACTTTCAAATTAGCTTTGTATACTAATAGTGCTTCGTTTACAGCGGCGACAACAGCATATACCTCAGGTAATGAAGTATCTGGTACAAATTATAGTGCAGGGGGAGGAACCCTTAACACAATAGACCCTACTTTATCTGGTACAACAGCGTTAGTTGATTTTGATAATTTGGTTTTTTCAAACGTTAGTATTTCTGCTGTTAGGGGAGCATTAATTTATAATACTAGCCCTGATACTACTTCTATTTCTGTTACTAACCCTACGGTATTGGTTTTAGATTTTAGTGCAGATAAAGCGGCAAGTTCTGGTGATTTTACTATCGTTTTTCCTGCCGCAGATGCTTCAAATGCGATTATTCGGATTGCTTAAATGGCCGATGCAGTTGTTCCATATCTAGGTTGGGGAAGCCTTAGTCAAGCGTGGAACACGCAGTCGTGGAATACGGAGATAGTTCTAAATAAAACGGTTACCGTAGTTTCTACGGGAAGCGGAAATAAATATGCTATAGGAGGGGTCCAACAAATTGCTCTTGTTTTAGCAAGAGAAAAAACGTATGTATTTGATGTATCTGATTCTTCTGTAAGTGGTCATCCATTACAGTTTTCTACTACTTCTGATGGTACACATGGCGGTGGGTCAGCTTATACTTCTGGAGTAACTGTAACAGGGACAGCAGGTTCGTCAGGAGCTAAAGTTACATTTGCTGTTCCACATGATGCTCCTGATACGCTCTACTATTATTGCACTAATCATAGTGGTATGGGGGGAGCAGTAACTGTATACAATATATCTGTAGTTCCTGTAGGAAGAATGGCAACAGGGGGTGCAGGTTCTGTTTCAGGTGCAGGTATAGTAACAATAACTACTACAGATATTGTAGGAACAGGAGCGGCAGGAACAGCTACATTAACAGGGACAGCAACGGTAACGGCTACAGGAAGCGTAGGAACAGGTGGTTTATCTGCAGTTACTATAACAGGAGATGCGAATTTTACGATAACTACTACAGATATTGTTGGTATTAGCGCAGTAAACGGTGTTACCGTAACAGGGGACGCAAATATACCTATCGATGTAACAGGAGCTGGTGCTGTTGGTATTGTAGGAATAGGATTTGTTTGGGGTTTAAATGTGCCTAACCAAGACCCTAATTGGAAAGAAATTGCGGCATAAGGAGTTACTATGAGCACATATGTAAACAATTTAAGATTAGAAGAAATAGGTTCTGGAGAACGTTCTGGAACGTGGGGTACAGCGACAAATGTTAACTTAGAGTTAATAGGTGAGGCTTTTGGTTATGGAACAGAAGCATTAAGCAATGCTTCTACCGCTACGATTACAATGGCCGATGCAACTTCTGATGGGGTTAGGGCGTTTTACCTTAAACTTACAGGAGCGTTAGGGCAGAACTGTACCGTTACTTTAGCCCCTGATACTATTTCTAAAATATGGATTATAGAAAACGCTACTACAGATTCAGGTTCTAGTGGGCCGTACTCTACTATTATTAAACAAGGAAGTGGCGGTGGTGCTTCAGTTACGATTCCAAACGGTAACGTTAAGGTAGTTGTTACAGATGGTGGTGGTTCTGGTGCTATTGTTTATGATGCTTTTACAGATTTGAGTTTAGCAGGAACGACTAAGGCTGTTATTTTAAATGCTTCTACAAGTTTGCAAACGCCTTTAATTGAATTTACAGATGGCGATGATGCAATAGCTATAGCAGATGGTGGTTTAGTTACGATGGCTAAAGTAACAGCTATCGGAGCAAGTACGGCAGGAACAGGAGCATTCACCACTTTACTAGGAACGACAATTACAGCTTCTACTGCTCTTGTGCCCGATGTTTCTGGAGGAGCTGATATAGGAACAGCTTCTTTAGAGTGGGGTGATGTTTACATAGGTGATGATAAGCAAATCAAATTTGGTGATGGTCAAGATGTCACTATGGAATATGATGAAGATGGAACAGATACCTTACTTATAACAGGAGCGACAACTATCAACGGAACTGCTGTTATAGCTGATGGTTCCAACAATTTAAATATTGCATCGCATGATGGTACAAACGGTTTAGCATTAGCCGGAACAGTTGTTACTTCCACTGCAGCAGAGTTGAATTATAATGATATAACGACACTTGGAACAACACAGGCAAGTAAAGTAGTTACTGCAGATGCAAATGGTGTTGTTACATTTGATAATGGAAAAATTGAAGAAAGTACTGCTGTAAGTTCAAGTAGTAATGCAGCAACTATCAATTTAAGACTTGGTGACAATTTTACGCATACGCTTTCAGAAAACGTTACCTATACGTTTAGTAATCCAGCCGCAAGTGGTAAGGTTTCTGCTTTTACTTTGAAAGTGATACAAGACAGTTCAGCACGAACAATCACTTGGCCTAGTAGCGTAGATTGGGCCGCTGCAACAGCTCCAACCATAACTACAACTAACGCTGGAGTAGATGTTTTTGCTTTTGTCACTTACGATGGCGGTACAATTTACTATGGGTTTACCGCAGGTCAGGCGATGGGATAATATAAACAATGAGTACAGCACAAAAACTTATAGCAGCAACTTCTGGAACAGGCAGTGAAGAGATTTATGTAGATGATGTTTTTTCAACTACCATTTATACTGGTAATGCCTCTGCAAAGACAATTACAAATAATATTGACCTTGACGAAGAAGGTGGGTTGGTGTGGATAAAGAATAGATCTGCATCAGCGAACCACGCATTGTTTGACACAGAAAGGGGTGTCGGAAAGGGTTTAGAGTCAAGTACCGCCGCCGCTGAAACAACAGCTGCGTCAGGAAAAGATTTAAGCGCATTTAATAGCAACGGCTTTACTTTAAATACAAACTACAGCCAAAATGTTAATACTAGTGGTCAGGGCTATATTTCTTGGACATTCCGCAAGGCTCCTAAGTTTTTTGATGTAGTTACTTATACTGGTGATGGGTCATCAAGCAAAAGTATAGCGCATAGTCTTAACTCTATGCCTGGATTTATTGTCATTAAACGGAGAGATTCAGGTTCTAGTGATTGGCATTCTCTGTTTAGGTTTTCATCTACAAATTACTTTGGAGGTGGGGGGTCAAACAGTTTTAGCCTTAACACTACGGCAATAGTTAACAATGGTGTATCTCCTTCTGACCGTGGAATAACCACTACTAATTTTGATGCTGCTAAAACCTATGGACCAGCAGGTTCATTCGATGTATCAAAAACAAATGTAAATAACGCAACTTATGTCGCTTACTTGTGGGCGCACAATGATAGTGATGGTGAGTATGGTTCTGGTGGTGATCAAGATATAATTAAGTGTGGAGCTTATACAGGTACAGGTACAAATTCTATACTATCGGTTACCGTTGGGTTTGAACCTCAGTTTGTATTGATTAAAAGATGGGATGCTACAGAAGATTGGACTATTTTCGATGCGGAAACAGGAGGCCTAGCAGCATATGACAGCGATTCACGTTATCTTCAACCAAATAAAGCGACTGAAGAACAAGCATCTTCTAATAGAATGATTGGTAATGGTAATGGGTTTGGCGCATTTACAACTGATGGAAGAACAAATGCCGCTGGTGGTACATACATTTATATGGCAATACGCCGTTCGATGAAGGTTCCAGAAGTTGGAACTACGGTGTTTACGCCTAATGACAATAGATCAGGAACCAGACCAAGTGTGGCTACTGTAACTACCGCAGGGTTTTCTCCTGATCTATATATAGCTAAAAATCTAGCTGGTGTATATCATGTGTTTTTTGATAAGGTACGAGGTATAGGCAAAAGGCTTAGAAGTGATGGTAATAACACAGAAGCAACTGACGCTACTAGTTGGGTTCGTTCATTTGATCCAACTGGTGTAACTCTTGGTGGTGACAGTGGAGCTGCGATAGTTAACTATAGTAGCAATAGCTACGGCGACTTATTTTTCCGTCGCGGTGCGGGATTTTTCGATATACAATCATGGAGAGGAGATAATGCAGCCCCACGTAATATCTCTCATAGTTTAGGCGTTGCACCTGAATTAATTATACTTAAAAACCGTTCTGCTAGTGGTGGAGGTGCAAATTGGGTTGTAGGAGTTGCTAGTCTTGGAAACGATGAAGGTGCGCTTAATAATGACAATGGATTTGCTGGATACAATAATATAACTACATATAGCACTACGACATTTACTCTTTTAAATGGTGCTGAAGAAATAAATAAAAGTGGTAACAATTATATAGCATATCTATTTGCAACTGCAGAAGGTGTATCAAAAGTCGGAACGTATACAGGTAATGGCTCAAACCTAACGATTGATTGTGGGTTCAGTAACGGTGCAAGATTTGTTATGACAAAACGCACTGACGCAGCAGGGCATTGGAATGTGTTTGATTCTGCGCGAGCTTTTGATAACCGTATGGAATTCGACACAGCAGCCTCTGAAGCAAATGCAGCTTGGCTTGGTACAGATAATAGTGGCTTTATTGCTAGATATGTTGCCACTAACACGTCAGATTCAAACATATCGGGAGCTGAATATATGTTCCTAGCTATAGCGTGAATTGCAGTAAATATTAAGGAGTTAACATGAGCGAATATAGAATAAAAGCAACAGGTGAGGTAAAATCTCAAAATCAACTTAAAAAAGATAACCCTAACGTATCTTTACCTCGTGTATGGAATGTTAATGTTTTTGAGACACTTGGCATTGATCCTGTATTTGAATCCTCTAAACCAGATGCTACAGGTGACTACAAGATAGTGGTACGAAATGGTGTAGAGCAAGATGCCGAGAATAACTGGGTGTATGCGTGGTCAGAAAAAAACATGTTTTCTAAATACACAGATAAAGATGACGTAGTACACACTAAGGCAGAACAAGAAAAAGAATATCAGGCTAGAATAGATGCAGAGAAGGCAGAAGGTATGCGTACACAACGCAATGAACTTTTAGCACAAACAGATTTCTACGCATTGTCAGATGTAACTATGAGTGACGAAATGAAAACGTACAGGCAAGCGTTACGCGACTTACCTACTCATAAAGATTGGCCTAAATCAACTTTTCCAGAAAAACCATAGGAATAAAATATTGCCTCTGACAAAGCTAACTTTTCGTCCTGGAATCAATAAAGAAACGACTTCTTACAGCAATGAAGGAGGTTGGTTTGATTCTGACAAAGTACGTTTTAGAGCAGGATACCCTGAAAAAATAGGGGGTTGGTTAAAACGAACAGGATCTGCTTTTTTAGGTTCTGGAAGAGCTTTACACAACTGGGTCGCTTTAGACAATACTCACATTGTTGGGCTAGGTACTCATTTAAAGTATTATGTTTTAATAGGGGGTACTTTTTTTGATATAACACCTATTCGTTCATCTGTTACAGGCGAGGCTACTTTTGCGGCTACTAATGGTTCTTCTACAATAACTGTTACAGATACTAATCATGGGGCTGTTTTAAACGATTTTGTAACGTTTACTTCTGCGGCTTCTTTGGGTGGAAATATTACGGCAGCAGTGTTAAACCAAGAATACCAAATCGCTTCTGTTGTTTCTACTTCTGTTTACACAATATTAGCAAGAACAGCAGGAACTTCCATACAATCTATTACAACAACAAGCGGTTTAAACCCTACCCTTGTAACAGCTAGTGGGAGTGATTCAGGTAATGGCGGGGGTTCTACTGTTGCTAAGTATCAATTAAACATTGGTTTAGATGTAGCTGTAGATGGAACAGGTTGGAATGCAGGGGTGTATGGAAGAGGCACATGGGATTCCGATGCAGATACTGCAGCAGGGGTTAATAACTTGCGAATATGGACACATGATAATTTTGGGGAAGATTTATTAATAAATGTAAGAGATGGGCAAATTTCTTATTGGGATCGTTCAGGAGGTACAAACAATAGGGCTGTTTTGTTAAATAGTTTATCTGGTGCTGATTCTGCACCTACTATTGCTAAACAAGTTTTAGTTTCAGATATTGATAGACATGTTATCGCTTTTGGTTGTGATCCTGCAGATGAAATAGGCACACAAGACCCCTTGCTTATTCGTTTTGCAGACCAAGGAAGCTTAACAGAGTGGAACGCTACAGCTACAAATACGGCAGGTGATTTAAAATTAGGTGTTGGCTCTGAAATCGTAACAGCCGTAGAAACTAGGCAACAGATACTAGTGTTTACAGATACTAGCTTACATGCCATGCAGTTTATAGGGCCTCCTTTTACTTTTGGGTTAAGTACGGTAGCTGATAATACAACTATCGCAGGTCCTTTAGCGGTAACTTCTGTGCAAGATACTGTGTACTGGATGGGTAAGAACGAATTTTATATGTACACAGGACAAGTGCAAAGAATGCCTTGTTCGGTAAGAGATCATGTGTTTGCTGATTTAAACTGGGATCAAGGCAGAAAAATAACCTCTGGTTTAAATTCTTCGTTTGCAGAAATATGGTGGTTTTACCCTTCTTTAGCGAGCATGGAAAATGATAAATATGTTGTATATAATTATGAACAACAGGTTTGGTATGTGGGTTCTTTAGCTAGAACAGCTTGGATTGATAGAGGTATCGAGCCTTATCCAATAAGTGTGGGTACTGACCATTATGTGTATGACCATGAAAATGGGTTCGATGATGGAAGTACTGTTCCTGCTTCTGCTATTCCTGCACATATTGAGTCTAGCCAATTTGATATAGGTGATGGAGACCAGTTTACGTTTATACAAAGGTTAATTCCTGATATTACCTTTAGAAACTCTACTAATAGTTCGCCTTCTGCTTCTTTTACCCTGCAAACTAGAGATGGTCCTGGAAGCCCATATACACAAAACAACCCAAGAACGATTACACAAACGGAAGCAGAAACTACAACTACTGTGGAACAGTTTACTGATTTAGTGCATGTGCGTTTAAGGGGCAGGTCGTTTGCATTAAAAGTATCATCTTCTGATGAAGCAACTGGATGGAGGTTAGGCTCTCCTAGGGTAGATGTACGGCCAGATGGTCGTAGATAATGGCTAGAATATTACCTCCACCACAATTTCCTGTTGCTCCAAAAGAATACGACCAACAATATTTAGCTACGGTAGTAAGAACATTTAGTGTATTTCTTCAACAGTTTTTAAGTCCAGGAGAGGGTAGGAATACAAATTTAACCCTCACCACATTACAACAAGATGGGTTTGGTTTAGAAACAGGAGCTCTTTTTCAAAGGGATGGGTTTGTTAAAATAGTAACTATTGACCATTCTGATGTTAGGGGTGTTTCTGCTACAGCGAGTACTGGTTCGGTAACGGTAGTTACATAGGAAAGTAGGTTGCGAAAAATTTTCCTTGACTGTATGCTTCTTTTAGCGTAGTCAGGAATCGCTCCCTGCATAGATATAAACGATTTAGGGTATCGCAATATGCAAGGAATTGAATCTTTAGGGTATGAGGTAAGAGACCAACCATTAGTTCCAGATGGTGGGGTACAACAATTTAAAGGTGCTGCTGATCTACTTGCTGAGTTTGGTAGGAATGGCGATACCTATGTTGTTCATGCCGCCGAAGGCGAAACAGTTCTTCCAATGGAAGTATTGGAAAGTAGCCCTAAACTTAAAAAGATGATTTACGCTCAGATGCAAGAGCTTGGTTTACAGCCAGAGCGTTATGTTATTGGTAATGAGTTAAACTCTTTGAACCCTGTAACAGGACAGCCAGAGTTCTTTTTTAAAAAGCTATTTAAGAAAATTAAAAAGGTTGGCAAAAAAGTTATTAGCGTAGCTAAGAAAATTGCCCCTATTATTTTACCTCTTGCTTTGCCGTTTTTACTTCCTGTTGGAGTGCCTTTGTTTCTTTCTGCGGGAATAGGTAGTTTAGCAGGTAATTTGATTGCAGGGAATAGTTTTAAAGATTCGTTAAAATCAGCGGCGATAACAGCAGTTACCGCAGGAGTTGGTT